>Ga0194063_10002650_pt1 | contig 11024 bp, 11 predicted proteins | sample SepL3720m_MetaG_FD_155459 | JGI IMG/M metagenome (GOLD analysis project Ga0194063, IMG submission 155459) | Anoxic zone freshwater microbial communities from boreal shield lake in IISD Experimental Lakes Area, Ontario, Canada - Sep2016-L373-20m | ecosystem: Environmental > Aquatic > Freshwater... | reverse complement strand
AATGTGGTTCCACGCCCAACTTCAGAGTCCAAGTCCAGTGAACCCTTGAGCTTTTCCACGACAAACTCGCGCACAACATCCATGCCGACGCCGCGCCCCGAGATCTCGGTGATGATCGACGCGGTTGAGAAGCCCGCCTCAAAGATCAGGTACTGCGCCTCGCGGTCGGACATGGACTTGGCCTCGGCGGCGGTGATGTAGCCCTTGCGAACCGCGCTCTCCCTGACTTTCTCGGGATCGATACCCGCGCCGTCGTCGATGACCTCGATGACGATGCGGTCGCCCTCAGGCCTCGCCGAGAGTGTCAGCGTGCCCGCGGCCGGCTTGCCCAGGGCCAATCGGGTCGCAGGATCCTCGATCCCGTGATCCACTGCGTTGCGGACGATATGGACGAGCGGATCGTTGATCTCCTCGAGCACCTTCTTGTCGAGCTCGGTATCTCCGCCTTGGACGACCAGGTTGATGGTCTTGCCAAACTGCTTGGCCAAATCGCGCACGGCAGGCGGAAACGACTGGAAGATCGTGTTGGCCGGCAGCATCCTCATGCGCAAGGCCTGCTCCTGCAGATCGCTCACGATAGTGGCCGTGCGCGAAACGTCTTCGGCATAGCTCATTACCAGTGCCGAGATGCCCTTCCTCTGGCTGGAGAGTGTCGCATCCAAGACATTCACGTCGTCGCCGAGCGATTCGGCGCCGTCCTCGCCCACGAGCGTCGCGACGAGCGACTTGATGCGCTGCCATGCCTTCCAGGATTCGTCGGTGGAGAACTGCGTGTCCTTCAGGTCGGAGACGCGCTGCTCGTCTTTGATCTGTGCGATCACGACCTCACCGACTACGTTGAGAAGGTTGTCGACCTGGGCCGTTCGAATTCGGATTGTGGTCTGTACCTTGGGCTTGAGCTCATCGTCGCGTGTAGCTCGCTCGGGTTCGGGAGCAGGCTCGGGTGGCTGCACCGCCGGTGCGGCTACGCCCAAAGTGGCAATCAGCGCCAGCCGCGCCTTGAGCGCTTCCAAGTCGATCGCCGAGTCCACGTTGACGCCGGCGTTGTCTGTGAGATAGACGATTGAGTCGAGCGCCTCAAAGAACGCATCCGACATCTCGGGGGTGTAGGCGAGCTCCCGGTCCCGAATGCGAACCATGATGTCCTCAAGCCAGTGACCGACATCGGATATCTCGATGAGGCCGACCATGCGCGAAGATCCTTTGAGCGTGTGTGCATCCCGAAGCATCGTGTCGATGATCTCGCGGTTTGCCGGATCTGCCTCAAGCTCGATAACGCCTTCATTGAGACGCTGCAGTAGATCCTGCGCCTCCTCTTGAAACTTCGATATGAACGCGCTGCGGTCGAACTCGACCATGGCCGTTCTCCCCTAGCGCCCAGAATCCACGATGCTAGACGCCGTCGATGATCTGGAACGACGATCCCACTTGGCTTGACTCGCGTGCCATCTCCGAGAGCGCCTCGGCCGACGACGCAACCTGCCTGGAGCCCGCAGCAGTCTGCTGAGCAACGGCCGCAACTTCGCGCATCGCCCTGACCACTTGATCGGTCGCGCTCTTCTGCTGCTGGGTCGCTGCCGAGATTTCCTTGGCCGCCACCGTCGTCTGCTCCACGAGGTCCAGGATGTGGTCGAGGCTCTGCCCCGTGGTATTGGCGAGGTCGACGCCTGACTGGACTTGCCTGAGCTCCTGCTCAGTGGAGAGCACCAGGCCGTTGGCCGAGCTCTGGATCTCGGTCATGATGCCGGAGATCTCACGCGTCGAATCGACTACGGACTCGGCAAGCTTGCGAATCTCGACGGCAACCACCGAAAAGCCCTTGCCTGCCTCCCCCGCGCGCGCCGCCTCGATGGCAGCGTTCAGCGCGAGGATCTTGGTCTGGTCGGCAATGGAGTTGATGATTGCAAGCACCTGGGTGATCTGCTGACTGCGCTCGCCCAACGTGAGGATTCTGTTGGCGCTCGTCTGCGTGCGCGTCTTGATGTCTTCCATCGCCGTGAGGGTGTTGAGCACCGCCTGCTGTCCCGACTCGGCGCTTCCCAGCGACGCCTCGGCCATTCTTACGACCTGGTCGGCGTTCTCTGCGATCTGGCGATAGGTGCTGGCAAGCTCCTCCATCGTGGCGGTGGTCTCGGAGATCGATGCGGCCTGCTCGGCCGAGCCAGAGGCCTGTTGCTCGGTAGCTGCAAGAATCTCGCTGGACGACTGTGCAAGCCGGCGGGAAGACTCGTGCGTCTGTCTGATCAGATAGACGATTAGGTCGAGCATTTGGTTGTAGGACTCCGCGAGAGTCCCGACCTCGTCTTCGGTCCTAATCTGCACCTTGCGGCCGATCTCGCCTTCGCAGGCCGCCTTGACCGAGTCGACCACTTCGTTCAGGGGTGCGACAAAGCGCCGAACCATCACGTTGGTGATGATGACGAACGCCGCGAGCAACACCACGAGACCGGCCACGATGATGCCCGTGTCGAATACAAAACCGTAGGTTTGCTGCAGCTTGATTCCCACGAAACCGTAGAAGAGCGCGAGTTCGCACAGGCTGAGTACCACAGCCATGGCCGCCACCGCTAACGTGATGCGGCTTGCGAAGCTCCGCCGGTGCGTCTCTGACAACTTCATCTCGTGCCACCCTTTCCCACGCAGCTCACGAGCTGCGCACACCTTACGAACCAATCGGCTGGAGTATCCGTTCGACGTCGAGTAGGCCGACCATGCGTTCGCTGACAAACACCGATCCAACCACAAACTCGGCTTGCGCCCGGTCTATGTTGCTGACCGGTGGCTCGAGGGACTCGCTCGGCACCTCGACGATGTCGCCGATCTCATCGACCGTGAGCGCGGTTGCCACATTCTCGTTGGCAATCACTACCGCTGACAAGCCATGCCACCCGTGTCTGCCGATGGAGTTCAAGTGCATCATCCGCGCAGGATCGGTGACGGACAAAATCTCGCCTCGAACATTGACGACGCCGACGATAAACTCGGGGACGCAGGGGATTGGCGTGAGCGCGTAGTCCTGGAAGATCTCCCGCACGTCGCCGGTCTTGACCGCGTACCACTCACTTGCGATACGAAACAGCAGCAACGACAGCCCCTCAGAAACGTCGGGGTCGTCGGGCTCGAGCGCCAGTGACGCCGCCCGGCGCTGCAAAATCTCCTCCATCGTCGCCAAGGTATCGTCCGCGCGCGCATCAGACATCCTCGGCCTCCTCGGCATGTAGAACCTGCTCCAGCAGCTCGTCGACATCAAGCAGATAGACCAAACCGCCGTCCACGTGGTAGACGCCGATCATCTTGCTCGACAGTGCGTGCAGAGGCGAGGCAGACTGAAAGCTGCTCTCAGGCAGCTCCACCACGTCCTCGGCAACATCGACGATGAGCGCAATCGTCTGGGCGTCAGAATGCGCGATAATCATGGCCGTCTCGAGCGTGTAGGCACGATCTTCCATGCCAACGAGGCGCCGGACATCAACCGCGGGGATGACCTTGCCTCGCAGGTTGACCATGCCGACAACCGCCGTACCATCGGCCGGGACATCAGAAAACGCGACGATCTGCTGAATCTCGTCGACTTGTGCGATAGGTATCCCATAGCGCTGAGTGCCCAGACGAAACAGAACAACCCGCTGAACCGTTGCGCACTCGTCGGCGTCTTGAAGCTCATGTTCGAGCCGCACTTCGGAGCCGGTGATCCCGGTCCCGCCCTCATGTGGCCGAGAGCTCACGCCCGAAACCTGAGGACGCGATCGAGCTCATCGACGCTGACCAATCCGTCACGCACCTTGGAAAGCCCCGAGGCGATCATCGGGCGCATCCCAGCTGCTCGCGCGGCCGCCTCAAGCTCTGAACGTGAACCATCGCGCGCAATCTGCGCGCGAACGGGCTCCGTGAACGGCAGCACCTCAAAGATTCCGGTCGCACCGGCGAAGCCGCTCTTTCCACAGTTGGGGCAGCCACTGCCCTTGCGCGTGAGCATGCCCTTCTCGGCGCCAGGAATCATGTCGGCGAGGGGGTTATGCTCGTCTGAGGCGCAGCTCGGGCAGATGGTACGCACAACGCGCTGCCCCACGCCCAAGGTGAGCGCGCTGGCCAACGACACCGGTTCCGCGCCCAAGTCCAGCATCCTGCGCACCGCCGAGACGATATCGGCCCCGGCAAACGTCGCGATCACGAGCTTGCCCATCCCGGCCGCTTCAATTGCCAGATGCACGTCCTCGACCGACTGAATGGAATCGATCGCAAGGACATCGGTGTCCTGTCGGATGCCTGCAGCGAAGTACGACGCCGCGCCAACCGGAGATCCCGGATTGACTAGGACCTGGGCGACCGCAGGGATTTCATACTCGACGGAGCTCTCCACCGAGTAGACGGTCTTGCCCACGGAAGCGGCGTGGGACAGCAGGGCGTAGTAGGTGCTCGATCGACCGCCCGCGACCGGCGCTGCGATAAGCAGAAGCCCGCGTCCGCGTTCCGCCATCGCTTGGAGAGCCCGCGTTTCTGCCTCGCTCATTCCCAGTTCGAGGAAGCCTCGTGGGTCCGGGCGAGCCGAAGCCACCGAGACCACAAGTCTCTGACCGGCCACGGTAGGCACCGATGAAATGGTCAGTACCAGTTGTTTGCCACCTATCTCGGCGTGAACCCGGCCGAGCGCAGGTTCGTCGGGACCGACGCCGCCCAGCTTCGCGTAGCTCTTGAAACCGTCGACAAGAGCGCCCTGCATCGCTAGAGGCGCACTCGACATTTTCTCGAGTCGACCGCCGATTCGGAAGACCAGGTAGAAGTCGTTCTTGTACGGCAGCAAGTGGATGCGACTGGCTCCACGCGCAACCGCACTGTCCAATATCTCGGCAACCAGGGCCGCAACCTTGTGCTCATCTGCGACCGCGAGCACGTCAAGATCGATTGCCGCCGTTGCCTGGGATGCAACGACCTCCTCGACCGTCGGTGGCGAATCCATCTTGGCCGGCTCTGGCTCACCTTGAGCCGAGTCCGACATCTCAGCCGCTGTCTCCGAGAACTCGATGGCATGTGCAGCCTGCACGCCCAGCACCTCGGCAACATCGGCCGGGGCGTCGACAACCTCACGAGTGTCGTCGGCGACCTCAAAGAAGTCCCCTACCGACATTTCAATCGCATCGCCAACATCGACGGACTCGGCCGGAGCATCGGCTGCAACCAGCGCATCGAGCTCATCGAGCTCATCGAGCTCATCGACCTCATCATCGACGAGTTCGGCCGGCGCATCGGCATCGACGTCGGCGGGATAGTACTGCGCGATGGCGGCGGCCACTGCGTCGGCCTCGGCGAGCACGGGCTCGAGCTCGAGCCCGATCTCCAGACCGACGTCGTCGAGCACAAAGACGTCGGCAGCATTCCCGATGGCGACCGTGAGCATGCCTTCGATCTCAAAGAGCGGGAGCAGGTTTTGCCTACGAGCGATGGCCGCAGGCAGCAGCTCAAGCGCTTCGTCGTCAGGAGCGTAGCTCTCAATGTCGACGCGTGGAATCCCCATCTCGCCCTCAAGGACTCCCGAGAGCTGGCGCTCCGTCACAAGACCGCGCGCAAGCAGCTCGCGCCCAGCCGCACCCTCGTCGGGAAACGCCTCGCGAACCCCGGCGACCTGATCGGCGGTGATGAGCCCGGATGTGACGAACGCGTCTAAGACGCGTCGGGCGATAGTTGTCGCTTCAGCCATGCAGTCCCCCGCCCGCTAGCTTTGGACCTTGGCAAGTTCCTCAGCCACCGCCGAGAGAAGCACCTCGGGCTCAATCGGCTTGGTGAGGTATTGGTTGGCTCCGGTGCGGATTCCCGTGACCATCGCCTGCTCCTCGGTCTTGGCCGTGAGCATGATGATTGGGATGTTCTTGTACTTCTGATCAAACTTGAGCAGCCGACAAACGCGGTACCCGTCGAGTTTGGGCAGCATCACGTCGAGCAAAATGAGATCGGGAGACTCAGCGCGGGCTGTCTCCAACGCCTCGGCGCCGTCGACCGCTGTGAGTACCTCATACCCGCCGGAAAGCAGAATCGCCTTGATCATCTCAAGGATGGTCGGACTGTCGTCGACCGCGAGGATTCGCGCGTTTGCCATGCAAGAACTCCCCTCGTAGTGAACGTATCGCCCCTACGTGCTGCCCAGTTCGCCGAGCACACTTGAGGGCGCCTTGATCCCTAGCGACACTCTACCAGACTACGCTCGCACGTCTGGGCCAGCAGATCGGCGCGAAATCCTCCCAGAAACGCCGTCCAGGAGCCTTCTGGACAGGTCTCCAGGACGCTCATGGTGGTGCGGTATTCTCGGCATGCATCGACACGTGCGCCACGCGACTTGTAGATATTCGCAAGGTTGAAATGCGCCAGCACAAAATCGGGATCGACAAAGATCGTGCGCCTGAAGGCTTCTGTTGCCGCGTCCTGGTCGCCCTGTCTCTGGTAGATCAGGCCGAGAATATAGTGGGCCGCCGCCTTGAGAGGATCGATCCGGAGCACGCGACGGACCTCCTGGATTGCCGAATCAAGATCACCATCATCTGCATGCGTGTAGGCGCGAACGATCAGAGCCTCGACGCATTCCGGATCCCAGACGAGCGCCCGGTCAGCTGCCTCGCGAGCTTCGATCGGCTTTCCGGCTTCGAGTAGCTGGTAGGCCTCCGCCACGAGCTCCACGACGCTCTCGGACTCCGATTTCGGTGTCGCCTGAGGCTTGCCAACGTCCCGTGCCGAGAAACCCGAAGCCGTCTCCGGCCAAGAAGTGGCCATGCCCGGCCGAAGCGCCCGTTTCCCGAATGGCGCTGGCCCGCCTCGCTCGCGTGCGGCAGCAGCTTCGCCAAAGGAGATATGGCGCCGAGAACGAGGCTTGCGGTACAGAAAGACGCCATTGACTTCGACGACTTCAAATCGGTCTGAGATTGAAGTGAGCGACTCCGAGTGTCCGATAAAGAGATAGCCACCTGGATTCAGTGAGTCAAAGAGGTTGTTCACCACACGTCGCGTCGATTCGAACTTGAAGTAGATGGTGACGTTCCTACAAAAAATCACGTCCCAGTTCCCCATCAGCGCCAGCGGGTACGGCTCCTTGATGAGGTTGTGGTACGAGAAGTCGACCACGTCTCTCACAGGCGCGATTGGTCGGTGCCCTCCCGCGACCGGATCAAACCATCTCTGAACGTCGCGATGCGGCAAGTTCGCCAGCGACTTGGCCCGATAGACAGCCTCTCGCGCGCGGTCAAGCGCCTGCGAGGACACGTCGGTACCAAGTACTTCGATAGTTAGTCCCGACTCCGGCAATTGCGAATCCAAGAGCGACATCGCGATGGTGTAGGGCTCCTCACCGGTCGAACAACCGGCCGACCAGGCACGAAAGGAGCGGCTCATCTTGGACTTGCCCGCGAGAATCTCGGGTACGACGGTCTGGTTCAGGGCGTCGAACTGACCGGGAAACCTAAAGAACGAGGTCTCGTTGATGGTGATGAGGTTCATCAGCTCCTTGAACTCCCGCTCGTCACTCTTGAGCATCAAGAAGTAGTCCGAGAGGTCTGTGTAACCGATCCTCGTTGCGCGCGCGACGACTGAGATGCGTAGAGGGTCGAGCCGACTGGCGTCAAGAAAGATGCCGGAGTGTTGATGAACCCAGTCTCGCAGCTCCTCGAACTGCTCGGCAGTAAGATCCTTCTTGATGGTTCCGCCTGGACTGGTCATGACCTACCCCGCCAAGGTCTCCCCGGCCGGTCCGACCTTGATGATGAGCCCCTCTGCATACATTCGATAGAGGGTCATCGCCGTCTCAAAGTCGCCATAGCCGGTTTGCTCGACAAGCTCGTCGACCGTGCGCCCGTCGTGAAGGAAACAGAGAATCATCCACTCACGGGGCTTCAGCTGAATATCGAGAGGCTTCCCGCCCGGCTCCGAGGCCATCGCAAAACGCGTATCCCCACCAGGGATCTTCTCCCGGATACGCTGCCACATCTCCAGTCGCTTTTCGGCATCGGCGAAGACGGTGTTGACTGCCACCGACAAGCCGAGGTCGGCGTCCACGCATTGCTCGTCGGATTCGAATCGCAGCTCGCCATCTTCCCAGCGCAGAAGCGAAAAGATGACGTCGGCTATCTGCTCGCGCAGGAAGCGCTCAAGGAAGTCGGCCTCCAGATACCCCTCATCGACCAGAATCTGCCCGAGCTTGCGGTCGGCCTTGTCCTTCTTCTGGATCTTCATGAGCCCGGTAGCCTGGCGCAACTGCTTGCCCGAGACAGCCCCCGATTTCACCAGCCGCTCGCCGATCGGATCACCCGCCTCGCCTGAGGACGCGAAGAACACCTCACCGCTCCTAAAGCACACCTGGCCCTGCCCACTATCACTTTCAACGTGAAGTACCCCGGTCTTTGCGCCAGAGGCGAGCAACCGGAACATGTCGGCAAGCGAAAAGTCCTTGAGGTTGCCTTCAAGCGCCACGAACTACCTCCCGAGACAGATGCGTGTGCGATTCAAGCGGCCAAGCGACACGCGCGCGGCTGCTCCTGCCATCGTAGCATCAGCAACACGCCCAGCATCGACAGGCCGAATGCTCAGGCCGGCGGCGTCTTCTGGGGGCCGACCGAAAGCTCGGAACCTTCCACACTGACCTCGTAGACCCGAAGCGGCCGAGCGTGACGCGCGAACTCGGCCACGGACTTGACCGCCCCCTTGAAGTCGGTCCACCTCACGACAGCTCCGTCAGTGAGGTTGAACTGCGAGTGGTGCAACGGGCAGGTCACGACGGTCCCCTCGAGTGTGCCCTTGGCGAGATGCCCATGCAGGTGCGGACAACGCGCGTCCGCCGCGAAGTAAGCGCCATCCACTCGTGCGACCAAGAACTCGTGACCACCTGCGTCGGCCTGTTTCATTGCCCCGTCGACAAGATCGTCGATGTTTGTAAGAAAGACGAAATCGCTCATGGCTCTTCTCCCCGTTGACGAAGGTGGTAGTCAGTTCTGTATGCCCGTTTTGCCTGACGCACTCGTTGTCGGGGCGCACAGCGTGGGGAAACGCAGAGCGACGGCCCCTTTTGGGGACCGTCGCTCTCGGTAAAGCTATGCAGCGAAGCAGTTCTACTTGGCGTAGACCTTCGTGGCCTGCAGCTTGCCGTTCTGACCGGTGGTGACGTCAAACGTCACGGCCTGGCCCTCGTCGAGGGTCTTGAAGCCATCGGTCTGGATCTCGGAGAAGTGGACGAACAGATCGTCGCCATCCTCGCGCGAGATGAAGCCGTAGCCCTTGTCAGCGTTGAACCACTTCACGGTACCTTCAGCCATTTGAAACTCACTCTCCTGCCCCGCAGGGCAAAAACCAAGCGACGCGAAAACCGCACATTGCGGAATTCACGCCGCAAACCGGGTCCCCTACGGACCCACGCAGGGATAGTAGCACAGGTCATATGCACATGACTACTGATTTTCTAGCTGCGAGGTCAGAACCGTGCTGCGTCCCTTGCCTAGCGCTGGATCATCGGCAGCATCCAGAGGGCCAGCAGTGCAAGCACCGCAATGGCGAGCACGATGAGAATCCAACCCGTCGTCGCGGCCTTGAACGGTCCCTTGAGCTCCGCGCGCTCCTCAGCTTCGATGCGCTCTTCGCCGGTCTGGTGCGGCTTCTCGCCCACTCCAGAAACTTGATCCGAGCCAATAACCTTCTTGGCCTCGTGCTCATTCTCGCGGGGAACTTCTAGGACGACGCGATGCTCATCATCGTGCTCGACGCGCGCCGGGATCTTGGCCTTGACGAGCTTATGCTCGAGCGACTGCACGTGCGCCTTTGAGCCCTCGCCGCCTCGGTGGATAACGACCCAGTCATGAGCATCATCATGATGCTTCTCGTGCTGAGGATGGCCGGGCGCGGGCGGTACAACAGGAGGACCCGGGAAGATCGGATCGCCGACGGGGCCGTTGCTCATGAAAGTCTCCATTCGAGGCGCGTATCAGAACATGCGGGCATCATGGTAGCAGTTCCCGTCATGGCGCGGACCTACCGCTTCGCGGACAGTCCCCACAGGAACATCGCGAGCCATAGTACCCACGGCACCGGGATGAAACGAGCCATTTTGGTGCCCAGCTGACTGTCCTGCGTTGACCAGGCATAGGTGCCGACCGCCGCACTGATCGCCATTCCCACCATGACCAGAAGCGCGAGGCTCGTGTGAAGGATGCCTTGGGGGGGTGCTGAAGTCCAAGCCCCCGATGCGCCACGCCATCGACACGGTCGCGATCACGTCGAACGCGAACCCGAGCCATAGAGCAGCGACCTGCGAGACGCCAAACCCCTTGCGGCGAAACGCGGACCACGTGCCAACTGAGTACAGGATGAGCGCGAAAAGAAGCGAGACCAAACCGACTATCACGTTGACAGGCATGAGTCTCCTTACCGTTGGGTGTGCCCACGGAGCGTACAACCCAAGGATACGACAGACCTCGCCTAGAGCCTGCCAGGATATCGGCCGAGGTGCTCGGCGCTGGCGCCCCTACTCGTGCGAAGGTGCGTCTGCCCCGCTCAAAGCCGCGGCCGCAGCAGCGGCACGCGCCTCTAGGGCAGCAACGCGCGCAGTTAGTCCGGCAACTTCAGCGCTGTCGGCGACAGGCCCGTCCAGCCCGGATTCGGCCGTGCTCGGCTCTCGGCGCTGTCGGACGAACTTCACGTAGCCGAGTCCGATAGCCACCACCAGCGCGAACAGAATGACGAAGAACCGCGCAGTCGAGTTGCCGCTAAAGATTACCCAGCCGACGCCATACACCATGATGAACAACCCGCCAAGAAGCAGCCCGTTGGAGATCACCCTCAGTTGATCGCTGCGAACCAGCGAAATCCCCATCACGAGCGTGGCAAAGATCACCAGGATGATGCTCGTGTTGCGCGCCCAACCCTTCATCTGCGCATCGGTCTTGTCCTGTAGCGCGTTTTGCTGATCCTGAAGGCGGGTCATCGCGGCCTGCTCGGTGGCGGTCAGGCTCCGGTTGGAGGTCTTCATGTCGAATGCGCTGATCTTACGCTGGATGTCC
>Ga0194063_10002648_pt1 | contig 11026 bp, 14 predicted proteins | sample SepL3720m_MetaG_FD_155459 | JGI IMG/M metagenome (GOLD analysis project Ga0194063, IMG submission 155459) | Anoxic zone freshwater microbial communities from boreal shield lake in IISD Experimental Lakes Area, Ontario, Canada - Sep2016-L373-20m | ecosystem: Environmental > Aquatic > Freshwater... | reverse complement strand
GTCCGGCCCCGAAGATGACATCGGTCTCGATCCCCGAGTCAGTGAGCAGAGCCAGCCCGCGCAGCTGCGGCAAGGCGTTTGTCTCGACGGTCATGTGTCTCCTCCCAGATGATCCGCCGAGTATGCCGTTTTCCGACAGAACGCACATGCCCCAATGAGGGGGTCAGCCGGCCCAGACTGGCTCAGGCGTTTCCACCACCGAGCCATCGGATCGGAACACCCAGAACCGATCGAAGCCCCGTGTGAACCAGCGGTCGTGGGTCACGGCCACGACGGTGCCTTCGAAAGCCGCGAGGCCTGCCTCCAGGGCCTCGGCACTGGTCAGGTCGAGGTTGTCCGTAGGTTCGTCGAGGAGCAGCAGCGTGGCACCGCTCAGCTCCAGCAGCAGGATCTGGAAGCGCGCCTGCTGGCCACCGGACAGGGTGTCGTAGTCCTGCTCCGAGGCGTAGGCGAGTTCGTAGCGATCAAGTACGCGCGCTGCCTGCTCGCGCGCCATGCCCGCACGATGCTCGTCTCCCCTGTGGAGGATCTCGAGGAGGGTGCGACCAGACAGGTCCGGTCTGATGTGGGTCTGCGCGAACCAGCCCGGACGCACTCGAGCGCCCAAGCGGGCCGAGCCGGTGTGGCGCACCGGGAGGATGTCGATGTCGCCGATCGGCTGGTGCTCGACGTCCGGGTCACTACCGCCGAGGGCGAGCAGTCGCAGCAGGTGGCTCTTGCCTGATCCGTTGGCGCCCAGGACAGCGAGCCGCTCGCCGAACCAGATCTCGCCGTCGAACGGGCGCGTGAGATTGGTCAACTCGAGTTGCTCGCAGATCACCGCTCGCTTCGCCGTGCGCCCACCCGTGAGTCGCATGCGCACGTGCTGCTCCTGCGGGACGGCGATGGGCGGCCCGGCCTCCTCGAACTTGCGGAGCCTGGTCTGAGCCGCCTGATAGCGCGACGCCATGCCGTCGTTGTACGCGGCCTTCACCTTGAGCGACTGAACCAACGTCCTCAGCTTCGCGTGCTCCTCGTCCCACCTGCGGCGCAGTTCCTCCAGCCGGGAGAAGCGCTCGATGCGAGCCTCATGGAAGGACGCGAAGCCCCCGCCATGCAGCCATGCCGTGTTGCCGGCCGCGCCCAGCTCCACCGAGATGACGTGACTGGCCGACTGATTGAGCAGTTCACGGTCATGACTGATGAGCAGGACGGTCTTCGGGGTTTCGCGAAGGCGCTGTTCCAGCCAGTTCTTGCCGGGCACGTCGAGGTAGTTGTCCGGCTCGTCGAGAAGCAGGATCCCGGCCGGGCCCTTCAGCAGGAGCTCGAGCACCAGCCGCTTCTGCTCACCGCCGGATAGCGTCGAGACCGGCCGCCACTTGATGGCGTCGTACGGCTCCTTCATTGCAGCCATGGTCACGACATCGAAGAGCACCTCGGAGTCATAGCCGCCGATCTCGGCATAGTCGGCAATCGCATGCGCATAGCGCATCTGGGTAGCCTCATCGTCGGCGTCCATCATGGCGAGCTCGGCCGCATCGAGGGCGCGCGCAGCGTCGCGCAGGGGCGCCGGGCTGACGTCGAGCAGCAGGTCACGCACCGTGCCCTCGGACATCTGGCCGATGAACTGGCGCATCACCGCGATCGTGCCGCTGCACACAATGCTGCCCTCGTGCGGCGTGATATCGCCGGCGATCATCCGCAAGAGCGTCGTCTTGCCCGCGCCATTGGCACCGACAAGAGCCGCCGTCGCGCCGTCGGGCACTCGGAAGCAGATGTCGTCGAGCAACGGCCGGCCGTCCGGCAGGGAGTAGCCGAGGTGCTGGACATCGATGTGAGCCATCAGGTCTCCAGCTTTCGGAAGGTGCGAGTCTGTTCCTGCCTCGCCAGCAGCAGGTGATCCGGTGGATAGCCGACTTCCTCCAGCACCAGCGGGAAGGCAGGCATGACCGTCACCGCTGAGTGCCGGGCTCGGGACGCGAGCACGTCGGCGGGCCAAGTGACGCTGCGCCGACCATCTCCGACGGGCAGCATGACGCCGACCAGCGAGCGCACCATCGAGTGGCAGAAGGCGTCGGCGCGAATCGACATGACGGCTTGTCCGTCGACTCTTGTCCATGTCAGGTCCTGGATCTCGCGAACCGACGAGGCGAAGTCCCTCGGCTTGCAGAAGGCGGTGAAGTCGTGCTCGCCGATCACGGCCTGTGCCGCCTCGTTCAGTGCATCGAGGTTAAGCGGACGCGGCCATGCCAGGACCATGTGCCGATCGAGTGGCGCAGCGCCTACCACTGAGTCACTCACGGTGTACGAATACCGTCGCCAGATCGCCGAGAAGCGCGCATCGAACGATTCCGGGACCCTGGTGATCGCAATGATCCTTACATCTTCCGACAGGGCCCGGTTGATGCGCCGCAGTTCCAGGCCGTCCACGAGGCTCTCCGGCACATCGATGTGCGCCACTTGGCCTCGAGCGTGGACTCCTGCATCCGTCCGACCCGCACAGGTGACATCGACGTGCACCCCGTACAAGTGTCCGAGCATGCGTTCGAGTTCGCCCTGCACGGTGCGCAGTTCCGTCTGGCGCGCCCAGCCCGAGAAGTTCCTGCCGTCGTAGGCGAGGTCCAAGCGCAGACGGATCAGCCCGTCAGCCGGAACTCCGGTGACGGGCTGATCGATGTTCGTGACGCTGGTCAGGACTACTCCTTCTCGGCGACCTCGTCGGCGACCACGTCGACCTCTTCAGCCACGGCGTCGCCCGCCTCGTCAACCACGGTCTCGTCAACCACGGTCTCCTCGACAACGACCGCCGCGGGAGCCGCGTCCTTCGTCGCCTTCTCCTTCGCTGCGCGCTTCGTCGCACCCGTGGCCTCGGCCACGACCTGCTCGGCCATCGGCTCCACGAGCTCGATCACGGCCATCGGGGCGTTGTCGCCCTTGCGCGGCCCGATCTTGGTGATGCGGGTGTATCCGCCCGGGCGACCGGCGTAATTCGGCCCGATCTCGGTGAACAGAGTGTGCACCACGGACTTGTCGCGGACCACCGTCAGCACGCGACGACGCGCATGCAGGTCGCCGCGCTTGGCGAAGGTGATCAGCCGCTCGGCCAGCGGGCGCAGGCGCTTGGCCTTCGCCTCGGTGGTGGTGATGCGGCCGTGCTCGAACAGCGCAGTGGCCAAGTTGGCCAGCATGAGCCGCTCGTGGGCCGGACCGCCGCCGAGACGGGGACCCTTGGTGGGCGTAGGCATGTCTTCTCCTCGTACTTTCCGTGAAGCCTGTGGCTAGAGCTGCTCGTCCTCGGCGTACGCGAGGTCGTCGTCATCGTCGTTGAAGTAGACCGCTGCGCCGGGATCGAACCCGGGCGGGCTGTCCTTCAGGGCCAGGCCGAGGCCAGCGAGCTTGACCTTGACCTCGTCGATGGACTTCGCGCCGAAGTTGCGGATGTCCAGCAAGTCGGCCTCGCTGCGCGTGATGAGCTCACCCACGGTGTGGATGCCCTCGCGCTTGAGGCAGTTGTATGAGCGAACGGTCATGTCAAGCTGCTCGATCGGCGTCGACAACTGCTCGGCGACGAACGCGTCTGTCGGCGACGGGCCGATATCGATGCCCTCGGCATCCAGATTCAGCTCCCTGGCCAGCCCGAAGAGCTCGACCAGTGTCTTGCCAGCCGATGCGACCGCATCGCGAGGGCGCATGGAGTTCTTGGTCTCGACGTCGATGACCAGCTTGTCGAAGTCCGTGCGCTGCTCGACACGAGTCGCCTCGACCTTGTAGGTCACCTTCAGCACGGGCGAGTAGATCGAGTCGACCGGGATGCGGCCGATCTCCTGGCCGGCCTGCTTGTTGAGCACGGCGGAGACGTAACCGCGGCCACGCTCAACGACGAGCTCAATTTCGAGCTTGCCCTTGGCGTTCAGGGTCGCGATGTGCAGGTCCGCGTTGTGCACCTCAACGCCGGCCGGCGGCTGGATGTCAGCCGCGGTGACCGTGCCGGGACCCTGCTTGCGCAGGTACATCACAACCGGCTCGTCATGCTCGGACGAGATCACCAGCTGCTTGATGTTCAAGATCAGCTCGGTGACGTCCTCCTTCACACCGGGGACGGTCGTGAACTCATGCAGGACCCCGTCGACGCGGATGCTGGTGACGGCTGCGCCGGGGATGGACGACAGCAGCGTGCGCCTGAGCGAGTTGCCGAGGGTGTAGCCGAAGCCGGGCTCCAGAGGCTCAAGCACGAACCGTGAACGGTTCTCGCTGATGGGCTCCTCGGAGAGCACGGGACGCTGGCTGATGAGCACGTTGACTTCCTTCCCGCGACGACCGCTATTTGACGTCGCGCATCTTCCCTGTGAAGGGTTCCGGCTGGACTACTTGGAGTAGAGCTCGACGATCAACTGCTCGTTGACCTGGGTATCGATGATCGCCCGGACCGGCAGGGCATGGACAAGGATCCGCATCTGCGACGGGATGACCTCGAGCCACGCCGGCACAGTGCGCTCACCGACCTCGGCGTGCGCGACGATGAACGGGGTCAACTCGCGCGAACCCGGGCGCACCTCGACGATGTCGTTTGGCGAGACCCGGTACGACGGGATGTTGACCTTGCGGCCGTTCACCATGAAGTGACCATGGGTGACCAGCTGACGCGCCATGTCGCGCGACTTGGCGAAGCCAGCGCGGAACACGACGTTGTCCAGCCGGGTCTCAAGGATCTGCAGCAGGTTCTCGCCGGTCTTGCCGGACTGACGCTGTGCTTCCTTGTAGTAGTTGGAGAACTGCTTCTCCAGCACGCCGTACATCCGCGTGGCCTTCTGCTTCTCACGAAGCTGCAGCAGGTACTCGCTGTCCTTCGAACGGCCACGGCCATGCTGGCCGGGCGGGTAGGGCCGCTTCTCGAACGGGCACTTCGGGCCGTCGCACTTGCTGCCCTTGAGGAACAGCTTCATCTTCTCGCGGCGGCACCGCTTGCAGTCGGCGTCAACATAACGCGCCATGTTGGGTTGTCTCCTAGGTCTCGGATGCGTTCGCGGTCAGACGCGGCGACGCTTGGGCGGACGGGTTCCGTTGTGCGGCATGGGCGTGACGTCGGAGATCGAGCCGACCTCCAGGCCAGTCGCCTGCAGCGAACGGATAGCGGTCTCGCGGCCGGAGCCCGGACCCTTCACGAACACGTCGACCTTGCGCATGCCGTGCTCCATCGCGCGACGAGCTGCGGCCTCAGCGGCCAACTGCGCGGCGAACGGAGTGGACTTGCGGCTTCCCTTGAAGCCGACCTGCCCAGCGCTTGCCCAGGCGATCACCGCACCTGTGGGATCGGTGATCGAGACGATGGTGTTGTTGAACGTGCTCTTGATGTGAGCGTGGCCGTGGGCCACGTTCTTCTTCTCCTTGCGCCGCACCTTCTTGGCGGCACCAGCCTTGCTGCCTGTCTTCGGGGCCATGTGTCAGTTCTCCAAGTCTCGTGAGGCGGCTTACTTGCCGGCCTTCTTCTTTCCAGCGACGGTCTTACGCGGGCCCTTGCGGGTGCGCGCGTTGGTGTGCGTGCGCTGGCCACGGACGGGGAGTCCCTTGCGGTGACGCAGGCCTTGGTAGCAGCCGATCTCGACCTTGCGACGAATGTCGGCGGTAACCTCGCGGCGAAGATCGCCTTCGACCTTGAGATTCTCGTCGATCCAGTCGCGCAGAGCGACGAGCTGGTCGTCGTTGAGGTCCTTCGATCGCAGATCCGGGCTGATCCCGGTTGCCTCGAGGGCCTTGGCGGCCTGTGAGCGGCCGACACCGTAGATGTACGTGAGTGCGACTGCCATGCGCTTGTCGCGCGGCAGATCGACACCAACAAGACGTGCCATGTGGGCGTTCTCTCTTCTGTCAAGCACGGGGTCTCGGTACAGAACCAGTCCTGCCCGCCCGATGGTTGTCTTTCGGGGCAGGTCCCCGGCCACGTGTCCGGGGGTGTCGTCCCGTTGCCTCGCACGCAAGGCCCCGGGGGTCGGGTTCTGCTATGTGTTCGGACGTCGGGTTTTCTCCCCGGCGGCCGCGTCAGGAACTGGTTAGCCCTGGCGCTGCTTGTGGCGCACGTTCTCGCAGATCACCATGACGCGACCGTGGCGACGGATGACCTTGCACTTGTCGCAGATCTTCTTGACGCTCGGTTGCACCTTCATGATGACTCTTTCGTTTCTCGTGCTGACGGGATGCTGTTCTGGACTTCGGAAAACTGTGCTCTTACTTGTAGCGGTAGACGATCCGACCGCGAGTGAGGTCGTAGGGCGAGAGCTCCACGACGACGCGATCATCCGGCAGGATGCGGATGTAGTGCATCCGCATCTTTCCGCTGATATGTGCAAGCACTTTGTGCCCGTTGTCCAGCTCTACTCGGAACATGGCATTGGGAAGTGACTCGGTGATCGTGCCCTCAAGCTCGATCGCGCCGTCCTTCTTGCCCATACCGCCCGCTTCCTCGTAGTGGTTGGTCCGCCGCCCCCCGCGCACGCGTCTAGGCCCGGATGCCCGGGTCGACGGCGCGGTGCGGGGAAGCCTGTGGACCGAAGGGAGAGTCTACGGGTCGTGCGCTTGCGCACAAAATCCGGGGCCGGAGGAGTACTGTATGCGGCTTATAGGCCGACTCGTCTGCACCACGAAGGCACCCCCGCTGATCGTGGGGTGACCTGCGCGGACGCACCGCCGGACGACGCGACGCGCCGCCACGCCGCCCCTCGTGTCAGGGGCCCGAGAGGGGCCGCATCCGCGCCTATACCCCGACCGGGGTACCCCCAGCGAATCCGTCCCGGTGCCCCCTACGGGGTGCTCGACCACCTTCCGGGTGTCCGGGGTCCGGGGGTTTCGCCGAACGGTACGAGCGAGCCTGATTCCTAGAGCGCGAAATACCCGGCATTCGGCGTCGCGCCAAGTGCACCCGTCGATACAGTCGAGCCCTGGGAGGTGCACATGCGGGAGGAACCTGGTTACGAGGTTTCGGAGGCGGGTCAGGGTCTCGAGCAGATCTGGGGCGAAGGCTTCATGTCGCCGGGGGGACGCGAGGAGGTAGCGCGAATCCTGGGAGGTGTCGACCTGACCGGCATGGCCGTCTTGGACATCGGATGCGGGCTTGGCGGTCCGGCGACCGCTCTAGTCGTGGATCATCATGCAGATCGCGTTGTCGGCGCCGACGTTCAAATGGGCCTGCTGGAGCTCGCGAGGGCCCGCGCAGAGAAGGCTGGCCTCGCGTCTCGCCTGACCTTCGAGGTCGTCGAGGTGGGACGTCCGTTGCCGTTTCTCGACGGGGCGTTCGACGTGGTGTTCAGCAAAGACGCCATCATCCATGTGGAGGACAAACGTGGCCTCTACCAGGAGTTGCACCGCGTCCTGAGACCGGGAGGTCGCCTTCTGGTCAGCGACTGGTTGAGAGGCGCGGGCCAGAACCTTGACGCGAAGGTGGAAGAGTTCATCGACGCGGCTGGCCACGCGTTCACCATGGTCACGCTCGACGACCTTGCCCAGATCGCACGAGACGCTGGGTTCGTCGATATCGAGACTATGGACCGGCACGCCTGGTACCTGGACGAGGCCCGCGCCGAGCGGGAGCAACTCCCGGAGGAGGAGCGCGAGTTCTGGGACGTCTTGGTCACCACCCTGGAGTTCGGGGCCCTCCGCCCCGGACATCTGCGAGCCCGGCGCCCTTAGACGTGAGTCGAAGGGGACGCTATGGCAGCACACGATCGTGAGGGCGCTTGGCGACTGGAGTCCCCGAGCGCTCACCGCACCTACTACGACGAGTGGGCGCCGACCTACGAGGAGACCTTCCTGTCCGCCACTGGGTATCGCGTGCCCGAGGACGTCGCCCGGGTGTTCCTCGAACGATCCGGACCGTCGGACAGCCCCGTCGCCGACCTCGGGTGCGGCACGGGAGCCCTGGGGCGCGCACTCGGTCGAGCGGACGTGGAGGGCTTCGACATCTCCCCCGGGATGCTGGACCAGGCCCGCTCCAGTGGCGCCTACCGGGACCTCCACTGCGTGGACCTCACCTCAGCAGAGCCGGCTCGCAGGTTCGGCGGCATTGTCAGCAGCGGCACCTTCACGATGGGGCACCTCGGGCCGGAAGGCCTGGACATGGTGCTCGGGCTCGGACGCCGTGAGGCCCTCGTCGTGATCGGCGTCAATGCCCGTCACTTCGCCGAGGCCGGCTTCGCCCCGGCACTGGCCGCGCTGATGGCCACTGGGCGGATCACCGATCCGGATGTGGAAACCGTGGCAAGCTACGCCGGCCAGGGATCAGACGGCTCTGACGAGAACTCCACCTGCCTGGTGGCGTTCCGGATCCTGTCGGCCTAGAGCCGGACCTCGTCCAGGGCGGTGAGCACCCAGGGGCCGTCCTCAGTGACGGCGACGGTGTGCTCCCAGTGGGCGGCGGCACTGCCATCGATGGTGCTGACCGTCCAGCCGTCGGCATGCACACCGACATCCGGGTCACCCAGGGTGGCCATCGGCTCGATGGCGAGGGCCATTCCCGGCACCAACTGCGGTCCGCGGCCGGGCGAGCCGTAGTTCAGGATGTGCGGATCCATGTGCATCCGCGATCCGATGCCGTGGCCGCCGTACTCCGCGACGATTCCGTACGAGCCTGCGGCTACGAGTGCGGACTCCACTGCGTGACTGATGTCCGTGAGCCGGCCACCGGCGCGTGCGGCGGCAAGCCCCGCCCACAGTGATGCACGGGTTGCCTCGCTCAATGCGACGACGTCCGCCGCTACGTCACCGATGAGGATGCTGACAGCGGCATCTCCGTTCCATCCATCGACAATGGCGCCGAAGTCGACGGACAGCAGGTCCCCGTCCTGCAAAGCTCGCGCGCCGGGGATCCCGTGCACGACCTCGTCGTTGATCGATGCGCAGATGACACCCGGATAGGGGATGACGCCGTGCGCCTTGTACCCGAGAAAGGACGATGTCGCGCCGCGAGTGGCAAGGACATCGCGCGCAATCGCGTCGAGTTCACCCGTGGTCGCGCCCGGCTTGGCCGCATCCTCGATCGCGGAGAGGGCTTCCGCCACCACCAGGCCCGCTTGCCGCATCACGGCAAGCTGATCGGCGGACTTGATCTCGATCGAGCTCTTGCGTCGGAACATGACCTAGAGGTCGATACCGAGAAAGCCAACGATCCTCGCGGTGACATCCTCAACGGCACCCATCCCGACGACCTGCCGCAGCAGTCCCTGGTCGGCATAGATCGCCGTCAATGGGGCGGTCTGCTTGGCGTAGACCTCAAGGCGATGGCGGATGACATCCTCACTATCGTCACTGCGGTGCTGTTCCGCTGACCGCCCGGCGAGTCTGGCGACCACCTCGTCGATGTCGACCGTGAGTTCGATGACATGATCCAAGTGCTCGCCGCTGCTGCGCAGCATTGCCGAGAGTTCGCCGACCTGCTCGACCGTTCGCGGGTACCCGTCGAGGAGGAACCCGGGTCGGCAGTCCTCTTGCGAGAGCCGGTCGCGAACCATCGCGTTGGTCAGGCCATCGGGCACGTACTCGCCGGCGTCCATGTAGCGCTTGGCCTCAATCCCCAGCGCAGTGCCATTGACGACGTTCAGTCGAAAGATGTCGCCCGTTGAGACCTGCGGAATCCCGAGGAGTCCCGTGACGATCTTCGCCTGCGTGCCCTTACCCGCCCCCGGAGGGCCCATGAGGACCAGGCGCATTACCGGAGGAACCCTTCATAGTTGCGCTGCTGCAACTGAGCCTCGATCTGCTTCACGGTGTCGAGGCCAACGCCCACCATGATGAGCAGACTCGTACCGCCGAAGACGAACCGATTGGCTACCCCGAGGAAGCTGAATGCGAACAGTGGAAGGATGGCGATGAGGCCCAGGTACAGCGCACCGGGTGCCGTCAGGCGGGTCAGCACGTAGTCCAGGTACTCCGCTGTGGGCTTGCCAGCGCGGATGCCCGGGATGAACCCGCCGTACTTCTTCATGTTGTCTGCCACTTCAACGGGATTGAAGGTGATGGAGACATAGAAGTAGCAGAAGAAGACGATCAGCACGAAGTAAATGAGCATGTAGTAGCCGCCGGTACCTCTAGCGAGGTGGGTTTGCACCCATTGCGCCCAGCCCGCCTGGCTGTTGGTCAGCTGCACGAGCAGAACCGGAAGGAACATCAGCGATGACGCGAAGATGACCGGGATAACGCCGGCCATGTTGACCTTGAGCGGAATGTAGGTGGACGTGCCGCCGTACATTCGGCGCCCGACCATCCGCTTCGCGTACTGGACAGGGATGCGGCGTTGCGCCTGCTCGACGAACACCACGAAGGCGACGATGGCCAGACCGACGGCCACAGTCATGAGGAACGTGAACGGTCCATGACTGCCCCAGATCGATGCGAACTGCGCAGGGATCGTCGCGATGATCGACGTGAAGATCAGGACGGACATCCCGTTGCCTACGCCACGCTCCGTGATGAGCTCGCCGAACCACATGATGATCGTGGTACCCGCCGTCATGGTGATGACCATGACCATGATGACCCAGATCGACTGGTTCGGGATCAACTGCTCGTTGCAGCCGCTGAAGAGAGCACCGGGCGTGCGGGCTAGGGACAGGATCGCCGTCGACTGCAGGATGGCCAGGCCGATGGTGACGTACCTGGTGTACTGCGTGATCTTTGCCTGACCCGCCTGGCCATCGGCCTTCAGCGTCTCCAGACGTGGGATCACGACGGTCAGAAGCTGAAGAATGATGCTCGCGGTGATGTACGGCATGATGCCGAGCGCGAAGACCGACAGCTGCAGCAACGCGCCACCGCTGAACAGGTTGATGAGCGCGTAGACCGAGTTGTCCTGGACGACGTTGATACACCGCTGGATGGCGGAGTAGTCCACGCCCGGGGTCGGGACGACCGAGCCAAGGCGGTAGAGCGCCAAGAGACCCAAGGTGAAGAAGATCTTCTTCCGAAGGTCAGGCGTACGCAGGGCTGCCCCGAACGCACTGATGTGCACTGTGCCTCCTGGCGGTGGGTCGGTTGCGGTCGGTCGGTTGTGACGGGTGCCCGT
>Ga0194063_10002646_pt1 | contig 11031 bp, 12 predicted proteins | sample SepL3720m_MetaG_FD_155459 | JGI IMG/M metagenome (GOLD analysis project Ga0194063, IMG submission 155459) | Anoxic zone freshwater microbial communities from boreal shield lake in IISD Experimental Lakes Area, Ontario, Canada - Sep2016-L373-20m | ecosystem: Environmental > Aquatic > Freshwater... | reverse complement strand
CAAGTATGAGATTGTATGGAAAGTCATGTACACATGGATGGAAAAGTTTTTGGAAAGTGGATTTTACGAGAAACTTGGTGATTATGAAAAGTTTTTTGCAAGCTTTGTGATTGCACCATTTATTGATGGAATGGTGGATGAAGCACGCCTCCTACCAGAAGAGTGGAACGAAGAAAATATCTCATATTTTTTTCTGGTTACCATGCCTAACGGAAGCGGTGCTGCTTTGGATTTTCCGATTCATCAAACCAGGGTCATGGAAGCGTTTTTCTTATACCTCGATGATCGAAGCGTAATTAAAAACGGTGCTAGGTTGGCGAAGAAAATACGCAGTCTCGAATCAGGCATCATCGAAGCGATGACCAATTCAAAGTTTGGACAAATGGCAAGAAAGAAGTTCCCAGTAGCCAAAATCAACATAGAAGATTTCAAAGATGCAAACGGCAATGTCAATCGGCCAAGGATGATTTCTTTCTAGGTTCCCTTCGCCTTCTTCTCCAATTTTTCGATGTGCTTGGTCTTTTTCCCTTGACGTCCTCGCATTTCTTCGAGCACATCTTCCCATTGGATCCCCTTTTCAACCATCAGGACGCTTAGGTGGTACATGAGGTCAGCGATTTCACCAATGGTTTCGGGTATGTCGTCATTCTTTGCAGCGATAATAATTTCAGAAGTTTCCTCGCCGACTTTTTTCAAAATTTTGTCGAGGCCTTCCTCAAATAAATATGTCGTGTAGGACCCTTCCTTTGGGTTGGCTTTGCGATTGACCATGACTTCATAGTCCTCTTTCAAAGCGGAGGCGAGTTCGAAAAAATCTTTTGAGGATGTTTCGCTCGTAAAGCAGGAGCGGTTTCCGGTATGGCACGCGACACCGCCAACCTGCTCAATTTTTAGCAGAATCGTATCGCCATCGCAGTCGATTAGAATGTCTTTCATGATTTGTGTGTTGCCCGAGGTTTCGCCCTTGATCCAGAGCTTCTCACGGCTTCTGCTCCAGTAGGTTGCCTTGCCCGTTTCGAGCGTCAAAGCAAGACTGTCGCGGTTCATCCACGCCATCATGAGCACTTCGCCGGTCATCCAGTCCTGTGCAATCGCCGGGACGAGACCGTCGGTGTTAAATTTGATTTTCCCGACAAATTGTTCTATTGAAAGATCTTTTGAATTGTAATCCATAGCAATTCCCTCCTACCATGTTTTTCTGACGACAACACCCTTTGCATCCAGGTATTGCTTCAGATCGTTGATTTTCATCTCACCAAAGTGAAAAAGTGAGGCTGCAAGCACGGCATCTGCTTTGCCGTCTGTCAGTGCTTCGTTGAAGTGCTCTAACGTTCCGGCGCCGCCGGACGCAATAACCGGGATCTTGACGTTTTCGGAAACCAAGCGCGTGAGCGCAATGTCATATCCTGCTTTTGTGCCGTCGCAGTCCATACTCGTCAGTAAAATTTCACCGGCACCTAGGCGTTCTGCTTCTATAGCCCAATCGACCGCATCGCGAAACGTATTGTCGCGTCCGCCCCTTAAGAAGGTGTCCCAGCCCGTGCCGTCTGCGCGTCGCCGCGCGTCAATGGCCACTACAACGCAGGAACTGCCGAACTTGATTGCAGCCTCGGTAATTAGTTCAGGATTGTTGAATGCCGCCGAATTGATGCTGATTTTGTCAGCCCCGGCGCGCAGGATTTCTCGAAAATCTTCTACAGAACGAATGCCACCGCCGACGGTAAACGGGATGAATACTTGCTCTGCGACACGACTGACGATGTTGACCATGATGTTGCGCGCATCGCTCGACGCCGTGATGTCCAGGAACGTCAACTCATCCGCACCGGCTTTGTCATAGATTGCAGCCGCTTCCACCGGATCCCCGGCATCGACTAAATTGATGAAGTTGATTCCTTTGACGACGCGCCCACCGTGGACGTCGAGGCAAGGAATGATGCGTTTTGCTAACATGATTTCTCCTCCACAATTGCGACAAAATTCCGCAGCATCTGCAGCCCGAGTTCGCCGCTTTTTTCTGGGTGGAACTGCGTCGCAAACAAATTTTCACGTTCTAAGGCGGAATGATAGGTCACGCCGTACTCAGTCACACCTGAAACTTCACTCACATTGGACAGATCGCAGTAATACGAGTGTACAAAGTAGAAAAACTGGTCCTGCGGGATGCCCGCAAAGAGTCGCGAACCTTCCACGTAAGAGACGGTGTTCCAGCCCATTTGTGGGACTTTTAAACCTTCTGACTCTGGAAAGCGTTTGACGCGTCCCTTCAGAATGCCAAGTCCTGGAATTTCTTTTTCATCCATTTTCGTTGCGATAGCTTCGTTTGACTCATCGCCGATTTCCAAGAGCATCTGCATACCGAGACAAATCCCAAGAAAGGGTGTCCCGCGCTTGATGACTGTCTTTACGACATCAACCAGCCCTGTGTCCCAAAGGTTATCCATGCCGTCTTCAAACGCACCGACCCCTGGCAACACGACCGCATCCGCGCTTTGAATCAGCGCAATCTCTTTTGTCAAAATAGCATCCGCACCTATTGCATGAAACGCCTTTTCAACGCTCCGCAAATTACCTACGCCATAATCAATAATTGCTATCATACGAGTTTCTTTCCAGCGAGTCGCTCATATGCTTCGACATATTTGTCTTCCGTCAGTTTGATAATCTCATCTGGCAACATCGGCGCCGGAGGGGTCTTGTCCCAACCGCTTGCTTCGAGCCACTCCCTGAGGTATTGTTTGTCAAAGCTCTTTTGTGCGCGCCCAGCCTGATAATCCTCTTTCGCCCAAAAACGTGAGGAGTCTGGCGTAAACATTTCATCCGCGACTGTCAATACGCCATCAAGCATACCGAATTCAAATTTCGTATCCGCTAGAATCAATCCCACTTCCTCGGCGCGCTTCGCCGCTTTTTTGTAAAGTGCAATGCTGGTATCGCGCAGTTTTACAGCAAGATCCATGCCAATTTCTTGGGCCAGTTCCTCAAACGTGACATTGATGTCATGACCCTCTGACGCTTTGGTGGACGGGGTGAAAATTGGTTCTGGTAATTTATCAGCTTGCTTCAAGCCTTCTGGCAACTTGATTCCACTCACCATGCCAGTCGCATTGTATTCTTTAAGTCCTGACCCTTCGAGATAGCCGCGCACGATGCACTCTGCGTTTGCCATTTCCACTTTCTTCACGAGCATAGAACGCCCCTGAAGTTCCTCTTTCAATGCGGAAAGCCCCATCGGATAGGTGCTGACATCGGTCGAAATCATGTGATTCGGCACGATATCGCTCGTGTAATTGAACCAGTATTCAGAGATGCTGTTGAGCACCTTGCCTTTGTTTGGAATCAAGTTTGGAAATACAACGTCAAACGCCGAAATGCGGTCTGTGACGACAATCAAAAGTTTGTCCTCCAAATCGTAGACGTTGCGCACCTTTCCCTTGATAAATAGCGGTAATTTGATAAAATCTGTGTCATTGATTAACATACGTTCATCCTCCAAAAAATAAATATTATATACTGCCCTTCGTTGACATCACGCCATCGATCCGATCATCCAACTTTGTCGCCTGATCGAGTGCTTTTGCAAATGCCTTGAATATGGCTTCCGTAACGTGATGATTATTGCCGCCTTCGAGCAACTTGATGTGAAGATTCATGCCGGCGTTGGTTGAAACCGCACGGAAAAATTCCTCGACCAACTCGGTCTCCATATCGCCGACCAGTTCATTTGCAAAATCAACCTTATACTGCAGAAACGGCCTGCCGCTCAAATCAAGACTCACGAGCGCCAACACCTCATCCATCGGAAGCATCATACTGCCATAGCGCACGATCGACTTCTTTTCGCCAAGCGCCTCTTTGATACACATGCCCAGCACTATGCCGATGTCCTCCACCGAGTGATGTGCGTCCACGTGGGTATCTCCCGTGCAATGCAACGTCATATCAAACATCCCGTGCTTTGTAAATAGCTCCAGCATGTGATCCAAGAACCCCACGCCTGTAGCAATGTCGTATTTCCCACTGCCGTCAATCGTGAACGTCATTTCAATCTGTGTTTCCTTCGTCTTTCTCACAACCGTACTTGTTCTAGTCATGTCCACTGCTCCCTTCCACCAACAAACTTTGCGTTGCGCGCACCAACTGATCCATCTCCTCGTCAGTGCCAATCGAAATGCGTAGCCACTCTGGTGTTTTGGTAAAATATCGTACTAAAATGCCCCGTGCTCTGAGTCCATCAAACAGCTGCTTTGCGTTGCCGCCAGGCGGACTGACAAAGATAAAATTCGCTTTTGCTGCGGTCACGCGAAATCCCATGTCTCCAAATGCCTTCGCTGCGCGCTCCCGTGTCGATACGATTTTATTTTGTATTGTCCTATTGTACTCAAAATCTTTGATTGACGCAACTGCTCCCGCCAACGCAATGCGATCCAGCGTGTACGAATTGAATGAATTTTTAACTTTTTCTAACCCTGCAATCAATTCTGGTGCGCCAATCGCATAACCCACGCGTAGCCCTGCAAGCGCCCGCGCCTTTGAAAACGTCTGTATAACCAGTAAATTTGGGTACTTCCCAACCAATGCAACCGCCGATTCTGCGCCAAAATCGACGTACGCCTCGTCAATGATGACCACGACATCCGCATTCCTTTGGACGATTCTTTCGACCTCCGCGAGCGCGAGCGCGACGCTCGTTGGCGCGTTTGGATTTGGGATAATCACGCCACCTTTGGAATTAAAAAACCGCTCCACTGGGATCTCAAATGTTTCGCTCAGCGAAATGAGCTCGTAGGTCAGACCATAAAGTTGCGCATAGACTGGATAGAAGGAATACGTCAGTTCTGGAAAACGCACCGCGCGCTCTGCTTCAAAGAATGCCTGAAACGCAAAGGCCAGAATTTCATCCGAGCCATTGCCCACAAAGATGTTTTCGATGCTCACGTCGTATGCTTCTGCCAGCGTCGACTTGAGTGCGAGACAATCAGGATCCGGGTACAACCGCAGGTCTTCATTGACTGCGTCACGCATCGCTTCCAACACGGCTTCCGACGGCGGATAAGGGCTTTCGTTTGTATTGAGTTTGATATACTTTTGATCCTTTGGTTGCTCGCCCGGTACATAAGGCGTCAAACCATTGGTTCTTCGGTTATAAAATCTGCTCATGGTTTTCCCTCCATTGTGCTGCCGTCAAAACGAACTTTGATGGCGTTCGCATGTGCGTCCAAATCTTCCGCAAGCGCAAATTCATAGACATCTTGCCAGACCGCCTTTAATGCGTCTTGTGAGTAGGAAATCAAACTTGTCTTTTTCATGAAATCACCGACGTTGAGCGGCGAAAAGAAGCGCGCCGTCCCGCTGGTTGGCAAGACATGATTGGGTCCCGCAAAGTAGTCTCCAAGCGGTTCTGGGGAATAGTTTCCAAGGAAGATTGCCCCGGCATTTTTGATGTGCCCGACCAATTCATCTGCCTTGTCGACGCAAAGTTCCAGATGCTCAGGTGCAATTTCATTGACAATTTGAATGGCTTGCAGGATGGAGTCCACATTGACGATGGCACCGAAATTGGCAAGTGCTTTCGTCGCCGTCTCTTTTCGTTTCAATGTCGCAAGCTGGCGCTTCAGTTCTTTAATCACTTCTGCCGCGATTTCATCCGATGTCGTAATCAGAATGGAAGATGCGAGCGCGTCGTGTTCTGCTTGCGAGAGCATGTCGGCTGCGATGAATCTGGCGTTTGCCGTATCGTCCGCGACAATGGTGATTTCGCTCGGGCCTGCAAAGGAGTCAATGCCACAGTATCCGAAGACAAGGCGTTTCGCGGTCGCGACATAGATGTTGCCTGGGCCAAATAGTTTGTCCACCTTTTTGACCGACTCAGTCCCAAACGCCATCGCCGCAATGGCCTGAGCGCCACCCATTTGGTAAATTTCATCGACACCCACCAACCGTGCTGCGACAAGCAGTGCATCCGCAATCTTACCATCCGGCCCAGGTGGCGTCGCCATGACGATGCGCTTCACGCCCGCTACCTTGGCAGGAATGGCGTTCATTAATACCGTTGAAATCAGCGGTGCACTACCCGCAGGCACATACAGACCGACGCTTTCAATCGGTCGCGAGAGGAGTCCCAGCTGGATTCCGCCCGGCTTTTCCTCGGTCCAAGATGGAACCTTTTGCTTTTGATGAAAATCCTTGATATTAGCGATGGATTTGTTGATGATTGTAAGGAGTCGATCGTCAATGGCCGCCGCGTCGATTGCGTCCTGCGAAACGCGAAACTGGTCGATTTCGACCTTGTCGAATTTCGCGGTATATTCATACAATGCCGCGTCGCCGTTTGCGCGCACTTCAGCGATGATTTCGGAGACCACCTTCGTCACCTCAGGTACGTCGAGTTGACTGCGTTTCGCGAGTAGCGAAAAGAGCGCATCGATATTGTTCTCGTTGAATGTCTTGATCATGTCCAGCCCTCCGTCAGCCCAACTGCTTTTTAATGCCTTCTATTATAGCACCAATCCGCGCATTTTCCATCTTCATGCTCACCTTATTGACAACGAGCCGCGCACTGATATCCGTGATGGTTTCAAGGACGACAAGACCGTTTTCGCGCAGTGTCTTGCCGCTCTCCACGAGATCCACGATCACCTCGGACAACCCCACCAACGGTGCAAGTTCCACTGAGCCACTGAGCTTAATGATTTCGATGGATTCGCCCTTCACTTTTTCAAAGTACTCGCGCGCGATGCGTGGATATTTTGTCGCAATTCTTTTGTGCGGCACAATGTCAATTTTGCCTTCAAGCGCCTTCGGTCCCGCCACACACATGCTGCATTTTGCAAAACCTAAATCAAGCACTTCGTAGAGATTTCGCGCTTCTTCAAGCAGGGTATCCTTGCCCACAATCCCAATGTCCGCCGCTCCATATTCTACGTAAACGGGCACGTCACTCGGTTTAGCTAGGAAGAACTTAATTTTATTCTTTTCATCCGAAAGGATTAACTTTCTGCTGTCCTGCTTGAGCTCGGTGCAATCGATGCCGATGTTTTCAAATAGCACAATCGCTTGCTCCGTCAAACGCCCTTTCGATAACGCAATCGTCAAATATCTCATTTCGCTCCCTCCCCGTTGTCGCGCGCTTTGTTTTGATTCTCAAGCGCCATCATCAGCATGTTGAGTCCAAGCGAAAAGCCAGTAGCTGGAATGTCCAGCCCGAATTCGCTGACCAAATTGTCATACCGACCACCCGTCAAAATCGCGAATCCCACTTCATAGGTAAACCCTTTAAAGATTAGGCCAGTGTAATACTCCAGACTCTGCACAAATCCCAAGTCAATCGAAACGTATTTCTCATAGCCCGCATCCGCAAGAATGGTGTAAATCTCCCGCAAGTTCACGAGCGCATTTTTACAACGCTGATTCAGGCCCATCTCCATCATGCGGTCAATGATCTCAAAGGAACCAAAGAGCGCCGGCAGATTCAACACCAGCTTTTTGATATCCTCCCGCATCTCGCCCTTGTCGAGCAAACGTTCCAGCCCGATCAGGTCTTTGCTGTCGATGAGCTTGCGGACCTCTTCCATTTCTTCGTTTTCCAGCCCAGCCTCGTCCATCAGCCCTTTGAAAAACTCAACCTGCCCTAAATCAATTTGAAACTCACTGATTCCTGCACGCAGCAACGCCTCAATCGCCATCGCGATGCACTCGGCATCGGCCGTCGCGCCTTGGACGCCGACAAACTCAATCCCAGCCTGCGTAAACTCGCGCAAACGCCCGCCACCTGACTCATTGAAGCAGAAGCAATCCCCAATATAAAAACACTTAATCGGAAAATCATAACTCTTCATCTTTGTTGCGATCGCGCGCGCAACGGGCACGGTCATATCAGGGCGCAACACCAAGAGCCTGCCGCGCTGGTCAACCAGCTTGAACATGGACTCCTGATCGATAATCCCTTTTTCCGAAGCATACGTATCATAAAACTCAAGAATTGGCGTCTCGATTTCGCGGTAATTGCAGGCACGAAAATACTCTCTCATACTTGCTTCGAGATTCCGTTTCATAAAACAACGATCAAACAACTGATCCTGTACTCCTTCTGGTGTGTAGCTTTTCCATTTCGACATCATGGCGAACCTCTTTCTTCTTGCTATATTCTTGCGCTTTAGTGCTTTATCACTTTAGTCAACTAAATTATAGCCGACGTGGTTTTAGTTGTCAAGAGGTTTTTACTAATAATTTTTTCAAAAGCAAAAAGTGTATAAAATCCGTCCCCAAAACCTGCTGAATCAGCTACTTTCGGCGGTATTTTTACTAATAAAATTTCCAAATGCAAAAAGTGTATAAATTCTGGTTCAGATAGGCCTTCGCATGCCGTCGTGACAAAGAATTTCAAGTTTAAAATCGAAAAAACAAGATTATTTTATACACTTTTGAATTTAATTTTTAGAAATTGTAAAAAACGCAGTTCAAAAGGGAAAAAGAGACCGACAATCGGTCTCTTTTTATACACTTTTGTCTTTTAAAAATTTTATTAGGAAATTTCAGAAAACAACACCCCCGAATGTGCAACTTCCCATTCCACTATCCTCTAATGAATTTGATGATCTTCTTTTCATCAGCATGAGGATTCAAATGAAATACTTGTGCTTTAATTTTTTCGATCGCGTCATCGCTCGAGATCGTGCTTGCCTTTTGGAATACCTCTTCACCGAAAAAACTTTCTGTCGTGCAGAACACGGTCGACATCCAACCGTATTCATTCCCCTGTTGCGACACTTTTTGCTGCCTTCCACACATAGTAATATACATTTTCATTTGAAGCTCAACCAAAGCACGTTCAAATTGGGATTTTTCTTCTTTGCCAAACCCTGCGTACTCCTTAATCGCGTGAAACGGCACGCAACCCTGCTCATTGATTACGCTATAAATTCGTTTAGCAGACTGACTGATCGATCCGTTCATATAGTCTTCTTCAAAGCTCATCCCATTTCTGCGAACAGCTAAAAAATCGGGATACCATTCTTTTGTTATATATCCACTTTTGCGAAAAAACACCTTTGCATAGGCAATATCATCTCGTTCGTCAAGTACACGCATGCGCCACTCCCAAGGATCGGTCTCGGGATCACCCGTATGCCATCTGACGGGTGTTTCGTAACTGGGATTTTCATTCCAAGAAAACGGAATGACCGCAAAGATCCCCTCATCGTTCCCTCCGCCCATCGAAAAACCTGCATCATGCAGTGCTGCAACAAAATCGTCAAAATTTCTAATTTCCATATCATTCACCTGCCATATTCTATTCTATGATTCCTGACAGCTCATCCAAAATCTTTTTAACCGCCTGGCATGCGTCCGTGAAACTAATCTCATTTGCATAGTCGAAGTCTTTTTGATAATTCAGCCATTGTTGCGCCATAATTGGACTTTTTGAAATTTCTAAAATGATTTCTGAATAACGTTTCATTAATTTTGCCGAATTTCTCTTCTCAGAAGTTGTAAGTAAAGCAGTCTTCAAAATTGAAAATGTAATATTCTCGGATTGCAATTTTTGCAAGATATAAATATCGTAATAATCTCTCATTCTTGTATTTTGATCACTGCGCGAAATCACTGTTTCAAGTTTTTCAGCTAACACGGTTTCAAGATTATATGCAAAAACCTGAATCTTCCGATCTTCAAATAAAAGAGCATAATCGTATACTATTTCTTTGGGTGTGATTTTATCACCTGTAGTGACATCAATTTTCAGAGGAACTAACATCGGATGAAAAAGAGCGTTTAAGGAAATTCGAAACCCAGGGTATTCATCATCTTCACGGATTTCTCTAATTCTTTCTACTGAAAACACTATGTCATCATCAACTTTGATCTCACAAATATCCTCAAACATTTGAATAACCGTTTCTTTCGTGACAAGAAGTCCTTTTAAAGTTGCATCCATATCCATTGTTGCGCGAGAATCAAGCCCGATAATCGCAGCAATCAGAAATCCTCCCTTTAAAATAAAGTTTGGCTGATATTTTGATACAGCTATTCGCTCAAGAAGTCGCTCAAGCATATAATTTTGCATGACGAGTTGGGCGGATATACTCTTTTCACTAGCTATGTTTTTAATCAATGCCTTTAATTGCATTACATTCTTCAAATCAACACCTCCAAATAGGACCGAAGTTTCTTCTCCACCCTTAATATTTTAGCATATTTTGACAGAAGAGGTATATCTTTTATCTGTTTTTTTGCATATCTTTTGAAAGCCTCAGAAACGATTTGAACATCGGTATGGTTGCGCCCTTTTAAAAGATCACAAAGCGTTTTTTCAATGCAATAAGCTTTTACAATATTGCCACCTGGAGTCTTAATCTCTACTACTCCCATTTCATATATATCTTTTTTTACGCGATTGAAATTAATATTTTGAGACTGAAGCAAAGAAGTATTGTAACCTATCGGAAATGTCATGTTTAGTCTGCTTGGTGTTCTATCTGTAAAGTCAAATAAGAACAATGCAGTTTCCAATGAAAAAACACCTTTTTTATACCTTGTTTGAAGATTGAGAAACTCATCGCCCAAAACATCCGCTTTCATATATATTCCACGGGACACCCGTTCTAATAAGCCTTCTTTGACAAGCCTTTGTAAATCGCCTCTTGCTAAACCAGCATTAGAAACTTGTGCGGTGGTAATTGCTCCATTATTCTTTTGTACCAATTGCATAATTAAATCTTTGTTTGTCATTACCTCCAGCACCCCCAAAGCGAATTACAACCATGCACATTATTATAATAAAAGTGTGCGCGGTTGTCAATATAATTACCACCAACTCGCCTGTTCTTCGGGCAATAAAATCATCCCGCCACTGAGGACTTGCTTTGGCGTTTCGCAGAAAACGATTTTAAGCACAGGGCACCCCGCGATCGGATCGGGATTTTGATCTGGCAACCCCGAAATGAGCAATCTTCGGTCTGTTTGCACAAACGCAAGCCTTCGGCCATCTGCTAATAGTTCTATACTTTCAACTGGCGTTTCACTTACCCC
>Ga0194063_10002643_pt1 | contig 11044 bp, 7 predicted proteins | sample SepL3720m_MetaG_FD_155459 | JGI IMG/M metagenome (GOLD analysis project Ga0194063, IMG submission 155459) | Anoxic zone freshwater microbial communities from boreal shield lake in IISD Experimental Lakes Area, Ontario, Canada - Sep2016-L373-20m | ecosystem: Environmental > Aquatic > Freshwater >... | reverse complement strand
ACAATAGATTTTGTTTTTTCTGCAGCGATGGCAATTGCACGATCGCTATTGTCTACAATCACTTCTTCCCCAAATGCATTCATATAATGTTTGAGTCTGCCACTTACTTTAATATGATAGGGGTGTAAAGAGGTAAACTGAATGGTATCGCCAATCAAGTAACGCCAAAGGCCACCCGTAGTACTGATAACGGGGGCATAGTTTTTTCCCAATACCACATCTTTCAATCCAACTGTTTGTGGATTTTCTTTGCCATATTCCTCTGCTGGTAAAAATTCATAAAAGATACCGTGCTCGGTAAACAATAACATACCATCGTCATCGGGGTGTTGTTGGCCAGCAATAAACCCCTCGCTGGCATTGTAAATTTCTTGGTAATTAATTTTGGCACCCATGATTTGTTCAAACTGTTCTTTATAGGGCACAAAAGAAACACCACCATTAATATATAATTCTAAATTGGGCCAAACTTCTTTAATATTTTGTTTGCCTTTAATTTCTAGAATTCTTTTTAACAGCAAGAGTGTCCAAGTGGGAACACCCGCCAGTGAAGTAACATTTTCATTGGCAGTTATCTGTGCTAATTTTTCAATTTTTTCTTCCCATTCATCTAATAAGGCTACACTAAGCTCGGGTGTACGCAGCCATTGTCCCCAAAAAGGAGAGTTTTGCATCAAGACCGCACTTAAATCACCATATTGTATTTCGTCGTTAACCCTACTAATTTGATGCGAGCCACCAATCACCAATCCCTTACCAGTTAGTAAGTCGCTCGACGGAAAATGTTTATAATAATTACTCAATACATCTTTGCTGGCTTGAAAATGGTTTTCTTGTAGGCTCTCTTCACTAATGGGAATGAATTTACTTTTATCGCTGGTGGTACCAGACGATTTGGCAAACCATTTAATGGGGGTATTCCATAGAATATTATCCTCGCCCTGCATCATTCTTTCGATATAGGGCTTGATATCATTGTACTCGTGAATGGGTACATTTCTTTTAAATTCTTTGAGCGTAAAAAGTTTATTGAAACCGTATTTTTTTCCAAACTCTGTATATTGAGCAGCAGATACCAAACCTTGTAGAACATGCCTTTGAACGGCTTCTGGATGTTTGCTCCAGTTTTCGATGCGCCATAAACGCATGCGGGCTAATTTGGATATGGCAGACGATAAAAGTTTCACAATAAGCAAAGTAAACAAATGCAGCTGAAACACAAAGGAGAAATATTGTAAAAACACTAAAATGGGGGAAACAAGTAGAAGAAAAAAGCAGGTTTAAAAACGCAATTATCTAAGCATTCTATTGGGTTCATCCTGTTTGCAACCTATCCCCATTTTTATAACCTATCCCTAACCGTTACCCATGTTTGCGATAAACCCACTTTTTTTACAAGGCTATAAAAAATAAGGGCATTATCGGGGTGAATGCGAATGCAACCATGCGAGGCCCTGGTACCTAGCTTTTTAAAATTACCCAGCGTGGTACCATGTATAGCATACCCATCTCTAAGAAAAACCGCATAGGGCATATTGCCCAATCCCATATAATTGCCACCGGGGTATTTGCGCGATTTGTATTTGGTAAAAACTGGTCCCCTTGCTTGCAAATCCATTTCGGGGGTCTCGTATTTTTTAATACCGGTAGAAACTTTAAAGCTATCTGATAACTCCCCTTCTAGGTACAAATAAAGCAATTGCTTCGATTTATCAACGACGGCGTATAGGGCACATTCAATACCCACACAAGGAGTCAAAAACTGACTGTCTACCCTATTCAAAAAAGAATCCAGGGTTTTGATATTTGACATCACTTCCAGCTTTTCATTCCTCCGATTAATCAACGGTCCCCTCTTGGTCTCTTCTTTTAATAAATTAGCTAGGTCCTGTTGCCACAGACTATCCATGCGCCATAAAAAATGTTGAAAGGAATCAGTTCCGGGTACAAAAGCATTTTCATCAAAAAAATTACTGCTATCAACAATGTCAATGGTTTTTAATTGTTGTAGGGAATCTTTGAAGCGTTGGTATTTGAAATGCGAAAAAAAATTTTTTCTTTTTTCTGGGCCACAGGAAAAAAGAGATAAAGACAATACTGTTATCAGCACAAGCAGGAATAAAGATGTAAAGTACTTGTACATTTTCATTGATTAAGGTTATATAAAGGTACTGCATAAATAGCTGCTGGTTTTTTATTGCAGCTCGAAACCAAGCCGCGGGTACAAACTGTTGGGATTTTTAAATTACTTTTGTATCAAATCAACTTTTGCAAAATGAAATCAACCCCTTTTACCGAAAAACACATTGCCTTGGGCGCGAAAATGGCTGAATTTGCCGGATACAATATGCCCATCAGTTATACTGGTATCAACGACGAACACGCAGCCGTAAGAAACAATGCAGGTGTATTTGATGTGAGCCATATGGGTGAATTTATTTTAAAGGGGGAGCATGCTTTGGACCTCATTCAAAGAGTAACCAGCAACGACGCTTCCAAACTGACCGATGGAAAGGCGCAATATAGTTGCCTACCCAATAAAGAAGGGGGTATTGTAGATGATTTGCTGGTGTACTGTGTAGAAGCCAATAAGGTATATATGTTGGTGGTAAATGCCAGCAATATTGAAAAGGACTGGAATTGGATCAGCAGCTTCAATGACAAAGGAGTTGACATGCACAATATCAGCGATAAGACTGCCTTGCTAGCTATACAAGGTCCCAATGCTTGTAAAATTTTACAACCATTGACTTCCATGGATATTTTAAACCTGCAGTATTATACTTTTACTAAAGGGGTTTTTGCAGGCGTTGAAAATGTATTGATAAGTGCTACGGGATATACAGGTGCTGGTGGAGTAGAAATTTATTTTGAGGACAAAGACGGTGCTGGCGATAAAATTTGGGAAGCCATTTTTGAAGCTGGCAAGGCTGCCGGCATCAAACCAATAGGATTGGGTGCAAGGGATACCCTGCGCTTAGAAATGGGCTTCTGTTTATATGGCAATGATATTGATGATAGCACTTCGCCATTAGAAGCGGGATTGGGATGGATTACTAAGTTCAGTAAGGACTTTACCAATAAAGCCTATTTTGAAAATCAAAAAGCGGTGGGACTCAAACAGAAACTAGTAGGTTTTGAGATGGTGGACAAGGGTATACCCAGGCATCATTACGAAATACAAGATGCTACTGGAAATAAAATAGGACATGTTTGTTCGGGTACACAATCTCCCTCTCTGAATAAAGCCATTGGCATGGGTTATGTGGATGCGGCCTTTTCGACCATTGGCAGCGACATTTACATTGCCATCAGAGATAAGCAGATTAAAGCCAAGGTAGTAAAGATGCCTTTCGTTTAAGCATTACCGTAATTAATTAACTTTTCAATTATTTTAATTGAATGACAGTAATTCACCTAACCAGTTTTGTGGAGGCTCCCATCGAAAGAGTTTTTGATTTGAGCCGCAGTATTGATTTACACAAAATTGCCTGTAGAGATACAGAGGAAACGGCTATTGCCGGTACCTGTAGCGGATTAATTGGCATAGAGGAAACGGTGACCTGGGAAGCCAAACATATTTTTAAAAAAAGACAATTCACTGCTCAAATAACCGCCTTAGAATCACCTGTTTTTTTTGAAGATAAAATGTTGCGCGGTGATTTTAAAAGTTTTCGGCACGAACATCATTTTAAATCGGTTAAGAATGGTTGCCTGATCATTGACCAGATATACTTTGAATCACCCTATGGTATATTGGGAAAGATATTCAATCGGTTTTTTCTAAAAAAATACATGGAAAAATTGCTGCTGAAAAGAAACCTTGTTATCAAGGAGTATGCTGAATCAGCAAAATGGCAATTCGTTTTGCGTTAGTACTTTTTCATTTACCGGCAAGTACAGCCAATACAATCAAATGTTTTAATTTTACAGCGATGCAAAAGCCCACCCTATTTACCTGTTTTTCTCCGGCACTATTACACTTATATGATTTGTCGAATGCCGTGGTTGTTATCATCGATGTGTTTCGTGCTACCAGCACCATTACATCGGCGCTGTACAATGGTGCCAAATGTATTATTCCGGTTGACTCGGTAGCCAAGGCCATTGAAATCAGTAGAAATATCGGAGCGATAGCGGCGGGTGAAAGAGACGGACAAATTGCCGAAGGATTAAAGCATGGCAATTCACCTTTGGAATACAGTCGGTCTTTTATTGAAGGCAAAACCCTGGTATTGACTACCACCAATGGTACCAAGTTATTGCAGATGGCATTAGACAATCATGCCACAAAAATTATAACGGGTTCTTTTCCCAATCTGTCGGCAGTATGCGATTTTTTAATCAAAGAAAATAAAAATGTGGTCTTGGGTTGTGCCGGCTGGAAAGATCGTTTCAATTTAGAAGACAGTTTATTTGCCGGCGCTGTCATCAGTCGTATCAAAGAAAATTTTACCATTCATTGCGATAGTTCATTAACCGCCGCAGCTATGTACGAACAAAGCAAGGATGACCTCTATGGATTTTCGCCGCAGCTCACCCATTATCATCGATTGGTGGATCGTTTTGGATTGATAGAAGATATTCGTTTTTGTCTCACACCCGATTTGGCCAACGTATTACCCATATATGAAGAGGGGAAGTTAATAAAGGGTTAAATAAACCTATTCGCTGTATAGGGTAAACGCTTTTTCTGCACAATCGTTTTAAACACTTTAAATCTCAAGAGTTTTCCGTTACTTTTGCAAATTGCCCAATTCGCAACGGAGAATTCATTTGCAACCATTGTTGTACTCCTGTTTTCCGGCTTAAAACGGCACTCCAATAATATAATGGCCTTACCGCATCTTATCAAATACGTGTATAATAATGGCAGTGATGAAGTGATTCGCCGCGGCAAAAAAATTCATGCCATGAGTTTTGTAGAACTCATAGAACATGATGAGTTGATGGGCAGTGTGGTATTTCGCGTAAAAGACGATAGCTATAGTACCTATTATAAAGTATACATACAAAAATATGCCGACCCCAAAGGCATTTCTGTTAGGTGTAGTTGCCCTTATAATATTGGTGATATCTGCCGGCACGAGGCTGGTGCATTGATTCACTTACAGGATATGGTAGACAAAAATCTCCTGGGCAGTGTGGCCAAACAATACCATCAGTTGCATACCGTGGCCAAGATGAAGCATATTGATCTTAAAATGATTAAACTGCTTTCTTCTCCCGAAATATACAGCGATGCGGAAACCATGTTGCGTAGCAATCGTGCCAATATCACCAAGGCATCCGAAGAAAGAGTAGAGGCAGAGTTGAACTATGAGGGTGAATCTTTTCCATTGGTGATTCAAAAAAACGAAGAACGCAATTTTGATACTTCCTGCAAATGCGATGAGTCCGATCATCCGCTCTGCATGCACAAGTCCCTTTTGTTTTTGCAATTGCTGAATGCCTATGGTCCTTATTATTTTGATACCATTCGCAACTGGGACAAGGAAAAAAATAAATTACTGCAGATCTATGGCTATAGTTTAGCAGATGACCTAAACGGCAAATTTGAATTTACGTATAAAGAAGGCAAGCCCTTTCTGAAAGTGCTAGATCCTTCTATTAAAAGAGTGGTGAGTACTAGCAGCAATACAGCGACTACTCAATCTTCGGGTATGCCTAACCGTCAGCAACCTGTAGAACCAGTTCAAATAGTTGAAGAAGCTTCTACTAAAAAACTGGGCATTGTAATCAACCTGAATGCAAAAGCCTATCCCCATTTTTTAATTGATGCTGTACAGGGGGAGGCCGATGAAGCGCTGACGAAGTATTTGGGTAGATCAGAAAAACTGGATCTTACCAAATATGTCAATACCGAAGTGTTTTCGGAAGAAGACAAACAATTGCTGCAACAGATTCGAAAATTGCAGGACAGTGAAATCAATAAATACCTCAACCGCAATTCGCCCTTTAGTGGTATTTGGGAAAATATTATACATACCGATGGAGATGAATTGCCCGACGAAACAAAATCGCTGATTGCAGAATACCTGCACCCCAAGCTTAAAAAAATATTTGAGGAGCAGGCGGCCAGTCATTTTATTTTTTACCTGCCCGATAAAAAAATATTTAAATCCGATCAGCTCATCAATGTAGGGCTCAGTAGTCAGTTTATTGCACCGGTGTTTAAAGTGATTGCGAAAAATAATCATTTTGAAATTGCCTGCATGGTAAAAGTGTTGGGACAAATCATTCCATTTGAAAAAAATGAATGCAGCAGCAGTTTGGTTTTTTTACACAACGATATGGTATATCTCTGGCAAAAGCCGGAAGACATGTTGCAGGCTGAAAAATTTATCAAGGATGGCAATATTCGGCTGACCAAAGAAAACTGGGCAGAGCAGATGCAGAAAACCATTTTGCCACTTACCCGCGAATACCAGGTGGAGTTTGATAAAAGCCTGGTGAAAGAAATCAAAGCCACGCAGCCAGAAGTAAAATTATTATTACAAGAAAAAGGCGACTACCTGGTTTTTCAACCAGTATTTACCTACAATGGATTCGATACAAGGCCCAGCGATAAAGAAACCCTTACCATACCCGAGGGCAATAAGATATTGATTGTGTACCGCAATAAGGAAGCAGAAAATCAATACCTCGATACCTTACAAAATTTGCATTCGCAATTTGTAAAGCAGGACGGTGGATCTTTGGTACTCAAGGGAGCCGAAGTATTGCGCAATAACTGGTTCTTTCTTTTTGTAGATGCCATGAAGGATATGAAAGTGCCCGTATTTGGTTTTGAGGCATTGAAAAATTTTAGGTTTAACACCGCCCGTCCCAATACACATATTCATGTAAGCAGTGGCATCGATTGGTTTGATGCCAAGATAGAAATAGAATTTGGTACACAGCGTGTAGGCATTGTAGATATTAAGAAAGCATTGGCGGCAAAACAATCATTTGTTCCATTGGGAGATGGCACCCTGGGTATACTACCCGATGAGTGGCTAAAAAGATATTCATTATTATTTAAAGTGGGGGAAGGAAGAAGCAATCAGTTGCGGCTTTCTAAATACCACATGAGTGTGATTGATGAATTGTACGAAAACAGGGATGAAAAGGAATTGAGTTTTGCCTTGGATGAAAAATTTGAAAGACTGCGCGAGTTCAAAAGCATTCCAGAGATACCAGCACCGGTTGAATTACAGGAAATACTTAGGCCTTATCAAACTTCGGGTTATCAGTGGCTGAGTTATTTGAATGATGTGGGATGGGGTGGTATTTTGGCCGATGATATGGGTTTGGGTAAAACGGTGCAGGCATTGACCATGCTACGCTATTATAAAACCACTGAGGGTAAATTGAAGGCATTGGTGGTTTGTCCTACTACCCTAATATACAACTGGCAAAATGAGGTAAAGAAATTTACGCCCGATTTAAAATACCATATTCACCATGGCAGTATAAGAAGCAGGAATGCGGAGGAGTTGTTGGCGCATGATATTATCATTACCACCTATGGTACTTTAAGAAGCGATATACAGTTGTTGCTGAAGATTGTTTTCGATTATGTGATACTGGATGAAAGCCAGGCCATTAAAAATCCTTCTTCCAAGGTAACGAAGGCGGCTGGTTTATTGGCGGCCAAAAATCGTTTATGCATGAGCGGTACTCCTTTGCAGAATAATACCTTCGATATATTTGCGCAGATGAATTTCCTGAACCCTGGTTTGTTGGGCAGCATGGAATTTTTTAGAAATGAATTTGCCACGCCCATTGATAAGTTTGGCGAGCAGGAGCAAAAAGAGCATTTGCGCAAGTTATTATATCCCTTTATTCTTCGTCGTACCAAGGAGCAGGTAGCCAAGGATCTTCCCGAAAAAACCGAGACCATCTTGTTTTGTGAAATGGAAGATGAGCAAAGAAAAATTTATGAGGCCTATCGCAATAGTTACCGCGATAAGATCATGGGCACCATCGACCAGCAAGGTATCGACAAATCGCAGTTGACCATCTTGCAGGGCTTGATGAAATTGCGGCAGATATGTGATAGTCCGGCTATATTGAATGAAGAAGAAAAATACCCCAATCATTCTATCAAGTTAGATGAGTTGACCAGGGAGATAACAGAAAATATTGGTGAGCACAAGGCCCTGGTGTTTTCGCAGTTTTTGGGCATGTTGGGTTTAATAAAAGAGAAATTGAAGGAGCAGGAAATTCCTTTTGAGTATTTTGATGGAAGTACATCGGCGCCCGATCGGGAGAAAGCCATTCAAAACTTTCAGCAGAATGATGAATGCAGGGTATTCTTGATTTCTTTAAAAGCAGGTGGTGTAGGTTTGAATCTGACGGCGGCAGATTATGTATATATTGTTGATCCTTGGTGGAATCCCGCGGTGGAGCAGCAAGCCATTGATCGTACGCACCGTATTGGGCAGACGAAAAATATTTTTGCTTATCGCATGATTTGTATTGATACTATTGAAGATAAGATACTGCAATTGCAGGAACGTAAGAAGGCGTTGGCCAAGGAGCTGATTGCCGATGATGCCAGTTTCATCAAGGCCTTGAGTAAGGCAGATGTGGAATACCTGTTTAGTTAATCTCTTTGTTTATTAAGAAGAAATAAAATCTTTCAGTCTTCTGAATTCGCGGTTGCTACCCGATTCGAATAAGGATCTTAGGAGATCGGCGACTGCTTTTAGCACGGAGCCTAGTTTACCTGTTTTCATTGTATTGGATTTAGAACATTAAAAATAAACATTGCAGGCCTGGGGTGCAAGCGTGTTTTTGCTGATTTTTAGTAGTGGTAGAATCCGAAATTAGGGTCATTACTAGGGTGGTTTTGGCTAGGGCGCTATTCGTTATTTTACTAAGGGACTTTGCCAGTGACGGCGAAAGCGACTATTCTTTTTATAATAGCGAATGGGGTAAATATCAGGGCTTTGGCGCATTTTTTTTATAAAGAGCCGTACTAATTCTGATACTGGGTTTTGGTTCTTTTCTGGGATATTTTTTTGCATGAATTGGAATTTTAACAACAAAAAAACGCTGGAAACCTGATTTTATTGTGGGGGGTGATGGGGTGGTATTGAATACAGGTTACAATAACAAGAATTCAATTAGATCCAGCGTTTCTCCAGCTTTCCAAGTTTAAAAAATATTCCCTATTCGAACGCCCCTCTCGTCTCCAGTCAAGCTGGCACCACGATGTTTCCGCTTCGCCCAGTTTCGTCATACGAAACGATACCATAACTAAAATTACTATAGTACTTGTTTTTTGTGTAAATATTTTGAGGTACACTTCGGCGCCATTGTAAGTGAGGTGTTTCTTTTCTAACTTCATTAAATCACTAACCCTTAATGCAATTGTACAGCCAAAAACAAATATATCTTTTGCCCTTGCCAAACAAGGACAAAGGCTTGCTTCAAACGCTTTATTGCTTATAAGAAACTGCAATTGAGCGGGTTCTAATACCACCGGAGCCAGTACTTGTTGTGGTGTTTTAAATGTTTTGTAATAGTTGCCCACACTCAAGCCCTTTTCGTATTGGAGATAATTAAAAAAGGTTTTCAATATTTTAAAAATACCACCCGCATAATTGTCATAGTAACCCTTTTCCCTGTAAAGGAAATTGGAAAACTGAAGATAAAACCGTTTCCAATAATTTTTTTCTTTTTGAAAGGTCTTCAACGAAGCCCTGTTGAGTAATTGTACTCGTAGTGAAATTTGTTTTTTTGCTTCAAACTCGAGCAACATTTTTAGTACATACTCATAATTTTTGATGGTTCCAGTACTCATTTTTTTCCCTGCAGCTGTTAATCTTTTGCCGGAAATGGTTGCCCGAATAAATTGTTGAAAATAATCTACTACTAATACTTGGACTACATTCTTTTTCATACTAGCCTGTTTATTGAATGATAAAATAAACAGGCAAGTAATTATAATCCTTGCAAAGAAAAACGGCTACAGCACTCCAACATTCAATCCCTACAACGCCTCTTCCTCTTTCTTCAATTCCTTATCGGTATAAAAAGTGCCCATTGGTAAAAAGGCAGCAATAAATGATTTTGCAAACCAGCCCAGGCTTTTTTTGCAAGTACCAAATACTTCAAATGCCAGCCATACATAGGTTACAAAGAGCGCACCATGTACCCAGCCAAAAATTTTTACCGCCTGCGGAAAATCAAAAAAATATTTCAAAGGCATGGCAATGAGTAATAATATCAAAAACGAAATACCCTCGGCTAATCCTACCATCCTGAATCGATGCAGCAATGCCTTTACATTTTCTGTTCGCATGTATAATTGATGTTGATTGAAATTAATAATTCACTATTTGTTCCTGTATGTCGGCGGGCAATTCGCGCCATTCGTATTGCTGATTGCGCAATTGTGGCTCAAAGCCCGCAGCGCGGATTGATTCCTGAATGGTTTTATATGTAAACCGGTGAGGCGCACCTGCCGCACTCACTACATTTTCTTCAATCATAATACTGCCAAAATCATTGGCGCCCCCATTCAAACAAAGCTGTGCTACCTCTCTTCCTACCGTTAACCAACTGGCTTGTATGTTTTTGATATTGGGCAACATGATCCTGCTGAGCGCAATCATCCTAATATACTCCTCGGCCGTAGTAAGGTTCTGCACCCCCCTGATTTTTGCCAATAAGGTATCTGCATCCTGAAAAGTCCAGGGAATAAATGCCAGAAAACCCTTGGCATGCGCAGGCTTCCTGCTTTGTACTTCCCTGATCTTTATCAAATGCTCAAATCGTTCCTGCAAGGTTTCTACATGACCAAACATCATGGTAGCAGAAGTAGTAATATCCAACTGATGCGCTTCGGCCATAATGTCTAACCACTCCTGCGCCCCACACTTGCCCTTGCTGATTAATCGTCTAACCCTATCCGTTAGAATTTCGGCGCCTGCACCTGGTAAACTATCCATGCCCGCTGCCTTCAGGGCCTTCAATACTTCGTGGTGGGTCGACTTTTCTAATTTGGTGATATGGGCCACTTCTGGGGGACCCAGAGTATGTAATTTTAAAG
>Ga0194063_10002642_pt1 | contig 11045 bp, 11 predicted proteins | sample SepL3720m_MetaG_FD_155459 | JGI IMG/M metagenome (GOLD analysis project Ga0194063, IMG submission 155459) | Anoxic zone freshwater microbial communities from boreal shield lake in IISD Experimental Lakes Area, Ontario, Canada - Sep2016-L373-20m | ecosystem: Environmental > Aquatic > Freshwater... | reverse complement strand
CCTCACCCTGAAAGGGGGGGGGCGTGGCTTCGCCATGCCAAGTATCTCTAGGGCAATAAGCTGTGTGCGAGTTTCTGCCTGATTATGACATTTAGAGGTTCGGTTCTGGTAACCGTTAAGCTTGGCCGTTTTAATCACTACGCAAATACTTTTGGAGTTGGGTTACGGCTTCGACGAAAGAATATAGGTTCGTTTGTAGCTGGGAGCTGCGATGACACTCCAACTGAAGTCATTTTCCAGAGTTGGCACCGAGGTCAACGGGGGATAGGCGCACAATGAACGGAAGGATTCCGGAATAGAGGTGGCCACCTTTTCACAGGCGGCCCTTTCGCCGACGATCAGCGCGTTCTCCCACCAGTCCTCTTCAGCATACTCATGGGCGTTCCACTTCCCGTTGCTGGCCTGGATGTACCATTCCCGGAAGTCAATCCAAGGCACATCCATGAACCATCGCCTGAGAGCTTTTCGGTTGATAAGACGGTATCGCTTGCGAACTTCCGTGAGTTCCAGATGCCCGGAGTGTTTCCACAGCAAGGGGTGAAATAGATCCTCTGGTTGTTCCCTGAGCATGGTGAAGTCCATATCCAAGGAGCAGCGAAGCGCTTGGGCTTGTGTCTGAATCAACGTGACGTTGAACTTTCCCTTCCACACCGAACCCTCCCAGCCCTTGCGTATGCAATACTCCCTGGCGGTAGTACCGTTGAGGTAGGCGATGGGAGCGGAAAGCGTGGCTGGATCGGGCGCGGCGAGCAAGAGTCGATAGCCATGTGCGCCGACCAGGTAGTTGAGTACCTTGACGGGATACTTACGGCTCATTTCGCGAAGTCTGTGTATGAAGCGGTCGCGTCCGTACGCAAACTTCAGCAATTTTGCGTTACGGACGCATTGCTGGCTGACGTGATAACAGCAGTCTTTCAGCCACGGTCGTCTGGCTCTGGAAACCTCCCCTGTTTGTTTTTTCGCTGGCGACATATGCGACTGTTTCTAGCGTCCCAGCCGGCAATTTGCAATCCATGAACTTTTTTTATTTTGCACTTGTTTTTCCGCGAGGTATCTAGTTATATGACTAGACAACAAACAAGGAGGCATCAATGGGATTCAAAACACGAATTCAACTTATTCAGCGTAAAGGCAGTCAACAGTTCTACATCAACTTCCCGGCGGCCTGTGCCCGGATGATGAACTTCCGAAAAGGGGAAGTAGTGGAGTGGGAGATCGCGGCGAAAGGGGAATTGGTTTTGAAAAGGGGCGTCCGCCCGAAGTCATGAGCATCACCGGCACAGGCGCGCCAGAGTGCCCGGCTGCTGATGTGGCGGCGATGCGCCGGGAGGCTGAACGGCTCAAACGGCAGGTTGAGGGTGATCGTCGTGTTCTGGATAAGCTGGAGTGCATTCTCCGCTCTGATACGGCCGCCCAGACGGCTCAGCTGTTGCGCGAGCGTTATCAACTGGGGCTGAATCAACGGTGTGACCTGCTTGAAGCACTGCTACAAGGCGCCGAACAGCGGTGCAACCAGTTTCATGATGAGAACCAGCTCCTTCAGGAAACGTGCGAAGGTCTGCGTTACAAGCTGGCATGCGCCCAGTACGAATTAAAGAAGGCGCTGGGCATCAAAGTGGCCACTCCAGAGGAAAACGCCGATGAGGCTGTTGGCGAAGATCCCGCGCAGGCAGGCCAGGAGCAGAGCCCCAAGGGTCCTCGCAAACGAGGCGCTCCGAAGGGACATCGAGGCCGCACACGCCCTATTCCTGCGAAGATCGACTTCATCGAAATGAGGCCTCCTCCCCTGACCTGTGATTGCGGAAGCCACGATATCTCTCCTCTTGACGCCTATGATTCCAAATATATCGAAGACATCCCGCCTGTAAGCCGAATCGTGACCGAGCGCAAATACCAGCGAGGCCGCTGTGCCCACTGCGGGAAGGTGCTTCGACACGAAGAGGCCGTACAGGGGCCGCCGGTCACTATCGGCCCGAATCTGGCGGTTCATCTGACGCTGATGAACCAGATGGGAACAACCTTCCGCAAACTCAGCGCCTTCAGTACTCGTGTGCTGGGTATCGAGTTGTCGCCCTCCGGTGCGCTGGGCCTCGTCAACCGCGTAGGCAGTACGCTTAAAGGTAGCTATGCGAACTTACACGAAACCCTGAAAAAACAGGACGTTCTCAACGGCGACGAGACCGGATGGAAAGTCATGGGCGTGTCGGGTTACATCTGGTGCTTCTGCAACAAACGTATGGCCTTCTTCCATCCTGATCAGCGCCGTGCCGCCGCGGTGATCGAAAAAATCCTTGGCCCAGACTTCGCGGGCACAGTGATATGCGACTTCTATGCCGCCTATAACTGTCTGAAGAAAACCCAGCGCTGTCTCGTTCATCTGCTGCGCGATATCAAGAAGGAGCGTGAAGTCCTGCGCGGCAGTAAACTCCTCGAGGAGTTCGACTCCAAGGTTAAGGAGTTCATCGAAAAGGGGCTTGTGGTCCAGGCGATGGAAGACGGTCCTGAAAAGACGCGGGAAACCCTCAACCTTGAAAAGCATCTCGACACCCTGACGACGATGCCGGTCACCAAAGGCACCGCCACCACTCTTCAAAAAAGAATCGTCAAGTACCGCGACAATCTGATCCGTTTCGTCACGCACCCCGATGTTGAGTTCCACAACAATCGCGCCGAGCGACAACTCCGGCCACTGGTAATCGGGCGCAAAGTCTCCTTCGGAAGTCAGACCCACGATGGCGCGCTTAGACACTGTATCATCCACAGTATCGTGGAAACCTGCAAACTCCAAGATCAGGATCCCATTGAGTTCCTACACCGGGCCTACAACTCAGGCGGTCTCGATGTTCCCGACATCTGTAGCCCTCCTGCCGCGTAACATGTCAACTTATACGACATCACGCAACCGACCTCGGCATTACACTTTCGTCAACGCCCGAATGCCCGCGATCTAGCGTGTCGGGTGTCAAAACGGCCAAGCTTAACGGTTACCAGTTTTCAGGTTTAAGAATTGTGAACACGGATGTTTCATCGCCTAATTAATTGAGGCGTAACATCTTAATGTGGCGAAGCCACATTGTAGAATTTCATTGATGCCCCGGTCAATCCGTCGATAATCAGTGACTTATCGACATGCGATCCGGGAACACACTTCCTGGTGTTTGAGTTTCCCTCATGTGTCGGGAGAAAAGGATGGCGGCGTGAGAATACTGCTTGTTGAAGATGACGTCCGAACGGCTGCTTTTGTCGTCAAGGGATTGAAACAGGCGGGGTACGCGGTTGACCATGCTCCCGATGGCCAGGAAGGGCACCATCTCCTCAGTTCGGAATCCTATGACGCCGCCGTGGTGGATATCATGCTTCCCAAACTGAACGGCCTGGCGTTGATCGAGCGGATCCGCCAGGAGGGAAAGACGACCCCGGTGATTTTTCTCAGTGCGAAACGGGAGGTGGATGACCGCGTCAAGGGGCTTCAATCCGGGGGCGACGACTATCTGGTCAAGCCGTTCGCGTTCGCTGAATTGCTGGCCCGACTCCAGGCGCTGATCCGGCGGGGAAGCGGGGTGGTCGAACCAACCCGCCTTGTGGTGGGCGAATTGGAACTGGATATCGTGAAGCGCCGGGTTTCCCGAGCCGGGCAAACTCTGGAACTTCAGCCACGCGAGTTTTCGCTGCTCGAGTATCTCATGCGAAACGTCGGACGGGTGGTCTCCAAGACGATGATCATGGAACATGTGTGGGATTACGAGTTTGATCCAACCACCAGTGTAGTGGACACCTGTGTGTGCCGGCTCCGAGTCAAGTTGAATCAGGGATTTTCTTCGGAATTGATCCGGACTTTGCGAGGGGTGGGCTATGTCCTTGATGAACCGGCATAAGGCGAGCCGTTCGGTGGCGTTCACGCTCACCCTTTTCTACGCCGTCTTTTTCGGTTTGGTGTCATCCACCGGTCTGACGTTGATCTATTACCACATGGCAAGTCGGTTGCAGATCGAAGTGGATCAGGACTTGATTGATATTAACCGGCAACTGTCGCTGAGCGTCCACGATCAGGATGTGAACACCATTGACCGCCAATTGTCGCTTCTTGCCCAAGTGTATGGGATCCACGATTGTTTCTTCCGGTTGCTCTCATCCAACGGGGTTGTCCGCAGCACGTCCGACATGTCGGAATGGCGCACCATTCAACCCACCCGGATGGCGGGTTCCGCCAGCGTGGTCCGGACCGTCCCGACCGGCGATGCACGGGGGTATGTCCGGGTCCTGGCAAAAACCGTCGACTCCGGGGATGTGCTTGAGGTCGGGGTGTCTTTGGAGGGACACCAGCATTTTCTCATGCAGTTTCGCGAGGTGGCCGTACTGGTTGAAGTCCTGATGGTGACGCTGGGGACCCTGATCGGGTGGGGGATTGCCCGGAAAGCCATGAGAGGGGTTGAAAATGTCACGGATGCGGCGGCCAAAATGGCGGAAGGGTATTTGGCGGGCCGGGTGGTGTTGGGCCGGTATGGCCGGGAGATCGACCGTCTTGGTTCGACGTTCAACCAGATGGCCGACAAAATCGAGGTCCTGATGCGGGACATCCGGCAAACCAACGATAATATCGCCCATGACCTGCGGAGTCCCGTCACCCGCATCCGGGGCATCGCGGAATCCGCTGTGATCGGGAAAGCCTCCATGCCGGAACAACTCGAGTCCCTGGGGGTCATTGTCGAGGAGTGTGACCGCCTGCTGGGATTGGTCAATTCGCTTCTCGATATTTCCGAGGCCGAGGCGGGGCTCGGAACCCTGCACCATGAGGAAACCGATCTGGCGGAAATGATCCGCCAGGCGGCGGATCTTTTCAAGGGGGATGCCGAAGCCCGGGAAATTGACCTGACGGTGGAACTGGCCGCCGCCCCACGCCTGGCCGTCGATGTGCGGAAGATCCAAAGGGCGCTGGCCAATCTTGTTGATAATGCCTTGAAGTACTCCGGGCGCGGCGGGAAAGTCGTTTTATCCCTGACAGAAGACGCCGCCTCAATCGCCATGGCCGTGAGTGACACCGGCATCGGAATCGACCAGAAGGATATTCCCCACCTTTTCCAGAGGTTCTATCGCGGGGATCAAAGCCGCAGCCAACCGGGTAGTGGCCTCGGTTTGAGTCTGGCCCAGGCGTTTGTGAACAGCCATGGGGGCGATATCACGGTCGTTTCCCAACCGGGGTGCGGGAGTACCTTCACCATGCGCTTGTTCAAACCCACAAGGGGCGACCCGCACACCTGAACATGGTTGGCCTTCTGCTTCCTTACGGTATTGTAAGGTTCCGGAAAGAGGTGTGTAAAGGTGGCGTTGTCATAGTAGTCCCCATGCTTCGGTATGACTCCGAATCATATTTAGTCCACTCAAAGAAAAGGGTTATGGATGAAAACAGTCGTGAATCGCCGTGTTCAGGTCCGGGAAAAAGAGTTGCTCAAGTTGGAACATTCAGTGTGTTCGCATGGTGATACCGTTCACTATGCCGAACAGCCGAAACTCTTTGACCGGTGCAAGGGAAGTTATCTTTACGACATGCATGGCCAACCTTACCTGGATCTCCAGATGTGGTATTCGGCCGTCAATTTGGGTTATGCCCATCCCCCCATCAATAAGGCCCTGAAAACTCAAATCGACCGGCTTCCCCAACTGGCATGCCAGTATCTTCATGCGGAAAAAATCGAGTTGTCCGCCATTCTGGCCGAAAGTTTTGCCAAGAGTTTCGGGGAAAAGGGGCGGATCCACTTCAACGTGGGTGGCGCCCAGGCCGTCGAGGATTCCCTGAAAATTGTTCGCAAGACGACCGGGCGTACGCGGATGTTCGCATTCGAGGGAGGGTACCATGGACGCACGCTGGGTGCCTCCGCCATCACCTCGTCGTACCGGTATCGGGAGCCCTTCGGCGAATTCGCGGACCGGGCCGAGTTCGTGCCGTATCCCTATTGTTTCCGGTGTCCCTACGGGAAGCGGCGCGAGAGTTGCAGTCTGTACTGCGTGAAGCAGATCGAACGCAAATTTGAACATGAATACACGGGAACCTGGAACCCCAAGACCCGCCGCGCGGAGTTCGGAGCCTTCTATATCGAGGCCATTCAGGGAACCGGCGGCTATGTGATCCCGCCGCCCGGATATTTCAAGGAACTGGCCCGGATTTGCCGCGAGCACGGCATCCTGCTGGTGGATGATGAAATCCAGATGGGCTTCTACCGTACCGGAAAACCCTGGGCTCTGCAGCATTTCGGCGTGACCCCGGACATCGTGGTTTTCGGCAAGGCGCTGACGAATGGGTTGAATCCGCTGTCAGGCATCTGGGCGAAGGAAGCCTTGATCAGTCCCGATCGATTCGGTCCCGGGTCCACCCATTCAACGTTTTCCTCCAATACGCTCGGGACGGCGACCGGACTGGCGGTCATGCGGGAATTTGCCTCGAAAGATTATGAGAAAAGCATCATGTCGAAGGGCGCGACTTTCCTCAAACTGCTCAAGTCGCTTCAGTCCAGGCATCCCGAGATTGGCGATGTGGATGGGTTGGGCATGGCGCTGAGGGTGGAGATCTGCCAGGCCGACGGATTTACCCCGAACCGGGAACTGGCGGACCGGATCTTCCAGCGTGGGCTGAACGGCAATCTTCAATGCGGGGGTAAGACCATGGGGTTGGTGCTGGATATTGGCGGCTATTGCAAGAACGTTCTGACCATGGCCCCTTCGCTGAACATATCCCGCGCGGAAATGGATCTGGCCTATGACTTGTTGGACGGGCTCTTCCGTGTATGCAAAAGAAAGGGATGATTCCGCCATGAAGGGTGTTCCTCTTCCCATGGCGTGCCCTGCCGGGGTCGCCGTATATTGCGATTTTGATGGAACGATCGCTCTGGAGGATGTCACGGACACCATTCTGGGTCGTCTGGCCGATCCGGAATGGCTCGCGATCGAGGCGGAGTGGAATCGCGGTGAAATCTCCTCCAAGGAGTGCATGGCACGCCAGGTGGCGCTCATCCGGGGCGGATGGGAAGCCGTTAAATCGATCTTGTCCGAGGTCCGACTGGATCCTTCCTTCGCCTCTTTTGCATGCTGGTGCGCCGCTTCAGGGATTCCTGTGATGGTTGTCAGCGACGGGTTGGACCGGGTCATCGACTATCTGTTATGGCGGGACGAGATTCCCGTGAACGGGATTTGGGCCAATCGCCTGAGCGGCACCGGGGATCGCCTGTTTCTGACTTTCCAGGAGCCACCCCCGGGACGGTTTTGCGAATCCGGTGTGTGCAAGTGTGAAGTCATGGCGACGACAAGTTCTTCGAATGCCCATCGCGTGGTGATCGGGGACGGGAAAAGCGACTTTTGCTGGGCGCGGAAGGCGGATGCCGTTTTTGCGAAGTCAAAACTCCTCGAATATTGCACGTCTAGCGATATTCCCTGCCGTCCGTTCCGGGATTTCTTCTCGATCCGCCAGGCTTTGGAAACGATGCTGGCCGGGGCTGTTTTTCAGAACCGCAATCAGCCGGGACTTGTGCATCATGCAGGATGACCCGAGCCAGCCACAACCCCCGAACCCGAGAAGCCGGATCGGGGTGTTGGTCATCCACGGGATGACGGGAACCCCCATGGAAATGAGGCCGGTGTCTCGTTTTCTCAAGCGTCAGGGTTATCGCGTTGTGGTTCCCGTCTTGCGGGGACATGGCGCGGGGCATCAGGAACTGCTAGCCACCACATGGCAGGATTGGTTGGCGGGTGTTCGCGAGGAGACTGACGCCTTGTGCGCCGAGTGCGACCAGGTATTCCTGGTGGGACTTTCTGCCAGTGCGTTGCTGGCGACGCTGGTGGCCGCCGATAATCCCAGGATCAGTGGGGTGGTGTTGATCTCCACCCACCTCGGTTTCTGGCGGCCGGAGAATCTGCCGTGGAACCATTTCCTGCTCCGGTATGTGATGCTTTTTCCGTTTCTTCGCCGGAACACATGGTGGACGGAAAAGCCTCCCTTCGGGATCAAGGATGTCCGAATGCAAAAGAACATCGAGCGCGCCATCGAGGCCTCCAAGAAAGGGGAGGCCGGTGCGCACGGGTTGTTTCGTACCTATGTGGAGTCCATCTACCAGGCCAAATTACTGATCGCGGAAGCCCAGCGTCAGGCACCCAGGATGACCGCGCCGGCTCTGGTTCTTCACAGCATGGAGGACACGCTCTTTGGGTTGAAAAATGCGACGCGCATCTATGCCCGTCTCGGGTCGCCTTCCAAGGAGATCGTCTTCATCACGGGATGCGACCATGTCATGACGGTGGATCTTCGGAAAGACTATGTCGCCCGCCTGATCTATGAATATATCAGCCGCACAGGCCGATTTTCGCCCATAGAGGAACCTGTCCAATGAACCAATCGCTTAGTGTGGAAATTCATTCCAGGCTGATCCCGGTGAGGGGCGACGACTGGCGGCGGCTTTTCCCGGATTCGCCCGATCCGCTGGAATGGGTGCGTCTGGTGGAAAAATCAGGCTTCGATGGATTTGTGTTCTACAGCCTTGTCGTCCGGCATGAGGATCAACCCATACTCGTGTTGCCCTTGTTCAAAACCAAGTACTCCTTGACGGAAGCGCTTGGTGGCCTGGCCGGGCGGGTGGCCGGGGTCGTGGATCGTTGCTTTCCGAATCTCTTACGGCTTTGTGTAATGGGAGTGGGGATGGTCGAGGGCGAATGGGGCGAAGTGGGGGTCGATTCGGCTATTCCCCGGGATGTGTTGAGCGAGGCCTGGGAGATGGCGCTGGAATCCCTCGATGCATTGGCTGACGGACATGGGGCGACGTTGCTGGCATGGGTTAATTTCACATCGCAGAGCGGGCGGATGATCCCGATGGAGAAAATGCGCGGGTATGCCGCCATACCGGGTGTCCCCTGCCAGGTGATGCCGGTCAGGTACGACACGCTTGAGGGTTATCTCGAGTCCTTGTCGAAGGCCACCCGCAAGGATATCCGGAGAAAACTCCGGGCTGCGGAGGCGGTGACGATTTTGCGCCCCCCGGATGCGGCCCCGTGGAAACACTCCATTCGGAGACTTTATCTTCAGACGCTCCATTCCGCTGAATTTGCCTTTGGAGAACATCGTCCTCTTTTTTTTAATTCCGTCATGGACGATGTGCCCGGTGCGGAATATGTCCTCTATCTTCTCGACGGGCAATTGGTGGCCTTCAATCTGGTGGTGAGCCGGAACCGGGTTTTGGTGGATAAATATTTCTGCATGGATCCGGACATCGGGCGTCGGCACAACCTCTATTTTGTATCCTGGATTGAGAATGTCCGGTATTGCATCGAGCAGAAAATACCGCTCTATCATGCGGGCCCGGGCGCCGAGGATGTTAAAGCGCATCTGAACGCGGAGTCCCTTGCCACTGAAATCCTCTTCAAGCACCGGCTTCCCATGATCCAGGGAGTGTTGAGGTTCCTGCGGCGATGGGGCGCCTATGCGCCGAAAATCGACCTACCCCGGGCGCGGCTCGGGGAGGGATGGTTGTGAGGGTGTTCCCTCTAGCCTTGGATTGGGATGGCAGCCTTACCTCGCAACCCGCGTTATGTGCGCGGATGGAAGCGATTCTGCCGTTTAAGGCCATCGGCGAGGCCTTGCGCGTCTGGGCGGAGCCTGGATGTGCGATGGAGGTCCTGCGCCGGTTGGCTCCGCTTCACGAACGGCATCGCGTCCCATGGGTGGCCTTTCTGGGCTCCGGCGATTATCACCACATGACACTGGTCCTGTTGGAATCCCTGCCCGCCGACCAGCGGCCCTCCACCTTGGTCGTGGTGGATAATCATCCGGACTGGTTCCTGGAATCGCCGTCCTGCCATTGCGGCAACTGGGTCGGAACCGCCTTGAAAACATTGCCCTGGCTGAAGCAGGTCATCGTGATCGGGGTGGACAGCGACGATCTCAAGGGGTATCGTTTTTGGCGGGCACCCTGGGACGATTTGTGCAGGGGCCGATTGCAAATCCATCCCTATAGGAAATCGAAAGTGACAATTCCATTCCGCCGTTGCAAGTCAGACGGTCATTCCGGAAGGGCCCGGGAAACATGGATGGGGGTTGAATGGACCTTTCCAACGCTGGTGTCAAGGGGAGTGGGTTTGACGTTTGAGGATCTCGCAACGGCCCTTCGCGGCCAGTCGGTTTACCTGAGCCTCGACAAGGACTGCCTGCGGAGGGATCAACTTGAGACGGATTGGGAGCAGGGCGGGCTTCGCATCGAGGAACTGCTCGCCGGAGTTCGGACGTTAAGCGCCGCGGTTCATCTCTGCGGGGTGGATATTTGCGGGGATAAGGCGGCCCGGCCGCTTCAAAATTGGGCGAAGCGTTTGGATACGGGACGATGGTTCTCCAGCGGTTCCTCCCGGACGGTGGCACCGGATTATCACGTCCATGAACGGGTCAATCTGGCTTTGCTGGAGTGTTTTGGGGCGGACAACCCGGGGTGGGCTCCAGCATGTCAATAACGGCTATCATAGCCTTGCTGTTTACGGTCACCTTCGAGGTGTCCGAGCAGTTGTGCTGGACCATGAAAAGCAGGGTGTCCCGCCGCGGGTGGGTCTGGATCGCAGCGGGTGTGGTGGCGCATGTCGCCCATCTTGCCGCATGGTTCTTTCTGTTAAAGTTGCTTCCCTTGAGTGTGGCTTTGCCGTTGACCGGTCTCGACTATGTGGGGGTGGCCCTCATGAGCGCCTGGCTGTTTTCCGAACGCTTGGACTGGCGGCGCTGGGTTGGCACCTGGCTGATTGTGGCTGGCATGATTCTGGTCGGGTGGGGAGGGTGGTCCTGATGAACCGTCCGAAACTCTCCTTCCCCTGGTTTGCCTTCTTTGGGCTGCTCACGCTCGATGTGATCGTCTGGATGTGCGAGAAGAAGGGAGTGTCATGTGCGGGAGCGAACGGTTCTTCCTTCATGCTGGCTGTGGCGTCCCAACCGTTGATCTGGATTGCGGTTGCATTGGGCCCTGTCCAGTTGTGGCTTTGGATCCGGGTCCTGGCCGGGGGCGAACTCAGTCGTGCCTATTCTTTGCCAC
>Ga0194063_10002641_pt1 | contig 11047 bp, 7 predicted proteins | sample SepL3720m_MetaG_FD_155459 | JGI IMG/M metagenome (GOLD analysis project Ga0194063, IMG submission 155459) | Anoxic zone freshwater microbial communities from boreal shield lake in IISD Experimental Lakes Area, Ontario, Canada - Sep2016-L373-20m | ecosystem: Environmental > Aquatic > Freshwater >... | reverse complement strand
CGTCTCGGGCCAGCAGTGCGAGGCCGCCGGCCGGCAGTTGCACGCGGGCGCTGAGGCTGATGCGGTCATCCACAAACGCTTCGAGCACGTCGCCGTGGAGGATGACGTGGAGCTTCACAGGACGGTCGGTGGGCAGCGCAACGGCCTGCGTGCGAAGATTGGGCATCCGGTTCCAGCCGCTGTCCTGTCGCCGCAGGGTGACGGCCTGATTTTGGGCATCGAGCGTGAGGGCGTAGCTGTCATCGAGCGAAACGAGCGGGCCATCGCCAGGTTGTTCCGCCTTCTGATTGCGGCGCAGCAGCAGAGTGAGGCTCGCGCCTTTGCTCAAACTGACGTCTCCGGTCAGAAGGTAGTCGGCGGGCGCAGTAGTCCAGGCGGCGAGGGCGGATTGACCGCTCAGCGGCGCGAGGGTCAATGTCGTATCCGTCGCGGTAACGGGATCGGGCTTCGCGGGGACAAAGACATGAGCGCCTTTGCCTGCGGTGGCGTCGTCGGTGCAGGCGGCAAGGACCTCAGGCACGAGCCGCACGGCGGGCTGGTCCTTGGCATCGGCGTAAAGCTCGCGCGGCAGAGCCATCACCCCGCCATATTCGTGCTCGACAAAATCACTGGCGACGCGGGGAACGAAACCGATGAGGATGCGGCGTTTGCCATCGCTCATGGTCTTGGCGGCATGGACGTGCAAACCCCAGGGCGCATCGTCCTGCGGACGGTGCCAAGGGCCGTCCAAAGTCTCGGCTAGGCGAATGCGGGTAGTGTCTGTGTAATAGATGAGCGCCCAACCTTTGCCGAACGGGAAGACATCTGGGCACTCGCTGGCCGGGCCTTCACGGCTGGCCAGCATCGGTTCGCGCCGCAGTGTCCACTTCCGCAAATCCTGACTGGTGGCGAGGGCGACGGCGCCTGCGTAGGGATAGGCGGGTTCGAGCTTTTGCGTCACCGCGATGGCGAGCCACCACTCCTTGGCCTGCGGGTTCCAGAAGACGTGAGGATCGCGGAAGTTGGGATTAGCTTCGTAGGTGCCGAGGGCGGGCACGTCGCGATTGAGCTGGAGCAGCGGTTCACCCGGCTGCTTCGTCCATGTCACGAGATCCCGGCTGGTGGCTACGCGGACACAGGCAAGTCCTGGCCCCTTGGCGGCGCGGTTCCACGTGGAGTAGAAGGCATGGAACACGCCACCTTTCTCCACAAGTGAGCCCGTGGCGATGAAGGGGTCGTTTTTATCTTTCAAAACCGCAGGTGGCAGCTCTTCCCAGTGGACAAGGTCACGGGAAACGAGGTGATACAATTCCTCTTCCGAATCGGCGGGAAATGCTCCGGCAGCGTCAATGCGACGATGCAGATAGAACACATGCCAGGCAGCGTCATGATAAAAGGGGACCGGATCGCCGAAGATGCCACCAGACGGTTGATAGTGGAGCGAGGAGGGTGCTTTGCGTAACTTAATATAAAGTGGGTGGGATTGTTTTGGGGTTAAGTTCATAAGATCCGATTATGTGTTGACTTTTATGAAACATATCTGGCTTTCATATCCGCCCTCTTCAGGAGGAGGGCGTGTTCATCGTGGTTTTTATTTCTTCGGCGGGCATCGGCTCCTTGAGCCAGGCCGTATTGAAACTGCAATAACGATGCGTATTGATCAGATGGATCATTCCGTCCGGAGTCTGAGTTACCGCATGCATGCCAGTCAGATCTGACTGGGGCTTCTGGTGATATTGAAACTTCGCCCAAAACGGATCCCACTCCCCGACGTTGGGGATTAACTTATGGTGTTTCCAGGTCTTGCCGTCATCGAACGACAGTGCGGCAAATCTGCCGTAGACACGGCGCTCTTTCCCGGAGGCATCATTTATCAGCAGGCCCACTGGGTCTTTGCTCGTGAATGTTCTGATGCTCGGATCCGTAAACCAAACCGCCAGAAGAGATCCATCATGAAGACGTTTGATGACGGTGGACTGGGAATGGCTGAGCGGAGGGAATTCGCTGGTTCCATACGTCCACGTCCTGCCCCCATCGGTCGAAACGCTGAGCGGGGCGCGATCGTTGATGTCGTATTCGCTTTTTTTCATATCCTGGGTGGCCCTTCCGATCGCACGAAGAGTGCCGTCCGCACCGATCCATACTTGAGCATGCATACCGGACGCCCACCCGGCCTGTTCACCGACCTTTCCGAAACGGTCGGCCTGCCATCCCACCCGGGTTATCTCCTTCCATTCTCTGCCATTGTCGGTGCTTTTAAAAATTCCGGTGCCAACCTGGGAGCCCCCGACATCCCGTGGTAGCATGAGTGACCCATCGTTCAGCTCAATAATCGCCAAAGACATTTCAAAAAAGCGCGAAGAACTGTCCGGATAAGAGGCCGACACAAAAAAGGATACGATCTCGGGCTCACTCCAAGTAGCCCCGTTATCCCGACTGACCCTGCGGCAAGCCACATGTTTTGATTCATCAGCCTTACCAAGGTAACTGTAGTGATGGATCGCTCCGTCGCGGTCGTGGTATAACTGCGCCGCGAAAAGTCCCCGATCCGGAAGAATGAAAAATCTGGCCGGAGGATCCCACTGCTCCGAACCAGCCCGAAGGCGGGTGAGGAGAATCGCCATCTGTCCGCTCCCATCATTGGAATTGGTCACGGACGTCGCCAGCAGGTCACCGTTATCGCACCAGGTGATCGAAGGACCATGGTGACGCCCTTCAAAGTAGGGCAAACGGATCGCATTTTCCAGCTTGCGGCTAATGTATTCTCCGCCCGCCCCCGAAAAGAACGGTTTGTCAGTTTTGGCGGTTTTCCAATCGAATTTCTTCTGACTCACATCCTGAAAAACCCTGGCCACGGGTTCCGGCTCCCGGAAAGTCCCGCGACACCCACTTTGCGCCCCACAGTGGCGCCGCCGCCGACCCCCAGCCTGAGCTCCTTGGGATTTAGCGGCACTCCTTCAAAAACCTTGCCGTTGTCACTTACCCGGACGGTCTTCTCACGGTCCACATCCACAGACATGCTGGTCAGCCGCCATGCGTCAGGGGTGAAAGGAACCAGATCCGCGCAGTCGTGCCCTTGCCCGCAGAAGCCGTAGCGCAAACCGCTGGCGAGAAGCGCGCCGCGCGCCCCGCCTTCATTCGGCGCTGCCTGCTCAAAAACCGACATGCCTCCATACTGCCGGGGCCGCCAGAGCGCGATGATCGTATAAGCCTTTTGCCCCTCCGGCAGCACAGCCGGCCCCGCAAAATACTGGCTTGCACCATCAAACGCAATCGTGCCCAGCCCGCCCGGGCGCGTCTTGCTGAGCTGCGGCCGCGCCGCCTTCTCCGCCGCGGCAAAATGCATCCCCTTGCCGGAGCGATCGCGCCATTCCCGCACCTCCTGCCCCTCCATCGACAGCGTGCTGGCATCGCTCGCATCCAACCACAGCACCATGCCATTCATCGGTGGGGAGGGCGGGTTCGCTGTTTTTTCGGGACCGCTCACGGCCGCATTCAGGCTCGTTGTGGCGGCCAGCGGCGCCAGCAGCAGGGCGGCGAGGAGTGGGAGGGTGTGTTTCATGCTGTGTATTCTGAGGTATCTTTCTTATTATTTGGTGTCCGGCTCCCAAACTCGGTTGGTCTGGGCTTCGCGGAAGCCTTGGTTGGTCGGCTTGAGTTTCCAAATCTCGACGGACTTGATGGTCATCGGCGCACCTACCGTAAACGCGCTCAGGTCGGTTAGTCCCTGCGTGTCCGCAATGGAGGCAACGACGGCCTGACGATCATTGACGAAGACCTCGACGAGGTTTTTGTCGATAAATACCCGCAGACTGATGTCCTCGCCCGCCGGTAGATCGGACACCTTGAAGGGAGCCTCGGTGGTTCCCACCCGGATCGTGCCGGTTTCCGGCCGGAAGAGAATGGGCAGGCCTGCCCCCTTGCCGTCGGAAAAGAGCGTGAACCCGAAGAGTTTCCGCTCGGCCTGTTCACGAGCGATGGTCACCCGAACCTCCACCGAATCGCCGGGAAGTGTGGCAATCTTCGTGCCGATGGGTGACTTATCTGGAAGCACCTCCTTGGTGATTTCGCTGATGTTGATATCCTTGAGACTCTGCGGTTCCGCACGAAGTCCTTCCAGTTCTCGCAGCGGTTTGATTCGAAGGATGCCGTCCTCCGGCAAACTCAACTCCCGGGGCAGGGACTGGAGGGTCAGCGGGTTTACTTGGTCGAGTGCTGTTGGGATCCCGATGGAGGCCAGCCAGGCCCACATGACGCGGCGCCCATCGGGTGTCAGCACGCTTTCTGGTGCAAAGAAGTCAGTCCGTCTCATAAATTTGGAGATCGGCTGCTCCTCCCGGCGCCAGTTCATCTGTCCGTGTTTCTCCGGCACGAATTGTTCCGCTTTCGCATCCCAATCTCCCAGATAATACCGGCACCCCGTTTTGTGACTGATGCACAGCAGCATCCATTTGTTTCCGAGTTTGAAAAAGTTGCCGCAGGAAATGTCTTCTCCATAAGCGACGTCGGGCAGGTCGTATTTTAGGAACGGTCCGACGAGGGTCCAGTCGTGCAAATCCTTGGATTTGAAAAGCGGCTGTTCCCCCCCGCCGGAATAGGCGTAGTAGGTGTCCCCGATGATGAAACAGTCGGGATCCCACGCGCGGAACTTTGCCGGGGAACCGTCGGCGTTGCGGGCCTCCATGGGAAAAGGCTTCTCCCAAGCGCTGAGAGCCTGATCTTTGGCGAGCGCGATCTGGTTCTTCCCGCTGCCTTGCCCGTGATAAATCGCCGCTGGTCGCCCTTCTTTGGTGATAAAACCGGTGCCGCTGTACATCCCGTGGCCGGTGAAGGAGGGCTGCAAAGTCGTCTTCTGCCAGGTCCAGTGCAGCATGTCCGGGCTGGTCACATGCACGAAGGAGAACGATGTTTTCCCGTTCCACGGATGCCCGATGATGTAGTGCAGGTGATAAACGCCATCGAGGTAAAAGGCCGCATTGGGATCGGCAGGCCCACTGTTACCGCCGGGATGTTGCAGGTGGAAATTATAGACATCCTTCTCGGCAGGGGTGTTCGGTTTACTCGGTTGCGGCTCGGCTGCGTGTCCGATGAAAGCGACCGCGTAAGCCGCCAGGGTTGTTAGGGTGGTACGTAAGCTCATAGTTATCTGTAAGTTTGAGTTTTGATTATACGGTCTACTCGGTCCCTAGTTTTTCCTGAATTTTCTCGAGACTGATTTTCAGCCAGCACTTCGCCGGTTGATTGTGTATGGGAACAGGCGTGCTGATTTTGATGGGTTTTCTTGCGGCTTTTCATCGGCTCATGGTTGCGAACGGCTCCCAGGGACGGATGGCGATGGCTTCAAAGGTGGCATCGCCACCTTCGGCGAAGAGGAACAGGCGGCTGAAGGCCGGATTTTTGTCTCCGCGTATGATCAGGCAGCGCCGACCGTTCAGTTCCACGTCAACCAGCCCCTCCGGGCCCTGGATGATGTCGAACGAGACCGTCTGGTCGAGCCCTTCGACGCCGGTCAGGGTCTCGATCCCCGAGGCGACATGTTTGCCCGTCCCGGCGACATGGCTGAAAGCAACGGTTTTCTCCGTCGGGTTCAGAATCAACGCGATGCCGGAAGCGTAATCGCCCGTCCCGCGGAAAGTCAGGCCAAAGGTTTTGCAGCCGGCAGCCGGACGCGCGGTCAGCCGGATGCGCGCCAACTGCGGCACCCCGGCGACCACCGCCGCAGCAAATTCCCCGGCGGATTTCACGGTGACAGTTTGTCCTTTGACTTCGGCGGTTCCAATCAAGGAAGCCGGTTTCAGGTCGAGCACCGCGCCGCGCAGCGGAGTCATCTCCGGGATGAATTTTTCGCCGAGGGTGCCGTCGGGCAGTTTCACCAGCTCGTGAAAGGCACCGTCACCGCCCCAGCCACCATCGCCAACCATACCGACAATGATGCGTCGGCCGTCTTTCCACGGTGCCGTTTTGGGGACGCCCAGCGAAGAATGCGGTATATCCTGCCAGGGGCCGTGCAGGCCTGCCCCTTTGCGCGCCACGCTGGCGGAGAAGAAATAATGTCCGCCGGAAAAACTAAAATAGTGCGGGCAGTCGCAATTCAGCTGGGCAAAGGCGAACGGCGATTTCTCTTCCTTCCAGTCTTTCAAATCCTTGGAGGTGTAGAAGAACGTCTGGCGTTGCCAGACCTGGTTCTGATCGGGCCGATCGCCGCGCGTCACCAAGCCATAACGGCCGTCCTCCAGCTCAAAGATGTCCGCGTCGCCGCCGTCCACTCCGGGAATCGGCTGGTCGCCCTCGGGGACGGCGAAATGGATGCCGTCTTTGCTGCGGGCGATTCGCACGCCGAACTTGGTGTTGTATTTCTGGAGCCACTGGGGAATCAGCCAGTTGTTCAGGAAGCCGTAATACTCGTCGCCGATCTTGGCGAACGAACCGGTCCAGATGGCCCCCTCATACGGTTTGCTGATTTTCACCGCGTCAGGATGCTCCACCCAATGAACCAGGTCGTCGCTGGAGATGTGCCCGTAGGAAAGCCCGCCCCAGCCCCAGCGTTTCTGCCAGTGATCCCGGTCCTTCAGGTAGTAAAGATGCCAGCGTTTGCCATCGAACATCGGCGAGCAGTCGCCCGTGTTGGTGTTGAATCCGCGCGGGCGGAAAAACGGCGGGCAACTCAAGTCCGGCCCAAAAAATTCCACTTCCCGTTTCGCCACTGCGTCCTTACCGCCGTTGCGGGCGATGATCTGTTCGTCCGTCAGGAGGTTGTTTTCCACGGTCAACGCCGTCACCGCAGCATGCGGAATCAAGGCGGGGCCGGCCTCCACCATCGCATCGAGCGGCCAATCCTTGTCCAGCAACACGCCGTCCACAAAAAAATCCATCTCCCACACCGGCGGCATCAGGCGGATGGTGACCTGATGCGGCCCGCTGCCGATCAGCCGCAACGGCGCGGTGACCCGGAATAGACCGGCCTTCGCGTCGGCCAGCACATTCGTGGTCACGCAGTGCATTTTGCGAGCGAAACGCCGGCCCACTTCCTTAACGACTTCCGGGTCGCCGTTGATACGCAGTTCAAAAAACAGGCGGCGCTCCTGGCCGTGGCCGGCAACGGCCAGCCGCCAGCGTTCACCACCGTCGGTGGCCGATTCCCCCGCCAGTACTACATCTCCCTCGGTGGGCAGCCCGGCCAGTTTGGCTGTCAACATGAAGCCAGCGGCTTCGGGCAACCCGACGGTGTTCGGTTTGCCCGGTTGCGGCTCGGCTGCGTGTCCGATGAAAGCGACCGCGTAAGCCGCCAGGTTTATTAGGGTGGTACGTAAGCTCATAAGTGTCTCCAAGTTTAAGTTTTGATTGCCCGGTCTATTCGATCCCGAGTTTTTCCTGAATTTTCTCGAGCGAGACCCCTTTGGTCTCTGGCATGACCCTTAGCACCCAGATGAGCTGGCCGACCATGCAGAGCGCGTAAAAGCCGAAGGCCATCCAGCCTGCGGCTGCGGCAATGATCGGAAAGGTCCATGAAATGCCTGCATTCATCGCCCAGTGCGTAAAACTGCCCAGCGCCTGACCGCGGGCGCGGACACGGTTGGGGAAGATCTCGCTGATGAAGACCCAGATGACAGCCCCTTGCCCAAAGCCATGCGCCCCTATGAAGACGAGCAAGCTGACCAGCAGCAGCGGTCCCTCCACCTTGGCATAAAATGCGTAGGCCGCGCCCGCGAGACCGATGATGTAGCCGATGGATCCGACGATCATGAGCTTCCGCCGTCCAAAATGGTCGATGATGACCATCGCCACCATCGTGAAAACCAGCATAGTGAAGCCAACGATGACGGACTGCAGCAGCGCGGACTGCACACCCGCGCCTGCCATCTTGAAGATCGACGGCGTGTAGTAGAGCACCGCATTGATGCCCGAAAGCTGGTTGAAGGCCCCCATCGCCACCGCCAGCAGGATGGGCTTGAGGTAGCGCCGACAATAGAACGGCTCCTTCAAGCTGTGGTGCGTCAGATCCATCGAGTGTTGAATCTCGCGGATTTCATCCTCCACGCTGCCGGTATCCGACCCGCAGCGCTCCAACACGGTGCGCGCCTCGTCAAGGCGGCCCTGCGCAACAAGCCAGCGAGGGCTTTGCGGCGTCAGAAAGATAAGCAGGAAGAATATCAGCGAGGGAGCTGCCATGACGCCAAACATCCAACGCCATTCGTTCTCGCCAAGGTGCATTCCGCCAATCAGATAATTCGAGAGGTAGGCCAGCAGAATCCCGGACACGACATTGAACTGGGTAATCGCAACCATGCGCCCGCGGTAGTAGGCGGGCGAAATCTCCGCGATGTAGAGCGGCGAAACGACCGACGCGCCGCCCACCGCGAGCCCGCCCAGAAAACGGAAGGCTAGGAACGCCCACCAGTTCCAAGAGAAAGCGCACCCAAGGGATGAGACCACATAGATGATTCCCAGCGCCGCCAGTGCGGCGCGCCGCCCAAAGATGTCTGCCGGACGACCGGCACCAATGGAACCAAGGATGGTGCCAATAAGCGCGCTCGCCACCGTGAAACCGAGCAGGTTGTCGCTGAGGGCGAACTTCGCCCGCAGGGCATCCACAGTGCCGGAGATGACCGCGGTGTCGAAGCCGAACAGCAAGCCGCCCAAGGCGGCGACAAGCGCGCAGCCCAGCAGGTAAAGGCTGAAGGGCGGTTTGGGTGCGGCGGGATCATGGATTGCTGTGTTACTCGTGGTGTGCATGGTTTCTTCCTTAATGATGTTTGGTTAACTTATAGGTGCTATTTTCCCGGAGCCTGCCAAGTTGGTCGTAGGGCGCTGAAGGTGGGTGTCATTCTTGTTATTTCGTGTCCGGCTCCCAGATACGGCTCTTCCGTGCTTCCAGGAAACCCTGGTTGGTGGGTTTTAATTTCCAAATCTCGACGGACTTGAGGGTCGTGGGCCGGGCGAACGAGTAGGCGTCCAGCCCCGTCTTTCCCCGATAGTCCATGTGCGCCGCAACCATCGCCTGGCGATCGTTGACGAACACCTCGACGAGATATTTGTCCATGAAGATGCGCAGTTCCACGTCCTCGCCTTTGGGTAGGTCGGCCACGGCGAACGGCGCCTCGGCTGTCCCGACGCGGAGTGTGCCGGTTTCCGGTTTGATGAGAATGGGCAATCCTTCGTCCTTCCCTCCCGCAAACAGGCGGAACCCGAAGCGCTTGCTCTCGGCTTCGGCCCGGGCAACGACAATCCGAATTTCCATCGCATCACCCGGCAGATCGGCGAGCCGCTGGGTCGTAAACTTGCCGGGGATAAAATCGGGTTCCGGCTTTACTTCGATGTTCTTGAGCGTGACCGGATCGTAACGCAGCGATTCCAGTTCGCGCAGCGGCTTGATGAGCAGGTTGCCGTCTTCTGACAGGCTCAATTCGCGCGGCAGGGACTGGATGGATTTTGCACAAATCGCCCTGTCCAGTCTTTCGAGCCAAGCCCACATGACCCGGCGCCCATCGGGCGTCAGCACGCTTTCCGGGGCGAAGAAATCCCGGTATCCAGTTACGAAGGCGGGCAGGTCTGCACGCGGCCAGTTCATGCGCCCGTGTTTCTGAGGCACGAACTGTTCCGCTTTCGCGTCCCAGTCGCCGAGATAATAGCGGCAGCCGAAGGTGTGGCTGATGCACAGCAGCATCCATTTGTCGCCGAGCTTGAAGAAATTGCCGCAGGAAATGTCTTCGCCGAGAACGACGCCCGGCAATTCGTTTTTCAGAAAGTCACCGACGTAAGTCCAATTCTTGAGATCGGCGGACTTCATGAGCGGATTCTTGATCCCTCCAGAGACTGCGTAATAGGTATCGCCCACCTGGAAGCAGTCCGGATCCCAGCCCTGAGACGGCCTGCCATCCGCCCCGAATGCGTGGGATGCTTGGATCGGATACGGCTTTTCCCATTCATCCAGGCTGTTGTCCTTGGCGATGGCAATTTGGTTTTGACCCGAAACGAACCCGTGGTAAATGACGGCGGGCTTGCCTTCCTTGGTGGTAAAACCAGTTCCGCTGAACATGCCGTGGCCGGTGAAGGACGGCTGCAGGCTGGTCTTGCGCCAGGTCCAATGCAGCATATCCGGGCTGGTAACATGCACAAAGGAAAACGAGTGCCCTCCGTTCCAAGGATGGCCGAGAATGTAGTGCAGGTGGTAGGTGCCGTCGAGATAGAAGGCCGCATTGGGATCGGCGGGACCGCTGTCGCCGCCGGGATGCATGAGGTGGTAGTTGAGCACCAGAAGTTTCCTTGTCATCGCTTTCATACAATGTGGGAGGGGGTGATGCCCTTTGCGCTTCTGCGTCGGCCAGGCAACGGAGGCGCGGCGATCCCGCAGACCGGCGCTTCGTCCCAGTGCGGCCCCTGATATTCGTCGGCCATAACGTCTCGGTTTTTGTAAGCATTGAAAGCTTTGATGGGGGCTCCGATTTTCAGGCAATCCGGCCCCGGTAGTGCGCCCATGGGGAACGTCCCCGCCGGGACGGGCACCCAAGCCGGTTGCTCGGGTGCATGGGTTGAAATCAATTTGTCTTTGGCAAGCATGGCCAGCGGTGCGAGTAATAAGGCAACGAGAAGGGTCTGTCTGAAATTCATAATTTTCATTTTTTGTGTTGTATAAAATTATTTAATTTGAAGGCTATTTCGTATGCGCTCAAAAAAGGGTGGCAAGTTGACTTGTATCCTTTCATCCGCATCATTCCAAAAGCGGGCGCACCTTGATGTCTTCGAACTTCACCGAACCATTCTTGACGAAGAAGAAAAGCTTTTCGCCGTTAATTTGCGGGGAAAGAGCGGATAACATGGTTCTTTTTCCATTAATCGAAACATCAAGAACATTCCCCTTGAGACTGACAATGGCATCAAGGGTAAAGGTTTTTTTCAACATATCCTCAAATGTCCACCACCCCATTTTGTTTCTGGTGTTGTCTCCAACAGATTCGATTTCATTGGCTGGCCCGCTGTTGAGCGGGCGACCAAATTGACCGCGTTTTTGCAAAGGGTAAAGACACAGTTCAAGTCCGTCTTGGTAATTGCCTCTGCCTCGGAAGCAAAG
>Ga0194063_10002640_pt1 | contig 11048 bp, 15 predicted proteins | sample SepL3720m_MetaG_FD_155459 | JGI IMG/M metagenome (GOLD analysis project Ga0194063, IMG submission 155459) | Anoxic zone freshwater microbial communities from boreal shield lake in IISD Experimental Lakes Area, Ontario, Canada - Sep2016-L373-20m | ecosystem: Environmental > Aquatic > Freshwater... | reverse complement strand
GTTTAGTGGACCCTTTAGTCAAGACAATAATCTGTTGAATTTAAGATGGTAGTCTCTGATTTTGATTTTGGTTCTACCCCTAAAAACGGTTTTCGTTCTTTGAATTTGTCCACGATTTTTGCTCCGCCGCCACTGCCAGTTCGGTAGACCTGGATCGGAGTGAGGTCACCCAGTGATTGATGCGGCCTTTCGGTGTTATAGAATTCAAAATATTCTGTCAAGCCCAGTTGTAAGCTCGGCATATTGACATACCCTTTCAGGTACACATCCTCATGCTTGACGCTTCGCCAGAGTCGTTCTACAAAAATATTGTCCAGCGCTCGACCGCGTCCGTCCATGCTAATGGCAACGCCGTGCAAGTTGAGGACGCCGGTAAAAGCATCACTTGTGAACTGGCAGCCTTGATCGGTGTTGAAGATCTCAGGGGTGCCGTATGTCCGTAACGACTGTTCAAGGCAATCAACACAGAAGCCGCCGTCAAGTGTGTTCGATAAACGCCATGCCAGTACTTTGCGCGAATACCAGTCGATTACTGCTGCCAGGTACACAAACCCGCGTGCCAGGCGGATATAGGTGATATCTGTGCTCCACACCTGATTGGGGCGCATAACATTCACACCTCTGAGCAAGTATGGATAAATCTTGTGCTGAGGGTGCGGGAGACTGGTATTCGGCCCCGGCGCCATGCCTGCCAGTCCCAGAATCCGCATCAGCCGCTGGACCCGTTTACGGTTGACAATAAGTCCCCTGATGCGTAGATGCACCACCATCTTGCGGCTTCCGTAGAACGGGTGACGCGTATATTCGGCATCGATTAACGCAAGTATCAACAGCTCCTCTTCGTCCGGTACGGCGATCAGAAGAGGAGCGTAAAAGGTCGATCGACTAACACCGGCTAATGCACACTGCCGGGATATCGCCAAGGGATCAAGCAGGCTTACCCAGTGCCTGCGGCCCTCTACTGACCGATCCCGGACTTTTTTTTGAGCCAGTCCAATTCCATTTTCAACCGCCCAATCTCGGAGTAAAGCCGCTCGGGGCTGCTGGATGGATCTTCAGGTTTGGGACCGCGCTTGGTGGCGAAAATTGTCGACGCCTGAGCAAGCAGCAACTTTTTCCATTCGCCAACCTGGTTCGGATGCACAGCGAATTCCTGGGCAATTTCATTCAAGGTTTTAGTGCCTCGGATCGCTTCAAGCGCGACTTTTGCCTTGTGCTGGCTGGTAAAACTTTTACGATTCTTTTCGCTCATTGCCTGCTCCTTTTAATCGCAGGCTACCACCTTAAACTATTGTCTGAAATATGGGGTCCACTATACAGTCGCCGCCTCAACCAACACAAGCGAAGTAATCCATGATTCAAATATATGCTGACTGTTTAACTGCCAACCCAAATGGGAGGAAACTTACACAATGAATATGGTAATCACGCCATTGAAAATGAAACCTGCTGTACTTATCAGGGGGAAGTAATTAAATGGCGGATACAATACCAGGCAGTACCAGCACGACTGTACAGCTGACTATAAATTCTACTTATACAGGTGCTATCAATTTTGTTGGGGATACTGACTGGTTCCGAGTAACTCTAACCGCAGGCGTTCTATATCAGTTTGATTTAACAGGCTCAGGAAATGACGGTGTCCTTTCTGGTCTCACCCTCTCCGACCCTTGGCTGGCATTGCGAAACAGTTCTGGAACACTTTTACTTTCGAATGATAACTCAGGTCTCGGTTACAACTCACGTATCTTTTACACACCTACAACAGCAGGCACATATTATCTTGATGCCCAAGAATCAGGTGTTAATGCCACTGGTATTTATAGACTCATAGTCAATTCTAGCCCTATAAGCGGAACATTAACACTAGGCACTCCTGTATCCGGTTCCATTGGGTTTTCCGGTAATGTAGACCTTTATAGTGTATCGCTTACAGCTGGTGTTACCTATGCTTTTACTGTTGATGGAACAACACTTTCAGATCCATTTCTTGAAATATTAGACAGCGATGGGCTTACAATAACGAGTGACGATGATGATGGCTCCGGCTATAATGCGTACGTAGAATATAAACCGACAACGACAGGCACTTACTATCTTGCTGTACGGGAGTCAGGCAACAATGCAACAGGCAACTATACTGCCAAAGTGTCTCAAGTACCGACTGTTTCTATCGCTGATGCGTCCGTGATTGAAGGTGATTCAGGCACCACCAACCTCGTATTCACACTCACACTTTCCTCTGCCAGTTCAACCCCAGTCACCGTAAATGTAGGTACGTCAGGAACAGCTACTGCTACAGTGGGTATCGATTACATTGTTACATCTGCAAACGTTACCTTTACCCCGGGCCAAACTACTGCGACTTTTACAGTCCCAGTTAAAGGTGACACAATCTTTGAACCAACTGAGCTGTTTAAAGTTCTGCTAAGCAATCCTTCAGGCGCAACACTGGGAGATTCAAATGCTTATGGAATTATTATCGACAACGATAGCCCATACAGCCTGCCATCAGATTCAGGAGTTAGCATACAATGGTATCTTTACCCGACAACTGGCGTAAATGCTTTTCCAGTTTGGGCCGACTATACAGGTGCTGGTGTAAAAGTCGCTGTTTTTGATTCTGGGATTGACCCCAACCACCCAGACTTGGCTGGTAACCTACTGACTAATTTGGGACGCAAAGCGACCGATCTGTCTGCAGGTGGCTCACCAATACTTGCAACAGACAATCATGGCACAACTGTTGCTGGAACAATTGCTGCTATGAGGAACGGTGACGGCATTGTTGGAGTTGCATATGATGCGAAATTGGTATCTATTTACTCAACAAATGCGACATCTGAAATAGCGAACGCATTTACCTATGCTGCAAATTTTGATGTTCTGAATGATAGTTGGGGGTATGCGCCTCAAAAAAACACGTATTCTTGGGTTCATTGGGCTTTTTATGATGATTTTTCCTCGCCAGCCTTTTCTGCAGTCGGCTTAGCGTTATCAAATCTTGCCGCCAACGGTCGAAATGGGCTTGGCACGGTTGTAGTTCAGTCAGCAGGAAATAGCTATGTTGTTGGTGATGATACCAACCTGCACAACTTCCAGAATAGCCAATATATAATCCTAAAAACGGCAGTTGTCAGTCCATTACCCAGTTGCCGGTAGTAATTTTGTTGTAGGCAGAGGTGGTAAAGACGCCAACAATTTGCTGAATGCCCTCAGCGCTATGAGCCTGACTCTCCCGGCTACCCCCAACTGCTCCGCAGCACGGGTAAGTTCTTTGAAAAACCTTGTCAGTTCTTGCATTGCAGCCTGTACCACAGTTACTTTTGCATGGGTACTTGTCACAGTAACGGTGGTCTGACCGGCATGGGTAGTTTTCCTGCCAACTGATTGGAGCATAAGTGGTCTGCTGGTAGTAGCCTCATGGTGCTTGTCGGGGTTCAACAGTCTCGCATAGAGAGACCACCAGTTGTACACCAAAGCCACCAGGCGGCTTATGATTCGACAGCGATGCAGATCCTTGGTGGTGAAACCGCCCCAACCCCACTGGTTCTTTAATTCATCGAAGCAGTTTTCACAGTCGCCACGATCTCGGTAATGCTGAGCAATAGCCAGAAGTTCATCAGGAAGTGAAGTGACCAGAACCTGGTATTCGTACTTTTTGATGCCGTTTTCTGTTTCGATGAAAGCCAGATTGAGTTGGTTATCTGTCAAAAGAACCTCTCCACGGATAGGTCGTTTCAGCACGATGACTCTCCGGTTTTTGCTCCATCCGGTAAGACGAAGTGTGGCTTCCGCTCCTCTGAAACCTTGGCCTGCATCGACCCAGTCGCCTTTGGCAATCACTCGCTCGATGAGTTTTTTGACATTCGAGGTCAGGCGAAGCTTGGAAAGAAAATGGAGTTGGCGCTCTTCTGCTTCATACATGATCGATTCCGAGCCAAACGAGACGTCACCTCGGATAAAAACCGGCCAAAGCTCTCTGGGCAATGAATCCAGATACTTCCAGAGGCCAACGGCAACATGTTTGCCGGTATGCTTATCACCGGCTTCCACTTCTACGCCAAGAGCCATGCGGGTGTTGGCCATGAAGTAGCTGTGGTACGAATGGGAAGGGCGCCCAGGTTTCTTGGGATTGTAGCTTACAACGGCCCCTTCCTGCTTGCCGTACAGCGGCTTGACCGTGTTGTCTGTGTCCAATACCCACGGAGCAAGTCTAAGCACAGGGCTAGTACTCTGGGCCAAGTGCCGATCTATCCAGTCAGTAGCAGCAGTCTCATCCACAAGGGTGAATGCTCGCCGGACAGAGTCTTCACTGGCAACCGCCACCATCCCCAGGAGCTCGGGATTAACCTGATCGGTACGGATGGTTGTAATGTGAGAATACCGTTTGTGTCCGGCAAGAATCGACAAGACGATGGTGCCCAGAACATCCTTGATGTTCGGCGCATTCGGACTCGTATAGCAAAGCGGACAGTCAGCCAGAAAAGAATCATAAAGGCCGCTCGCTTTCAGGAACTCAATAAAAAACGGTAGCTGCCCCATCGGGGTGACTGCTGCATTGTGATCCCATTCGATGTGAATGCGACCTGCAAAAGTATCAACGGCAACACGAGAACTACTATCAAAAACCTGAATATCATGTTCACCCATTTGGTGAGCCCTCCTGACGGTATAATACGTACCATGTCAGTATGTTACACCATTATTACAAGGTCAACAGCCGTTTTTAGGATTACTGTTCACAGCCACTGAAACCGAATTCGGCCAGGTCCGATCGCAAACCACCATGCCTTAACAGTCAAGAGGGTGGTGAATATGCTGAGTGACCGTGAAATCATTGCAGATCAGCTTAAGACGACTAACGAGGCTCATCGTAGGCCCGGCAGATGTGCCCGTAAAAATGCCTGCAGAACCTCTGCTCTCATAGATGAGATTTATCTGTGCCAAATCGACAGGGACGATTGTGAACATGCATTCCCTTATGGGTCAAACTACTTGTGCAAATCTCCATACCGCAAAAAATATTCAAAAAAATATTCATAAGTTTGGATAGGAGGTGCGTAATGATAGGGATTATAAGGAATAACTTCCAGGAGGCAATAGTTGATGAACATGTTCTTGACGCCCTTATCGCTTCGAACAAAATTATCGGATTCAGCCGTTCACATGAATGGGCTGTAGTTGGCAGAGATGCTGTTCGGGAACAACACATCTACTATCCAGATAAAGAACGACGCAGAATAATCTATGGTAATGATTTCTGCATGAAATAAGCGCGCACGTTCCACCCAGTGCAAACCTAATCTGGAGGAAACTATGAAAATCAATATCTCCGGTGCCACTGCGCACCTTGAAGGCGACTGGACGGCATCCGGAGTCACGCGAAGCAATATTGATAAATTGGTCGGTTCTTTACAGCAGATAGAACGTAACGGTGCCGGTACATTCCAGATTGATTGCCGACGCTTAATTGCAATCGACGCCATTGGTCTGGAATGCCTGGATAGTTGGGTACAGTTTGCCAGGCTCAGGAATGTGAAGCCTGAATTAATCAATCTGCCCGATAATCTGCGGCAATCTTTCCAAAGTTTAGGATTGCGGCATCGCTATACCTCCCAGAATGCGCCGTACCTGGAAGATTTACAACGACATCACCCGAAAAGGAGATACAGTGATGAAATTCGACGAGATAAAGGAAATCGCTAAACTGCATCACATTAAAGTGGGGAAGGCAAAAAAAAGTGATCTGGTACGGGCAATCCAGCAGGCCGAGGGGAATTTACCCTGTTTCGACAGCAGCAGTTCCGAGGAATGTGGTCAGCATGCCTGCTTTTGGCGCGAGGACTGTGTTTGAAATCACGTGATGATTCAATCGGGAGAGTCAAACCACATCTAATAGGAGGATAACGACATGGCAACCTGGGATATGTTCAGAGAGTTGGACAATTTAAGGAGAGAGGTTGATGCTGCCTTCCGTGGCGCTGGATTGGGTCGTCCTTTTGGGTCAACCTTTCTTGCTCCGATAACCTCGAGACGCTTTCCTTTAGTCAATTTCAGCGAAGACGGTAGCAATCTGTACGTCGATGCACTTGTGCCTGGCGTCGATCCAAAGAACATCGACCTTACGGTGATGAGGAATACAATCACTATAAGTGGAGAGCGGCATGCAATCGAGGAGAAGAAGGGGCAGATCCTACACCGCTGCGAGTTAGGTTCCGGCAAATTTTCCCGAACGCTGGAACTGCCGGTTGACATCGACCCGGAAAAGATCAACGCCGAGTGCAAGGACGGCATCATGCGGATTACCCTCGGCAAGTCTATGCAGATGATTCCGAAGAAGATAGAAATCAAGCCTGCGTAGCATTCGCAAACAATACGGATATTGTTCACTATGAAAGGGGGTACTATTATGCCAGACTCCAGTGTAGCCAAAAGAGACAATGAGAAAAACCTTCAGACTCGAGAAGATACAAGGGCCAGCGAACGTTATATCACACCGGCGGTTGATATCATCGAGACAGATGACGGACTGACCCTGATCGCCGATATCCCGGGTGCAGCAAAAGACACCCTGAATGTCACCGTCGAACAGGGCATTATGACCATCAATGCACCGGCCTCGCGCAGTATGCCGGGACAATCCATATACACCGAGTTCGAGATTGCTCACTACTACCGTCAGTTTTCGATACCGGAAACTCTGAACAACGAGAAGTCAAAGGCCGATTATAAGAACGGACAACTGATCCTGAAGGTTCCTGTGTCTGAAGCGGCCAAACCGCGCAAGATCAAAATCAAAGTAGTGTAAAAAACACAATAACAATCAATGCAAACCGGCGGCGTTCATGAATCATAACTCGCATATGCGTGCGATGGTGCTGGAACGGGCAGGAGAATCGCTTACGTCTAAAAAGCTGCCGATTCCTGTCCCTGAATCTGTGGAACTGCTGCTTAAGGTGCAGGCCTGCGGCATCTGTCGTACCGACCTGCATGTGGTGGACGGAGAATTGCTTGAACCGAAGCTTCCCCTGATACCGGGGCATCAGATCGTTGGTTTAGTAGAGGCGGTTGGGAAGAACGTAAAAAATTTCAATCCGGGCGATCTCGTCGGGGTGCCCTGGCTGGGTGGGACGTGTGGGGAATGTGCCTACTGCCTGGCTGGGAAAGAGAACCTGTGCGACCTAGCCATATTGACCGGCTACCAGCGTAACGGCGGTTTTGCGGAATACTGCACCGCCAATGCCGATTTCTGTTTCAAAATCCCGGCTGGTTACAGCGCTGTCCAGGCCGCTCCTCTTTTTTGTGCCGGTCTGATCGGTTATCGTGCGCTCCGTATGGCAGGGAACGGAAAGCGACTGGGGATTTACGGTTTCGGGTCGGCTGCGCACATTGTCACCCAGGTGGCGTTCTGGGAAGGACGCGATATTTATGCGTTCACCCGTGAAGGTGATAAAGCCGGACAGAGTTTTGCGCGGGAAATGGGAGCCTGTTGGGCCGGTTCGGCAACCGTGCCGCCGCCGGTCGAATTGGATGCGGCAATCATTTTTGCTCCGGCCGGGGAACTGGTGCCAATGGCGCTCCGTGCTGTAGGCAAAGGGGGCGTGGTGGTCTGCGGCGGGATTCACATGAGTCAGATTCCGGCATTTTCTTACGAATTGCTCTGGGGCGAGCGAAGCATAATTTCGGTGACAAACCTGACCCGTACCGACGGAGAAGAGTTTCTGGATCTCGCGCCACGGATACCGGTGAAAACCGAGATCGAGGTTTTTCCGCTGGAGTATGCCAATGAGGCGCTGGCTGCGCTTAAGGCCGGAAAAATAAGAGGGGCAGGCGTTCTGGTGCCATAGAGATCATTCAGCGGTTATTGCGCCAGAGTTCCGGAGCCATGTTTCATTTTCCCAGTTTTCCTCTAATGGCCTCAACTACATGATAGGCGTCATTTATTGCGGTGTAGATCAAGTTGGGATGCTTTTCTTCGGCAATCGAGCCCTGGTTGATCTTCATGTAGGATGGCGAGATCGCACCACCTATGACGTAAACCCCTTTGCGGGATGACTCGAAGTCTGCTGAGAGCAGCACCAGACGTTCACCTTCCTTGGCGATCTTGCAGACCCCTGCTGTACAGGCAATGCTCTGGATATTCAGTTTATCAAAGATTGGAACCGGCCCCTGCGAGCCGATGCAGGCGATGACGTTCTGCATCGGAAAACTCATGGCATGGTAGAGATCAATCCCGTCAACCTGTTTGAACTCGTTTATACGTATCACCAGCCGATCAACACCTTCATCATCTACTTCACCGATACGAGGCATCGCTCCAGGCAATAATCTAATGTTTCCACCAAGTAAGATCTCTTCTCCAAGTCTTTGGGCCGTCTCCTTATTGACATCAAAAGTCTCGGCCTTGTGAGCCCAGTATACCGGCTGGGTGTCGTTGACTTCGCGTTTGGCCTTGAGGATGTTGATGATCACGTCGGCTGCCGTATTGCCGCCGCCGATAACCAGGGTTTTGATGCCGATATATTTTCCGGCGTCATCAACGTTCTTTGCCACCATTTTGGCATCACCATAAACGGAGAGTTCCCTCGGAATGTTGCTGCCGAAAGACAGAACTACCTTTTTGCCCTTGAAGCTCCCTTTGGATGTAATTACCGTCAGTCCATCACGTTCGTCCTTGATATCTTCAAAATCGACTTCAGTTTGAATATGAAGGTTCTCGTGCTGAACGAAATGCTGGACATACTGCAGATAGCTTTCAACCGTGACAGGCTTGTCGGGGGGGCGGAGTTCGTCGATCATGAACGGCTCTGGTGCGTCCTTAGGTTTGGAGGCATATACCAGCTTTCCTTCAGGATAGGTATTAGCGATACCCTGAAATATCGCCTTGCCGGACTCCAGCAGAAGGTAGGAAAGCCCGTGTTTGTGGCACAGGTAAGCGGTCGAGAGCCCAGCCGGACCTGCGCCGATAATCAGGACATCGTGGATTGTAGCGTACATAATCTGATCCTTTTGCATTGCCGAATAATTAAATGAGTATCAAAGATATATCATGCTGACTTCAAAAGATAAAGTTGCTATTGGCTTGTTAAAATATCTCTTTGCGGTACAATTGCCTTATCAAGCCACGAAGGAGGATGATATGGAAGATCGGGATAAAAAAATTGTGGCGGCACTGTTGTTGATGGCAGCAGGTGGTGTGATCGGAGCCGGACTTGCTCTGCTATTTGCCCCGCAAACAGGGGACAAGACGAGGAAGGATCTCCTGCGTTATGCTAAAAAAGCCAGGCATAAGGCTGATGAAGCGGTAGAGGAGCTCGCGTCGAACGTGAACAGCATGGTGGATACGATTGGTGAAAAGACGGAAGAGCTGGTGGAGAAGGGTAAGGAGTTAGCCGGCGGTTCCCGGAAAGAGCTGATCAGACTGATAGAGGAGGGGGCCTCAAAGCTGGAGAAATTCAGAACAATACTGAGCAGGTTGTAGGACTGTTAATCGGGGATGATAACGCTCATCGCCCCGGTTTCAGGGAGCAACCTGTTGAAATAGTCGATCGTGGGGAACCTCTCGGATTGCCGTGGTGTTATCTTTGAGCTGTAACGGCTGATGTAGACCAGGTAGCGAATCCCAAAACTTTCAGCAGTAGTCAGATTAGTTTCACTGTCTTCTCCCAGCATGGTAGTCTTTGGTTCATAATTGATGAAATTCTGTAGTCGTCCCCAGAAACGTTCATCCTCTTTTGGCAGGCCTACCTGGTGGGCAGATATGATACCGTCGAAATATGGACCGATGCGTGTTGTTTTCATTTTGAGATCAAGAGTTTTAGAGTGGGCGTTGGTGACAAGCCAGACCGCTTTACGGTGCTGTTTCAGGAATAGAAGAAATTCTATGACATAGGGATGGACGGCTATCAGATGTTCAATTTCCCGTTTCAAAAGCGGAATATCAAGTTTGAGCCGGTCTGACCAGTAATCGAGATCGGTCCAGTTGAGAGTGTTTTCCTGGGATCTGAAGAGTGTGTAGAGATGCTCTTTGGCATGCTCGATAGATGTTTGGTTACGTGTCGCCCATCGTTTCGGAACATGCTCCAGCCAGAAGTGATCGTCAAAATGGCGATCAAGCAACGTGCCGTCCATGTCCAGCAGGACGGTGCCTATGTCATTCCAGTCAATAAGCATCCGTATATTTTGCCCGGTATCAGAATCAAAGTATTTCCGACAATACGTTCCGAAAACGATATTTGTCAAGCTATCGAATGCCTGGACAAGGTTTCGAATGGAATTGACATGAGGCGTATTATGCAGCTACAATGGCTACATAATAAATACGAGGTGCCCATTATGCAAACCGTTGGTGTTCGAGAACTGAAAAACCGGCTGACTCATTACCTGGGTGAGGTGAGAAACGGTGAAAATGTGGTGGTGACGGATCGTGGCAATCCGGTGGCCATATTGCACCGTCTGGATAAGATTGAGGAAAATGCCGGACTGGATGAGCGCCTGGCCGCACTGGCAGTTCAGGGGCATCTGCGATTGCCGACAGGTAATAAACCTTGTACGTTATTTACACCGGTGAAACTGGATGGTGAAGCGCTGTCTGAAACGCTGATACGGGAACGCCGATGATTTACTACCTCGACAGTAGTGCTCTTGTGAAACGTTATGCTGCGGAGTCCGGCTCAGACAAAGTTGCAGCGCTTATCGAAGGGGAACACAAAATAGCAGTTTCCTGGCTTGCCATTCCTGAGACACTTTCAGCCGTTGCCAGACGCGCCAAAGGTGGCTCTATATCTGCGGATGATCTTGCCGCCATAAGAAGCCAATTCAATCAGGATCTACAGCGCTTCATGATAGTGGAAGTTTCCGGTACACCTGTTGATGGCATTGAAATACTCATAGCCCGTCATGCCTTGCGGGGTGCGGATAGCATTCATCTCTCAGCAGCGCTCTGGCTCGGCAAAGCAACCAAGTCACCGGTCGTTTTTGTTGCGTCTGATAATGAACTGCTGAATGCCGCACGCAGCGAGCGGATGAAAACGTTTAATCCGGCG
>Ga0194063_10002639_pt1 | contig 11051 bp, 21 predicted proteins | sample SepL3720m_MetaG_FD_155459 | JGI IMG/M metagenome (GOLD analysis project Ga0194063, IMG submission 155459) | Anoxic zone freshwater microbial communities from boreal shield lake in IISD Experimental Lakes Area, Ontario, Canada - Sep2016-L373-20m | ecosystem: Environmental > Aquatic > Freshwater... | reverse complement strand
AGGTATTTCAATGGGTAGTTTTCCGATTCGACTCATATTATTCTCCTAATAAACCTTTAATATTAATTCACCACCAAGACGTTGTTGGATTGCTTTGTGGCCAGCCATAACACCTTTTGAAGTGCTAATTAAGACCATTCCGCGACCGTTCTTAATCTTAGGGATTTCAGCAGCACCAACGTAAACACGTCGGCCTGGCTTAGATAAACGAGTAATCTCGTTAATCGTCGCATTTTCACCTGGGTTATTAATAGTTATTACTAATGTATCCCGAGGTTTTGAACTTTCAACCTTTACATCGGTTAAATAGTTAGCCTTTTTTAATTCTTTGGCTACTGTTACCTTCAATTTGCTTGAAGGAACGCGAATTTCATTTTTACCGGCTATAACTGCGTTACGAATTCGAGTTAGTAGGTCGGCAATTGGATCTGTAGATTGTAATGACATATATTTATTCCTTTCCTACCAACTACTCTTTGTTATACCAGGGATTTCGCCTTTTGAGGCTTTCTCTCGGAAGTTAATACGGCTTAAACCAAATCGGCGCATAAAGCCACGTGGTCGTCCATGAATTACATCACGGTTCTTCCAGCGTGTTGGTGAGCTATTAAGTGGTAGCTTAGCCAAACCTTCTTGATCACCTAATTCCTTAAGTTCAGCTCGTTTAGCTGCGTACTTAAGTATCATCTTCTTTCGTTTCTCATCACGAGCAACTGCAGATTTTTTAGCCATTAGTTTTTGCCTCCTTGTTTTTCAAATGGTATGCCAAATTTCTCAAGTAATGCTCGACTATAGATAGCACTTCCGCCAGCTATAACCATAGTTACCTGTAAACCATGTAAGATTTGAGTTTCCTCAAATGTTAATTCAGGGAAAATTGATTGTTCAACAATACCAAGGTTGAAATTACCAGACTTATCGAAAGCCTTAGGGCTAACACCGTGAAAGTCACGGACGCGAGGTAATGAAACGTTTACTAATCGGTCTAAGAACTCATACATACGAGCTCCGCGCAAAGTTACGCTAATACCAACACGATTTAAACCAGCACGGATTTTAAAAGTGGCAATTGATTTTTTAGCCATACGATCAACTGGAGCTTGTCCAGTAATTTTTGTAATCGTGTTACGGACTACTTCGTAGTGTCTTTTATCATCTTTATTTTTACCAATTCCTACGCTGACTACAATCTTCTCAAGTTTTGGAACCTGATGGACATTAGCTAATTTTAATTCGGCTTGTAGTTCCTTGACAATCGTACTCTTGTACAAGGCTTTCAGGCGAGGAGTCGTTTGAACTGAAATAGTTGCTTTAACCATTACTTGATCTCCTTATTTTTACTTTGACGCGCAACGCGTGTCTTTTTGCCTTCGTCGTTCTTAATTAGACCAACTCGGCTAGTTTTACTGCTTTTCTCATCTATCACTAGGGCCACCTTGTGAATTGGAGTTGCGATATGAATATCTTTCTGTCCGCCTCTTGGGTTTTGAGCACTAGGTTTAACATTTCTATGAATATTACCGATACCTTCAACAAGTACAGTACTTTTCTTAGCGTTTACTTGTAAAACTTTACCAGTTTTGCCTTTATTAGCACCACTGATTAGCTTTACGGTGTCGCCCTTGATAATTTTCTTAGTTACTGACATATTATAATACCTCCGGAGCTAAGCTTATTATCTTGGCGTAACCCATATCACGAAGTTCTCTGGGGACTGGCCCGAAGACACGAGTACCTTTAGGGTTTTTGTCATCACCAATAATTACGGCTGCGTTATCATCGAAGACGATAGTTGAACCATCTTTTCGTTGAATTTGATCACGAGTTCGGACAACAACAGCTTTTACGACTGCTTTACGCTTAACAACGCCAACGCTGGTAGCTTGTTTTACGCTAGCGACAATAATATCGCCAATCCTAGCATAGCGACGTCTTGTACCGCCAAGAACACGGATACAAAGGATTTCCTTTGCGCCCGAGTTATCAGCAACTTTTAATCTAGTTTCTTGCTGTATCATATTAAGCCTCTATCTCAACTTCTTTAAGTTCGATTGTGCCTCTTGATTTCTCAACGATAGCGTCTAACTTAAATGATTTACGCTTAGATACTGGGCGAGTTTCACTAATTGTGACTTTGTCGCCTTTTTTAGCACTGTTAGTTTCATCATGGGCGGCATATTTGCGGCTAACTGTATATTGCTTGCCATAAATAGGATGCGTTTCACGACTAGTAACAGTGACGGTTATAGTTTTATCCGCTACGTCCGACGTAACGATACCTGTCAATGTCTTGGCCATATTATTTACTCTCCTTTTGCTTAGCGATCTCATCTGCTCGGATAGCAGTGTGAAGGCGAGCGATTTCTTTACGTGTAACTTTGATAACACAAGGGTTAGTTAATTCACCCAATTTATGTCCGCGCTTTGAAACTATTAAATCATTTCGTTTAGCTACTAAATCAGTTTTTAGTTGATCAATAGTTTTAACTTCAGCAGCTTTTTTGGTAATTTTCTTAGCCATTATATCTGCTCCTTTACGATGAACTTGGTTTTAACTGGTAGTTTATGAGCTGCAAGTCGCATCGCTTCGCGAGCAACTGACTCTTCAACACCCTTCATTTCGAACAATACTGTTCCGGCTTTAACCTTAGCAACGAAAAACTCAGGATTTCCTTTACCACTACCCATTTTTACATCTTGTGGTTTACGAGTAACTGGAGTGTGAGGGAAGATTCTGATCCAAATTTTACCACCGCGGGCGATATGACGGGTAATTGCCTGACGAGCAGCTTCGATTTGTCGTCCTGTAATACATTCATTCTCTTGTGATTGCAAACCATAGTCGCCGAAAGAAACAAATTGACCACGAGTTGCGATACCTTTGTTTTTGCCTTTGCGAACCTTACGGTGAGCTGTTTTCTTTGGTAATAACATATATTAAATCCTTTCGCCTTTGCAGATCCAAACCTTTACGCCAATGATGCCAGCAGGAGTTTGAGCCCGTGCGGTGTGGAAGTCAATATCTGCACGCAATGTGTGAAGTGGAACTGATCCTTCGATAACTTTTTCGCGACGAGCCATTTCAGCATTGTTTAGACGGCCTGAAACTTGGATGCGAACACCCTTTGCACCAGCTGACATAACATTTTGAGCTGTCATTTTGATAGCTCGGCGGAAGTTAACACGGCGTTCAAGTTGTCGAGCGATATTCTCAGCTACTAATTTAGCAGCAAGTTCTGGTCGCTTGACTTCTTCGATATTCAATCTTGCAGGCAAGCTTGTGATCTTCTCGATAGCAGCCTTAAGTTCAGTTACACCAGCACCACCTCGGCCAATAACAACACCGGCTTTAGCTGTATGAATAGTAACAGTAATTAAGTTAGCTGATCGTTCAATTTCAATTAAGCTAATTGTTGGACGACTAGCAAAACGCTTTTCGATCTCTTCACGAACTCGAATATCTTCAACTACCCATTTGGCAAAGTCTTTTTTGTTAGCGAACCATCGAGAGCTCCAGTTTTTGTGAACCTGAAGACGGAAGCTAATTGGGTTTACTTTTTGTCCCATATTATTTATCCTCCTTTTTTATAGCAGTTTTTACTGCTGTACTCTTAATGGCAGCCTTCTTTGGCTTAGCTTCACCAGTTACTTCGACTAAGATGTTTGAAGTCTTTTTCTCGAATGGTAAGGCACGGCCTTTGCTTGCTGGAATGAATCTCTTTAGGCGAGTTCCACTTGTGACGGACAAAGTTGAAATAACAAGTGTTTTAGCATCAAGATTAAAGTTATTAATAGCATTAGCCTTAGCGCTTTCAATTGCTTTAATAACTGGTCCAGCAGCTCGTTTTGGAACATGAGAAAGAATAACTAAAGCATCAGCTACAGTTCGGCGACGAACTAGGCTAGCTACCAAGGCAACCTTACGGTTAGCTTGGTCAACGCCTTCGATATAGGCACGGACGATAATAGGATTAGTCATTATTTAGCGTCCTTTCCGCCATGTTTGCGGAATTTACGAGTAGGGCTAAACTCACCAAGTTTGTGGCCTACCATATTTTCTGAAACTAATACTGGAACATGGACTTTCCCGTTATGGACAGCAATTGTGCGGCCGACCATTTCTGGGCTGATCGTGCTAGCACGAGCCCAAGTCTTTATAATTGTACGGTCATCTGAACCAAGCGCTGCAACTTTCTTTGCAAGCTTGAAATCAACAAATGGTCCCTTTTTAAGTGAGCGACTCATAGTTTACTTCTTTCTCTTCGCATCATGGCGAGTCTTTACGATCAACTTACTGACATCTTTACGACGACGAGTACGATATCCAAGGGTCAATTGACCCCATGGTGTTACTGGTGGTTTACCTGTACCGTGACGTCCACCGTCACCACCACCGTGTGGGTGATCTACAGCATTCATTACTACACCACGTACACCTGGACGAATGCTCTTGCGGCGATTTCGACCAGCTGAACCGATTTTAACGTTCTGGTGTTGAATATTTCCAACCATACCAATAGCAGCGGTTGCTTCCATGCGGAAACGACGAACTTCACCTGATGGCAAACGAACTTGGGCGTAATCACCCTCTTTAGCCATCAACTGAGCTTTAGCACCAGCGGCGCGAACCATCTGAGCACCATTGCCGGCAGTAATTTCAATAGCATATATCTGAGAACCAACTGGTATCTGAGATAGTGGCATACGGTTGCTTGCTTCAACTGGAGCATCTGGGCCAGAAACGATAGTTTTGCCCTTAACCATTGAAGTGTCAGCAAGAACGTAGTGATAAAGGTCGTTTTGATCTTTAATACGTGCAATTCGAGCACTTCGGTTTGGATCGTATTCAATTTCTTCAATTACAGCTGTTGTACCAGGTTGTAGGTTGTGATTAACCAAACGATAATGGCGTTTAACACCACCACCTCGGTGACGAACTGTAATTCTACCAGTGTTATTACGACCAGCATTCTGCTTTTTGCTTTTAATCAAGCTTCTTAGCGGTTTTTTGGCAGTAATTTCACTAGTGTCCTGAGTAGTCATACCACGACGAGCTGGAGTAGTTGGGTTGTATTGCTTAATTGGCATTACTTCTTCTCCTTCTTTGCGGCCTTAGTTGTAGGCTCTGCTTCTTTAACTTCATCAAATACTTTAATGGAATCACCACTTACAAGCGTTACATAAGCCTTCTTAAGATCTTTGCGGTTAGTTATACCAGGATGAGCTCTTTTACCTCTAGAGGCACGAACAGCTTTACCAGATTGAATCAAAGTCTTAATGCCAGTAGTCTTAACTTCAAATTGAGACTCAACAGCTTCAAGGATTTGTTGTTTGTTAGCATTTGTAGGAACGTCAAATACATAAATATTCTTTAGTGATTGGCTATAAGCTTTTTCAGTTTTTCTTGGATAAATATTCATATTATTTTTCCTCTGTTCCTAACCATTGTTTTATAACAGCAACTGATTTAGTTGATAAAACAACATGATCAGCATTTAGGATATGGTAAACACTTAAGTAATTAGCTCGTACTAATAGAATATCTTGAATATTGTTAGTAGCACGTAGAATCTCAGGTGTCTTTTCATCAACAACAAGTAGTACTCTTCGTGTTAGCTTATTGTCAGTAAGGAACTTAACAGCTTCACTAGTTTTACCAGTTGTCTTAAAATCTAGGACAGTGACCTTCTTAGCCTTGTTAGCTAGAGACAATGCTTGTCTTAGTGCAACACGCTTGCTAGTAGTTGTTAATTTCTTAGTATAGTTTTCATTACCACGCGGTCCGAAAACGACACCACCGCCGCGCCAAATTGGGTTACGACTTGAGCCGAAACGAGCTCGGCCTGTGCCTTTTTGTTTCCAAGGTTTTTTACCACCACCACTTACTTCGCCACGTTGTTTAGTTGTAGCGCTAGCAGTTCGAGATTGAGCTAAATAGCTATCATAAGCTAGTTTTAATAGCTCATGGTTTTTTACATCAACAGCAAATATATCGCTTGGTAAAGCAGCTTTAGTTACAGTAGATTTAGTAGTTTCAGTCATTACGCTTTTCCTCCGATAATAATCAGACCTTTTTTAGGTCCTGGGACTGCACCACGAAGACCGATCAAATTAGTTGCTGGGTCAATATAGGCAACAACAAGATTTTTAACTGTCACTTGATCGTGACCCATACGTCCTGCCATTCTTTTACCTTTAAAGACCTTTTGTGGATACATTGATCCAATTGATCCAACTTTTCGAACATCGCCGAAACCACCATGGGTGTGTCGACTTGTCTTAAAGTTATGACGTTTTACTGTACCAGCAAAACCTTTACCTTTACTTGTACCAGTCGCATCTACGATGTCGCCTAGTTCAAAAGTTGTTACGTCTATCGTGCTTCCTACCGAGAGGCCTTCTGGTAGTTTTGTTACACGAAATTCCCGAATATGTTTCGGGTTACTTCCGGCTGTTTTTGTGTGTCCAGCCACGGCCTTGCTCAGGTTCTTACCCTCACCATATGCCACTTGAACTGCGGTATAGCCATCGATTTCGACAGTCTTAACCTGAGTCACAGTTACTGGGCCAGCTTGAATTAACGTTACAGGAACTGCAACGCCATCTTCGCTAATGATTTGGGTCATACCAATTTTGGTACCGAGAAGTGCTTTCATTTGCCTTCATGCTCCCACTTAAAATTCTTGGTGGAAGGCAGTATCCATATCTGTTGGACTTACCGATTCACCAAGAACTGTTTGTTATTTTCGTAATAAGTTACCGTCTGATATTACCACACTATCTGTTAAGCGTCAATTATTTTATATCTAAAATATGCTAATATATACACAACATTATGCAAATACGTAAACCAAAAAAAATAAACAAAATTACTAAAGTTTTGGTTATAGTTTTCGTCTTCCTTTTTGTAGCTTCGGCCTCATACATAACTTGCTCGTATTTAGTAGAAAAACAGGCCCAGCAGGCGCTAGTCCAAAAAGAAATTTCAAGAAAAATTGCCGAGAAGTTGGCTCTAGAAGCAATTGAAGCCAAGAAAAAAGAACCGGTCTATGTAACCCTGCCAGGTGCAGCCACTATTAGGGCCGATGTCAGTGATTATTCAATAACTGGTAATTTCTGGATGTTAGTTAATAAGACTAGACCAATTTCAACTGATTTCGCCCCAGATGCCGTCAAAATACCAGATGTAACAACTATCCCTACCAGAAGTGTTAACGAACAATCTGTTCGATCAGATATCGAAGCGCCCCTAATTGCCTTATTTCAAGCTGCAACAGCTGCAAACCACTATCTGCTAGTTGGCAGTGGCTACCGACCGGCTGATGTCCAGTTAAGTATATTCAACAATATGGCTAACCAAATTGGAAGACAGGCCGCCAACCAATATGTTGCCTTACCAGGACAAAGCGAACACCAAACTGGCTTAGCCCTAGATATTGGCTCAACTTCAATGAAATGTTTCTTAAATAGCTGTTTTGCGGATACAGCTGATGGTATATGGTTAGCCGAGAATGCTCATAAATATGGCTTTACGCTTCGTTATCCACTTGGCAAGGAAGCTATCACTGGCTACGGCTTTGAACCATGGCACTTTAGATATGTTGGCGTTGATTTAGCCACTGCTCTATATGAAAGTAAATTAACGCTTGATGAAGCTTGGCCTTATCTAGAAGCTGCATGTACTACTCTAAAACAAAATGGTGCAATTTAAGACAGATAAACATCCTAAAAAATGCTCATAATACTTGTGTTTATGTGTCGCAAGTGCCATAATGTTCTCATTAAGTATTCATTAGGGGGGCCATATGGCAACTAAGAAAAAGAAATCAGTTAAAAAGCCAGCTAAGATTCAATCATTTAAACTTAGCAAAAGTCAGGGTAATTTTAATTCACTTAAAATCACCGACCAAACAGTTTATTGGATAGTTTTACTATCCTTAATATTTATCTTATTTATTTGGGTATTAAATGCTCAAATGAGCGCAATCCAGGCTATTAACAACATTTAATTTTTGGACAAAAAAATAACCCTTTGCAAGTGCATTGGGTTATTTTTATTGTAACTATTTTTTACATTCTAATTTCAGCATCAACACCAGCTGGCAAGCTAAGGTTTTGTAGGCTGTCGATTGTCTTTGGGGTAGCGTTAGTAATGTCTATTAGACGTTTGTGTACACGCATCTCAAATGCTTCACCACCTTGTTTATAGACATGTGGTGACTTTACGACTGTAAATGTGCTACGTCGGGTTGGAAGCGGCACTGGGCCGGCAATACTAGCGCCAGTCCTTATAGCTGTATCGATAATTTGTTTTGCTGATTGATCAATAACCTTATGATCATAAGCTTTTAGGCGAATTCTAATTCGCAAGGCTTGTTCTTGTTTGTCTGCCATTAGTGGCTCCTTCTTAATTTATATCGTAACCTCTGCCGTGGATCAGTTTTGTTCTGCCATCGCCGAGTTGTCGATATGATTATTTAATACAAGAGGTATTATAACAGAGGGGTGGTATCTATGCAACTTGACATATCATTGTGCATATGCTATAATTACAAAGTCTTAATCAATTTCGCCTATAACTCTGGCAAATGAGTTAAAAATATTACCTGAGGAGGTGATTCGAATGAAATTTGATCAAGAGGCACAGAAACAATCAATAGAAAAGACTTTAGAAATCATGGGTATTAATAAAAATTATTTTATTGCCCTTGAGAATGAATTGGTTAAAGATTATGCTTCTGGTGGCGGCGGAATATATGAATTTTATATAACTCCAACCCGCAAACAGAAAAAGAAGCTTAAACAAAATTCATGCAATCTAGATCGTTTACAGCTAGCAGTACAATATGCTTTTGAAATGTATACTGTTGATACGCCTGGCATTAGTGTCAAAGTATCTGCAAAAAATTCAGTAAATATATATTTCAGGAACCAGTACATTTCTGTAAGCGTAGATTATTCTAAGAAGATCTACATTTAAATTGATTGCTCCCGCTATCAAAGCCTAATTTATCCTTCGGGATATATTAGGCTTTTTTAATTTGAGTTATTTTTGATTACAGCTTTATATTATATATTTGGCAAATCCCCCATTTTGTGTTATTATCTATACATCTTTTTGATATAACCATTACCCGGGTTAATAGGGTAAATATTTTTACCTGAGGAGGTGAAATGAATGAATATCAACAAGAGTGAACACGAATTTGCAATTGATCAAATTTTTCTAAGTTTGGGCGTTCATGCTAATGAGCTCCTAGAAAGTATCAAGAAAGAGGTTGAAATTAACTATAATAAGGGAGGTAATTCCCATATTAGCTATTATCAACCCGTTTCAAGACATTGCAGGAAAAGCCTAGAAGAATACTCGACCGAGCTTGTACAACAAGCAGTTATGGGAAAGTTGAACAGTGATAAATCTGTTTCGGTCAATATTGTTCAATTCTCGCGCCCCGGGTTAATATCAAATGGCTCTCTTTATATACATGGAAGCTTATTTATTAAATAACCCGAAGCCCAACAATTCATTTTAATGAATTGTTGGGACTTTTTAATTATAAAGATTTTTAGTAAATCAAAAACCCCGCTGTAATCGCGGGGTTTTTGTTAATTAAGTGTCTGATTACTTAACAATTTTAGTAACAACACCAGCACCAACAGTTTTGCCACCTTCGCGGATTGCGAAGTTTAGGCCCTGTTCCATAGCAATAGGTGCTAATAGAACAACCTTGAATGTCAATGTGTCGCCAGGGATAACCAATTCTTTGTCAGCTGGAAGTTCAACTTCACCAGTAACATCCGTTGTTCGGAAATAGAATTGAGGTTTGTAACCCTTGCTAAATGGTGTGTGACGACCACCTTCTTCTTTTTTAAGAATATATACTTCAGCTTCGAACTCTGTGTGTGGAGTTAAGCTACCTGGTTTAACGATAACTTGACCGCGTTCGATTTGTTCGCGCTCAATACCTCGTAGCAATAGACCAGCGTTGTCGCCAGCTTGACCTTGGTTAAGATTCTTCTTGAAAGCTTCAATACCAGTTACAACTGAGGTTTGAGTTGGTTTAATACCAACGATCTCAATTGGGTCGTTTAGCTTAACGATACCTTGTTCAATACGACCGGTAGCAACTGTGCCACGGCCTTTAATTGAGAAGACATCTTCGATTGGCATCAAGAAAGGTTTGTCTAGATCACGTACTGGTTCTGGTACGTAGCTGTCTAGAGCTTCGACTAGTTCCATGATTGAATCTTCAGCTTCTTTGTCACCTTCTAGGGCCTTTGTAGCAGAACCCTTGATGATTGGAGCGTTTTCGTCAAAACCGTTTTTAGCTAGTAATTCACGAATATCCATTTCAACTAGTTCAACTAGTTCAGGATCAGCAAGGTCCATCTTGTTTAGGTAAACAAGAATCTTAGGCACACCAACTTGCTTAGCAAGCAAAACGTGCTCACGAGTTTGTGGTAATGGACCATCGTTTGCAGCAACCACAAGGATTGCGCCGTCGATTTGAGCAGCACCAGTAATCATGTTCTTTACATAGTCAGCGTGACCTGGCATGTCAACGTGAGCGTAGTGACGCTTAGCTGATTCATACTCTTGGTGACTTGATGCAATTGTAATACCACGAGCGCGCTCTTCTGGAGCGTTGTCGATTTGAGCGTAGTCAACTTTTTTGTTGACTGAGCTTGGTAGTCTTTTAGCAAGAACAGATGTAATTGCTGATGTTAGGGTTGTTTTACCGTGGTCAACGTGTCCCATGGTACCGACGTTAACGTGGGGTTTGGTTCGATCGAAATCTGCCATTTGATTAATTCTCCTTTTATTTGCCTTTATCTATCTGATAAATAGCTTAGTTAATTTAATTGCATAGAGGTGTTACCACTTCACAGCGTATGATTGTCATTATACAGGCTTACCCTTACAACGTAAAGTGTAATTTTAATTACTTACTTGATCGTTTAGCGATAATCTCTTGAGAAACATTTGGTGGTACTTCCTCATATTGAGCAAGTTCCATTGTGCTTGCAGCGCGACCTTGGCTCATTGAGCG
>Ga0194063_10002638_pt1 | contig 11054 bp, 9 predicted proteins | sample SepL3720m_MetaG_FD_155459 | JGI IMG/M metagenome (GOLD analysis project Ga0194063, IMG submission 155459) | Anoxic zone freshwater microbial communities from boreal shield lake in IISD Experimental Lakes Area, Ontario, Canada - Sep2016-L373-20m | ecosystem: Environmental > Aquatic > Freshwater >... | reverse complement strand
CAATAGCCCTTTGCTTTTTAATACCCCTTGCAGCAGGGTCTTCGGTATTGTCAGTAGCCATAGAAGCTATAGTGCTAGTTTTTACTATAACATCAACTTTTATATTTTTGGCACTAGTAGAAGGCGTTTGCAATTTGGTTGAAGGATTTTCTGTGATAGTTATATCTTTTACCCCGGGTTTGGAAGTATTAATAAATTGTAGTGTAGCCCAGGTGCCTATGCCAAATAGTATTGCAGCGGCAGCCAACTTTCTCCAATTAAAGTAAATGATTTTTCCACCTTCTTCTTTGTACAAGGTTGCTTTATTGGGGAAAACAATTTTTTCGTCTGCGACCAATTTAGTTGACGCTATCGATTGAAGAAAATTTTGCGCAGCTATATCCTGCAAAACTAATTGCTGCATCGCCGCTCTGTCTGCAGGACTTAATTCATTGTCAAGGTAAAGTAATAGTTGTTCCTCTTTTTCTGAAATACTTTCTGACTTTAGTAAAATATTTTTATCGGGAAAAATAGGCGACTCTTTAGGTAATACAGTCTGTTTAAAAAGATTTAACTCCAATTGCAAATCGGGGTTCAGCTGAATAAAATTATCGACCAATTCCATCTCCTCTTTTGATAATTCCTTATCAACATAGAGCAGAAAAAATGTTTCGTAATTATGTCTATTAATATTCATGCTTCTAAAGTATCTAATCGAATTAATCTAGTGTTATATTGCGTTTTCCCGCTTGCCGATATATGCCCTCAATTGCAAACGAGCCCTGTGTAAATATACTTTCACCTGACTTTCATTAAGTCCGGTTATGGCTCCAATTTCTTGATAGCTATAACCTTCATAATCTTTCAATAAAACCAAGCTTCTTTGTGTTTCGCTTAATTTGCTCAACGCTATCTCTAGAATTCTTTTGGTATCACTTCCAGGTTCACTTATGCCATTAGCATCTTCTTTAAATTCCTCTTTTAATTGTACCCTTTTGTTTTTGCGGATATGATCAATCATCTGGTGATAAGCTACTGCGAATAAATAGCTCTTGCAGCGTTCATTATCTACCTGCTGACGGTTCATCCACATTTTTTCAAATGCCCCCTGTACTACATCCTTTGCATCGTCTTCATGCCTCAGATTTTTGAGTATGAAACGGTATACATTGTCTGCATACAGGTTTACACATGTATTGTATTCTCTCTCCGTCATCCAGCTTAAAAGTGTTGGTTTATAGTGTTACGAAGTTGGGCACTGAAAAGTTACAATACAAGGGAAAATTGTTAAAAAAATTAATAATATGATAGCTTACCAAGCCGCATTTAAATACATCTACTTATTTTCCTAGAAATATGCATCTTTGTGACCAAAAAAGCACTTATGCAGGAAATTATCAATCGATTAGTAGCGGAAGCTGGTATTACAGCCGAACAAGCAGCCTTGAGTTTGGAAACTATTAAGAATTATGTAAAAGAAAAGTTCCCCATGTTAGGTGGCGCAGTGGACAATATGTTTGCCTCTCAGCAGGGGGAGGATCAGCAAGGTGGTTCCTGGTAATTTCCCTTCGATATTAGTCGCAATAGCTTAAAACAGCTTCAATTTGTTCATCTGTCAAATTGGGAAAGGCGGTCATGATATATGGTTTGTATTGGTTCGCCAAATTATGGGCGTATTCATTTTTGGCAATTACCGCTTGCGGATTTCGAATGTATTCATACAACAATGCCTTCGATTCCCACCTTTGCTTAGCCCCGGCCAAAGTTGGGCCTATTAAGCTTTCTTCACATTTATGGCAATTCACACATAAGCTATTGAATAATTTCTCTGATGCTGTGTTTGATTGATTTTTCGGCTTACTGACAAGCCCTGTATTTTGTGATTGGCAACTGGATAAAAATAAAAAGATGGCAAGTAGGTATTTAAGATTCATTTATTAAAAATAGAAGAAAAGCCGGAAATACAAAATTTGAATTTTGAAAAGATTGTCTTAAAACAAAAATCCCCCGCAATGAAGTCAAGGGATTTTTTTTTTGTTTGTGCTTGGTTCTAATTCTTAATTATCTTTTGTGTAATGATTTCATCCGCTGTTCTGATTTCCATCAAATAAACACCTGCAGGAATCGATTCCAGATCTTTCAATATCACAATATTGTCGCCTGGTTGTAAGGTTACACTGCGTTTAGCTACTTGCATTCCATTCATATTGATAAGACGAATATTGCTCACCTCTTCTTTATTGCTTTGGATTTGCATTTTGATATTATTGGTGAATGGGTTAGGATATACATTGATGCTACTCAAGACAATGGTTCCATCCATCCGAAGGGCAACAATTTTGCTGTATACGGCACGTCCATCTAAATCAACTGTGCGTAAGCGGTAGTAAACAATTTTTGAATTGATGTTTGACAGTGCATCAGGATAGCTATAATATTTTGGTAAACTGCTATTGCCAGCAGCGTTTACAGCACCCATTTGCATAAATGTTAAACCATCTAAACTGCGTTCGATTTCAAAGCGACCGCTATTTATTTCTTGTTCTGTTGACCATCTTAATACGGCATTGGCACTTTCTTTTTTTACACTGAAAGAAGAAAGGATTACAGGAAGTGGAGCACCTAGGGCCATATTGGCGGTACCATCATCCACAAATTGATCGCCAAATAAATTTTGCCCTGTAATACGTGCAGTATTGATTACAGATGACAATTGGTTATAAGTTGCTGGAGTTACAACCTGAAAACGAAGGGTGTAGGTTTGGCTTGGTTGTAATGTTCCACCAGCAGTGCTGGTTTTACCAGTACCAATATAGAACTTCACATAATCTTTGCCTCCATTGGTTCCCTTGAATGCAAAGTCAGCATCAGCTGCATCGGTCTGTACACTGTTTGGTGTAAATCCAGGTGCATTCACTACAATTAATGAACCTGGTATATAGGTTACATTAGAAGGGATGGTGTCGGTAACTGTACAATTTAATGCATCACCAGTACCAATATTTGAACCCGATAAAGTATAGGTTAAAATTTCACTGGTCTGTAAAGTGCCAAAAGGAGCAGTACCATCACTTACCGATTTATTTAAAATAATGTCTGGATCTTTTGATTTGATAGTAAAAGCCAATAAGCTTGGGAAATACTGATCGGCTTCACTACCAAATTCAACAACTACTTGTGTTGCATTGGTTGCAATGCCATATCCAACGCCCACTTCAATTTCATCAATATCAACACTCATCTGATTTTTGAAATCAGGGTTTTTGGTAGTAATAAAACTTCCGTTTCTGGAAATTGTTCCATTCCAGTAGTTGGTAGCACGATTCACACCAGCACTTGCTATGGTGCCATTTACTTTTAAATAGTCACCAAGTGGATTTCCGGTAGTAACGGCCAAGTTTGCGTCTCCTTCCCAAGTAAGGGTGCTCATATATGCATCAGAAGAAGTTAAAGGATTAGAAGGTACATTTAAACCTGTTAAAGTAATCGTTTGAGCTCCGCCATTAAACACTTGTAAGAAACCATCGTATACTCTTACACTATTATATGAAACTAGGGGATTCTCATACACAACTACGATTGACCAGGCAGCATAATTACCGGCAGAAGCGCCTGTACCTACAGCAGCAGTTACATCCGCTACAGTATAAGTGCCAGCTCCATTTGCGTTTACAAATGCAGTTACATCTACATAAGTTTGGTAAGCCGAATCGGGATTAGAAACAATGCTTTTATCAATTTGTGTCACAGGAGCAGTAATAACTGTATAAGCTCCAGAAGTGCCCTTACGGATTTTTACCGTTCTTAAATTCAGGTTATCATTTACACCAGTACTGCCATCAATTCTTCCACCCCAATAAAGGCGAGCAAACTTGATGGTATTTGAACCAGCTGGTAAAATTAAATCAGCAGATGAGGAATTAAATGTTGGATTATTTGTTCCTACTAGTTGAAGATTAAAAAACAAATCATCTGTTCCGCTTTCATTGTTGGCTGATTTATGTACTTCTACTTGAATGGTATTGTTTCCATTCACAAATGGACTTCCTGTTCCAACTGAAAAACTATAGGTTGCTTCTGGTTCTACGTTGCTTGAGGCATTTGTGCTATAGCTAGGGGTGCCATTAGGCATATTATATCTTCCAACTTCTGTTCCATTAACATATACAACTGCACCATCATCCAATGTAAGCGTAAAGTCCAAACTTGTATAGGAGGCAGGGTTAAAATTAATAGTTTTTGTAAAATAGCAAGTAGTCCTATCAGTTAAGGAGGTACCTACAGTTGCAGTTGGTCCAAACCCAAGTGGTGAAGCGCTAGGCCCAGAAGCAAGCGTTGTGACGTTTGGCCAACTTGCAGGTTGACTATTTGTATTAGAATAATTCCAAGTATCACCTGAAACAATCAAATTGGTAGATGAGCCAGTGCCATCTACATCCACAAACTGAATATTTGCATTGTTATTAGTATAAGCACTTGTTCTGCTATTGCTATAGCTTCCAGCGCCACTGGTATCAAAATCGTTCATGGCGGTAGTATTTACTACGCCGGTACTTCCGCTACCACTCGAATAAATAGCAGTAATAGTATTGCCAAATAGCGTATGTCCACCTTTAAGGTTATCAGAATAAACAGGAGCGCCATAGGCTCTAACAACTTGTGCGAAGGAATTTTGATTGGTGAAAAGTAGATTTGCTAGCACCAATGCAAATACGCATAAGAAAACTCGGGATGAGTTAAATTTTTTCATTGTCTTGAGGTTTTAATAACTAAAAAATGTAAGCCAATGATGTTGAAACAGGGGTAGCAGTGATATTAAAAATCACGTTTAATTTTTCAGAGATATTTGAATAGGAGGATAGAGAAATTAAGGAATTTCAGTAGAAATGTGGATAGGGTACGATGAATTCGAGTTGTAAAGATATATTGAATTTATTTAATAATCAAAAATTATTTTAATTATTATTTTAAAATACTGGTTATCAAATAATTAAATGAAACCTTTATGATTTCAGCACTTCTCTGGCGATAACCATTTTTTGAATTTCACTGGTGCCTTCACCAATGGTGCAGAGTTTACTGTCGCGATAAAATTTTTCTACAGGAAAATCCTTGGTGTACCCATAGCCCCCAAAAATTTGTACGGCATCAGTACTGATTTCAACTGCAATTTCACTGGCATAATATTTTGCCATAGCTGCTTCCTTAGTCATTGGCAGGTGTTGCATCTTTAAATAACAGGCTTGTTGTACCAATGCTTCGGCGGCGGCAATTTTAGTAGCCATATCGGCTAGTTTGAAACTAATGCCCTGAAAATTGGCAATTGGCTGATCAAATTGATACCGTTCCTGACTGTATTGCAAGCTTGCTTGATAAGCGCCTTTGGCAATACCTAACGCTAAGGAGGCGATTGATATACGGCCGCCATCTAATACTTTCATGCTTTGTTTAAAACCTTCTCCAATATTTCCTAAGCGATTTGAATCGGGAATACGACAATTATCAAAAATCATTTCGGTCGTTTCACTGGCACGCATACCCATTTTATTTTCTTTCTTTCCACCACTGAATCCTGGAGTACCTCTTTCAACTATAAATGCGGTAGCATTGTCACGCGTTCTAGGTTCCCCAGTTCTGCATATTACTACTGCAATATCCCCTGATTTTCCGTGGGTGATCCAGTTTTTGGTTCCATTGATTATCCAATAATCTCCTTCTTTGACAGCTGTTGTTTTCATATTTCCAGCATCACTTCCAGTATTGGCTTCTGTCAAACCCCATGCTCCAATATGCGTTGCATTGGCCAGATTTGGTAGGTATTTTTTCTTCTGTTCTTCATTGCCAAAACTAAGTATATGACCCGTACATAAAGAATTATGTGCTGCAAGCGACAACCCAATGCTTCCACAGACTTTTGCAATTTCCTGTATAATGGTACTATATTCAAAATACCCCATTCCGCTTCCCCCATATGCTTCGGGCACCATTACGCCCATCAGACCCAATTCGCCTAATTGCTTAAAAAGCGGTAAGGGAAATTCCTGGCGCTCATCCCAATCCATTAAATGGGGTTTGATATATTGTTGTGCAAAATCTCTGGCAGTATCTGCCACCTGTTGTGTAAGCTCAGTTGAATCGAAATTCATAGTGGTGGGGAACGTTGAATAACAAAATTACGGCAATACTGCTTAGTATTATCTTCCTGCTCAACATATAACGAACTTAAGGGCATGGCCGCTATTTATTAGTCAGTATTCAAATAAGGCGACAGCTTATTGAATATTTCCTCAGTGATTAAATTTATTTTTTTGATATCCTGCAGCTTTTCAAAACGTCCATGTTGATTTCTGTATTGGATAATCGCATTGGCCAACTGCCATCGAATATAGGGGTGGACTTTCAATTCTTCCACATTGGCCGAATTGATATTGATTTTCTTTAGGGCGGGTTTGTTAAGCATTAAATTTGATTTTATTTTTTGGAAAATAGAATCAGCCAATCCAAATGTTTCTCCTACTTGTTCAACAGCGTAAAATCCACCTAATTTTTCCCGGAAAGCAAGTATTCTTTGTGCCAGCTTTGTTCCAATTCCTGGCAAGGCAATAAAGGCACTGGTATCTGCTTCATTGATATCGATTAGCAGGGGGGTGTTTGTTTTTGCTGACTTTTTGAATGGAGTATAGGTAAGCCTGCTATTGTTTTCCTTTATTTCAATTTGTACATATGGCAGTAATTGGTCTGCCAGTTCTTTCCGCAGCCCCCATATTTTATAGATATCTTCTTTTTGATAAAAATGGCCTCCCTTCAATAAATAATTTTGAATGGTATGAATCGTTTTGTCCGTTAATCCCAACCTTTTCCAATCTGATGCTTCGATTTTGTTAGGATCAAAATAAAAGAATATGGGCTTAGTTCCCTCGTCATCGTTTTCTTTATCAAATCTTTTTTTATTGTATTGGTTACTTTCAGGAGAGCTGTATTTGAATCTTGATTTGGTTGAGAGGCTGCTATCTAATTCCTGTATTTGCAATGCAGCGATTGATTGCTCAAATAATTTGTAGTCAGGCCCCTTTTTGCTGATAAAAAAAGAAAAAAAATAAGGGAGGGTCAAGCTTATGGCAATTAAGAGGAGCAAAGAGATGATTCCGATTCGCTCTTTTTTAGTGAAGGAAAAATAGCTGATTAAATTTTTTTTCATATTTAGGTAGGTAATACCTCAGTGAATTAACTTCAATGATTAACCTAGCTAAACTAATGAGTGCTTAAGAAACCTACAAACAGAAAGCCGGGGAATTTGTGGAAAATTTTAGTGTATCCCATCCCAATTCAATTCCTGTTGGTAGCTCCTTGCTGATATTTGATGTTAGTCCCAATTGATGACTTATATGAGTTAAGTAGGCATTGGGTATTTTTAATTCCTGAATGAGTTGAATGGATTCCTCTAATGTAAAATGGGAAATGTGCTTTTCTTTACGAAGGGCGTTTAACACGAGGAGTTTACTACCCTTAATTTTATTTTTTTCCTCTTCTTCTATTCGGTTAGCATCTGTGATATAGGTGAAGTCTCCGAATCGGTAACCAAAAACAGGCATTTTGAGGTGCCAAACTAAAATAGGAATAACAGGAATATCACCAATCATAAAAGGGGACTGATCTATGGTATTGATATTGATTTCAGGTATGCCTGGGTATTTTTGTTCTGTGAATACATAGGGAAACTCTCTCATTAAAGCTTGTTGGGTGATTTCATTGCAATAAATTTCCATGGGCTTTTGCATGAAATAATTATAGGCCTTCACATCATCCATGCCAGCAACATGATCTTTATGCGGATGAGTAAATAAAACTGCGTCCAGTTTTTTTACGTTAGCCCTCAGCATCTGTGTACGAAAATCGGGGGTAGTGTCAATGACAAGGGTGGTGGTTGGGCTTTCTATTAAAATTGAACTTCTAAGTCTTTTATCCTTTTCGTTACTGGATTTGCAAACTTCGCAATCACAGGCAATCATAGGTACTCCGCTACTAGTGCCTGTACCGAGAAAGGTTATGGTAAGCGGGGGACATTGCATTAGACAAAATTAATGAATGCATTTTATACTAAAAGAAAATTAGAAGGGATCAGAAAAAGATAATAAAAGGAGCTAATTATCGCTCTGTAATTTCCGCAGCCATCACTTCATCGTACATTTTCTGACTTTCATGTGTGAGGGCATCATAATTGATGTTTAATGCTGGCATTAAATCAATTAGGGTATTTATTTTTCCTTCAGTTTGGAAAAATTTATTAAGTACAATAACTTTTTTTGCTTGAAGTATACAATAGCCACTTTGGAAATTACCTCTTTCGTACCGAATTACATAGCCTACTTCTTCCGCAATTCTTTCAATCCTATCTAGTATGGCTGCTGTGTATTTCATGTATTCGATATAGTGGCTTTTTTCAGTTTTAAATCTGGATGCAACTTCCTTCATTCAAAGGGTAATAAAAAAAAAGTTTCTCCACAGATTGTGAATTAATTTCACTGAAAGTCAGCCAAGTATATTTTATTACTGTCAGTTTCCAAATCTGTTGGAAGCTTATTTAGTGGTCATTCTGATAATCGGCACAATCATCTCCTCTAAACTAACCCCGCCATGTTGAAATGTATTTCTGTAATAGTTTACAAAATGGTTGTAATTATTGGGATAGCAGAGATAAATATCTCCTTTTCCAAAAATGAAGGATGAATTTACGTTGGGAACTGGAAGTCCTGCTTCTCTGGGATCTTTGAATGCCAATACATCTTTTGGCTCATAATTAAGATTGCGTCCGTGTTTGTAGCGAAGATTGGCAGTGGTTTGCTTGTCACCAATAACTTTGGCAGGTGTTTTTACCCTCACACTACCATGGTCGGTTCCAACAATGAGTGTTATTTTTTTATCAGCTATTTTTTTGAGAGCCTGGTGAAGTGGAGAATGCTCAAACCAACTTTGTGTGATACTTCGATAACTGGTTTCATCTCCTGCTAGTTCTTTTAAAACTTCCATTTCTGTTCGAGCATGACTCAGCATATCTACAAAATTGTAAACAATCACATTGATGTCATTTTGTAAAAGATTGTGCATATTATCCACTAGCTTTTGTCCGTCATGATTATTCGTAATCTTCGTATAGGAATACTTGATATCTCCTTTTCCAAGTCTTTTCAATTGTGCTTTGAAAAAATCTTCCTCATATAAATTTTTTCCACCATCCTCGTCATCGTTTTTCCATTGAACAGGAAATTGTTTTTCAATATCTACCGGTAATAGACCCGCGAAAATTGCATTTCTAGCATATTGAGTAGCAGTAGGAAGAATGGCATAAAATGTTTCTTCCTCATGAATCCGGAAGCTTTCAGCGAAAATGGGTTGTATGGTTTTCCATTGATCAAAACGAAGGTTATCAATCAATATGAAAAACAAAGGCGTTCCTTTTTCTAAATGAGGAAATACTTTATACTTCAAAACGGTATGACTCATGATTGGGCCATCGGTACTTCTCGGGCTTACCCAAGAAGCAAAGTTTTTGGAAATGAATTTAAAAAATTCTGTATTGGCTTCTGTTTTTTGTGATTGAAAAACTTCCTGCATTTCTGGACTATCGGATTTTTGCATCTCCAATTCCCAATAGACCAATTTTTTATAGATGTCCATCCAGCCGTTATAATCGGGATTGTCATTGAGGGCCATAAAAAGACTTCGAAATTCTTGTTGGTAGGCGGAAGTGGTTTTTTCGGCTACCAGCCTTTTATTATCAATCAACTTTTTTAAACTTAATAAAACCTGGTTTGGATTCACTGGCTTAATTAGATAATCGCTGATTTGGCTGCCAATGGCATCATCCATGATATTTTCTGCTTCATTCTTAGTGATCAATACCACTGGAAGATTACTATTGTATTCTTTAATTTGTTGCAGGGTTTGTAAACCGGTAATACCCGGCATGCTTTCATCTAGTAATACAATGTCAACTTGATTTTCTTTTACAAATTCAACTGCATCAAAGCCATTTGTTTTGGTGGCTACTTCATAACCCTTGCTTTCTAAAAATAATATTTGCGAAGTAAGACTATCAATTTCATCGTCCACCCACAGTATTTTCGTTGCACTCATTGTAAAATATATTAGTAAGCGAACTTAGTTCATTCTATTCAATATTTTGGCTGGGTGTGAGGGTGATTAAATGCTTTAACAAGGCTCTAACAGCTCATGTAGTAAGCGATTGAATAAATGCCTGATAAAGCTCTTTCCAGCCTTTGAAATTTTTGTCATTGCCTAAAAAATTATTGTGCCAAATACTAATTAGTTGACCATGGTATTGTTGGCATATTCTCAGGTAATATTGCAATTCTTTTTCCGCTTCTTTTAAGGATTGCTTTTGTTCATAGTAAGCATTGGCATCCATATAGCAAAAAGGATGAATTCTCAATGAAGTACTTTGGTCTTTTGCAAGATCATACCAGTAAAAAGAAGCTGCTACAGAAGCCCTGAATCCATTAATACTTCCATACCCCATGCTATAATCATCTGTTATACCTGCTTCCATTAAATTTTGATAGCCCGTTGGCAGCTTGAAACGGATATAATGTTGTCTTGAACGATGAATGGGAAAGAGGCTGTTAAAATTGGATGCGCCTTCTGCCATGGCTTCTAATTGAAGGCGTTCTTTTTTGATTAATCCAATAGCATCACCGCTTTGCCAACTAGGATGTAGTCCAATTTTGTAAAGTGCCGCATGTTTTTTTACCAGCTTCCACATAGCTGTTTTATGCGGCAATATATTTTTGTCATAAGCGCCATTTTTTTCGCTGACCAAGAAAAAATAAATTGGTTCCAGTTGATGTGCCTTATGTAAATTATTCAACCATTCGTAACTATCAAATGGATCTCGTTGCCAACCTAATAAAACTTTTATTCTCTCAAGCGATGGCTTTTTTAGGAAGCCTCCTACATTGCGTATCCAACCTTTATGTGTATACGAAAATGCAATATCAATATCATAAGTGGGCAACAACCTGAAAATTGGTTTCCGTGGATTGAAAGCTGGGAAATAG
>Ga0194063_10002637_pt1 | contig 11055 bp, 12 predicted proteins | sample SepL3720m_MetaG_FD_155459 | JGI IMG/M metagenome (GOLD analysis project Ga0194063, IMG submission 155459) | Anoxic zone freshwater microbial communities from boreal shield lake in IISD Experimental Lakes Area, Ontario, Canada - Sep2016-L373-20m | ecosystem: Environmental > Aquatic > Freshwater... | reverse complement strand
GCCCGAGGTCAACAAGCAGCGCGCACCGAAGGGCGGGTACCAGGACCCGGATCGCAAGGCCTGAGGGCCGCGTACCGTGATGAACGTGAAGCGATGGGTCTGTGGGTGGATCGCGGCAGGGATCGCGGCCGTTCTTGTCACCGGAGCGGGGCCAGCCCTCGCCACGTCCGACACAGTGCAGGGCGTTCTCGATGCAGGCGGGCAACGGCAGTGGATCTCCTGTTCGGGAACCGGTTCGCCGACCATCGTCATCTCCGCCGGACTCGGCGACACGCATGCGTCGTGGGGCAAAGTGACGACGCCACTGCGCAAACTCACTCGGGTCTGCGTCTATGACCGTCCGGGTCTGGGCAACAGCCCGACGCGACAGGGGAGTTCACGCACGGATGCGGGCCAGCATTCTCGCGAACTGCGGGCGCTGCTCGCCAAGGCCGGCGAGCGAGGGCCGTTCATCATCGTGGCCCACTCGTACGCGGGGCTGATCGCAAGGGCCTTCGCGGCCCAGTCCCCGAATGAAGTGGTCGGCGTGATGCTCGTGGATGCGGTGTACCCCGGCATCCACCGGACCTTCCTGCCCTCTTACCACGGGCCCTGGCACGAGGGCGGGACGATCATCAGCATGGCGGCGAGCGAACGTGCCACCGCTGGCGGCCCGAACCTCGGTGATACCCCGCTGGTGGTGCTGACCGCGGGTTCATCGCATGTCACCTCGTGGGCCGATCGCACCTGGAACGCCCAGCAGGATCGGGCTGCGCGACTGTCGACCAACTCCCAGCACTGGTACGCCACCCACTCGAGCCACACGATCCAGAAGGACCAGCCGTCGATCGTTCTCCGCGGTGCCCGCTGGCTGCTGTCGCAGGCGCGTGGCGCGTCGAGCCGCTAGATCCGTCGAGCGCCCGCGGCCGTCGTCTTGTGCTGGACGATCTTGGAAAGACGATGGCCGGCAGACACCACCAGTCGACCCAGCCGATCGGGATTACTGCTGATGTCATGGACGGATCCGGTGATCGACACTGCCGCGCGAGCGATGCCCTGTGCGTCGAGGATCGGCGCAGCCACCGATGCCAACTGGGCCATGACCTCCTGGTTTGCGGTCGCGTAACCAAGTTGGCGGATCTTCGCCAACTCCGCCACGAAAGCCTCTCGGGAGGAGATCGACTGCGGGGTGTACACCGGGAATCCGGCCTCGATCCGCGCCTGTGCCGCGACGGGGTCGTAGGCGCAGATGGCCTTGCCACACGACGTCACGTGCAGGGGCCAGCGGCGCTTGAACTCGGACATCGCCTGCATGCCGCGCAGCGTGGCCAGCCGCTCGAGGAACAGGGTGTCCGCGCCCTGCGCGACCGCGAGGTGGACGGTGAGCCCGCTCACCTCGCGCATCTCCTCCAGCAGCGCCCGTGACTCGCGGCGCAACTCCACGCGGCTCAAGGCCAGATGACCGAGCTCGAACAGCCGCAGCCCAAGTCGGTACTTGCCGTTCTCGGCGTTCTGCTCGATGAGGCCTCCAGCAGCAAGGGTGGTGAGCAGCCGATGCGCCGTGCTCTTTGCCACGCCCAGCTTCCGGGCGACCTGCGACACCCCGAGTTCCTCTTCGGTCACGAAGCAGTCGAGCAACTCGATGGCAGTGGCTACCGACTTCAGCCCGCCCTCATGCTCGTGGTGATGCACCCGACTCCTTCGATGTCACTCCCCTGTCACCCTAGGGCCAGTCCGGGGACGCCGCGACTGGTTCAGGCTGCTAGCGCTTGATGAGTGGCGACCGGACGCCCGTCGCTGCAGCGCTCATGTCGAGGAACTCCTCCTTGTAGATGTCGCGCGGGAACAGGCGCTTAAGCATCAGCGTCTTCAGCGAGGCCTCGACCATCGCCGGCGGGCCGCAGACGTAGCCAATATGGCCCTTGAGGTTCTCATGGTCGGCGTTGAGCACGTCCGTGACCATTCCGGTAGCGAATCCCTCCGCCTCCTCCTCCGACAGGCAGGGCCGGTAGGTGAAGCGGTCCGGGTACTGCGCCTCGAGCGCCTTGAAGCGGTCGACGTCGTACATCCACTGACGGGTGCGGGCGCCTTGGTACAGGGTCAGGTGGCCGACCTCCTCGAGCTCTCCCTCCAGCGCGTGGCGGATCATCGCGGCGATCGGGGCAAGGCCCGTGCCACCGGCGATGAGGACGGCCGGCTCGCGGCGATCGGTGCGCAGTACGAATCGCCCGTAGGGCCCGCTGAGGGTGATCGCGTCGCCGACGGCCAGATCCTTGAAGATCCAGCCATCGGTGGCCAACCCACCCGGAGTGCGCCGAATCTGGAACTCCAGGACGCGGGGTTCGGTGGGGATGTTGGCCATCGAGTAGGTGCGGGTGAGCTCACCTTGACCCGGAACGTGCAGCGCCATGTACTGGCCGGCGTTGAACGTCATGTCACGATCAAGCTCGATGAGCAGTCGCCGGGTGTCGAGTGCGACCTCCTCCATCGACAGCAGCGTGCCCGTGTAGTCCTCGACGGGGTGGACAGGAATGTCCTCGTCGGCGTCGATATCCGCCTCAATGACCACATCCGATCGAGGCTTGCACACGCACAGCAGGGTCTTGCCCTCGTCGCGTTCGAAGTCCATGAGCGCGAAGCTCGAGGCCTCGCCCTGATCGACCTCACCCTCGAGAACCTCCGCTTTGCAGGTGGCGCAGGTGCCGTGGGTGCAGGAATGCGGCACCCAGACACCCGCACGCAGGCAGGCATCGAGGATCGTCTGATCCTCGCGACAGGTCACCTCGCGCCCGATCGGCTCAATGGTGATCGTGTACTCGGTGGTCATGACCGCCTCCTGCGCGTGTCGTCGTCAGTGTCAACCTACTCAGGCAACTCGGGGCCCGGCACCGATAGGTGCCGGGCCCCGAGTCGGTCGTGCTTAGAGGGAGAACTCGACCAGGCTCTTGTGCCCGACGCCGTTGGCCTCCAGGGAGGCCCCCATGTCCGGGGTCACAGCGACGCCGTCGATCTTCCACTTGGCGCTGTCCAGGCTGTCCGGCACGAAGTCCGGGTCGGCGGTGTAGAAGCCCTTGAGGACCTCGTTCACCAGCGCACCGAACGGCATCGCCTTCGGGAACCGGAACGTCTGCGCCGACACGAAGAAGACATTCCCGTTCCACCACACGTGGATCAGTTGGTCATCTCCGTAGAACTCAGCCGCCGAACGGGACGGCCAGTCGTAGTCGTAGTTAGCAACAACAGCCATGACTAGGCCTCCTTAACGGCCTGGCCATGCCATGCCAGCCAGTTGAGATTGTCGGGTGAGCCGAGGTACTCGGCGCCGTCGCCGGGCTGGAGCCCGTACCACTGTGCGACGTCGGGCAGGGTGGGTCCGCCGCAGTTGCCCTGGAAGATCTGGTGCACGGGCAGCCAGGACTGGCGGTACTTGACCGGCTCGTTGTCGAAGATGGTCTGGCAGCCGTCGGAGCAGAAGTCGTAGCGCTCACCTTCGTAGACCGACTGGCGCTGGCACTGCTGCAGCGGGTTGCCGGGCTCGGTGAACCCCATCGGGATCTGGCAGACGGTGCACAGCTGCGGCAGGCCGGGGTTGAAGTAGCGGCCGCCGGCGTCCATGACCCGCTGAGCCCTGTCCCACACGACCGACTTGAACACCGGCCATGTCTCGGGGTAGGCCTCCATGAGCCACTTCTGGTCTTCCTCGTTCGGGATCGTGGTCTGGAACGCCGCCGCGTGGGAGTACTGGTACAGCACCCAGTACACCTGGTGCGAGAGGATCTCCTTCTCGTCGATCGCCCACTGCACGTCGCGCGGGGGCTTGATGCCGTAGTACTCGAGGTCCTTGAACAGGCCGTTGAGCATCTGCTCCTCGAAGTACAGCTCGAAGGCTTCCTTCCAGCTCATGACCCGCTTGGGGAGCATGTAATCCATCATGCCCGCGACGAGTGCGATGAGCCGGTATCCGCGCCAGAACCACTTGTCGAGCCAGTTCTGGACGATCGGCAGGTTGTCCTCGTCCTGCTCGAGCATGAACTTGATCGCCTCAAGACCCAGGGTCATGTGACGCGACTCGTCGGACTGAGCCGAGAAGCCGAAGGTCATGGTCGGCAGGTCGCCGTTGAACGCCGCGCCCGACATGAACGGAACGAAGAGCAGGTTCGTCAGCAGGTACTCGAAGGAGAACCCGATGGCGATGAGCCACTCGAACGGACCGGCAGTCATGGCGTCTTCGAAGAACGACTTCGGCACCGACAGGTACCACACGCGGTCGCTCCACTTGTGCCAGTCGTGCATGCCGTCGAAGAACTTGTTGTAGTGCGACAGCGTGTGGATCTCGGTCTGCGCGTGACGCAGCTCGTCCATGCTCTGGCACAGGGCCGCGAAGCGGGCACCCGGGCCGTTCAGGTAACGCGCGCAGTTTGAGAACATGCGGTGCGCGTCATACTCATGGATCGGAATGCCCTGGATGAAGATCTTCATGGCATTCATGTACCGCGCCTCAGTCAGGCCCAACTGGCCCTGAGACTGTGCGAATCCGTCAAGCACCGCGTAGAGACGACGGTCCTTCTCGGCCTGGTACTTGTTGTAGGCCTCCACGGTCAGGCGGAACGGATCCTCCCACTTACTCCAGTCGTGGACCTTGATGCCCTCGAACTTCGTGTATGGGTAGATCTCATCCTCGGTGACATACGTCGGCGTCCAATCGAGGTCATGCGTCAACGCCGTGTACCGCTGCTTCATGGAGAGCTTGCGGGCCGGCTTCTGTGCAGGAACGGTCATTTAGCTACTCCTCAGTGATTCCAGGCGATGACGATCTGGTCATCGTCCCACTCAACGAACTCGCCGAAGTACGAGATGATGGCCATCTGGAACTCGTGGGTCTCCCACGGGCGCCCCAGGCGGGCCTCGACGCTCGCCTGGTTGATGACCAGACGGCCGGTCTTGGTCAGCCGGATCATGCCGGGCATGTGCCGGATGTTGAGATCGTCGTTGTCGGCCTCGATGGCCTCGACGAGCGCGCGGTTCTCCTCGTTCTCCTGCAGGTCCACGCCGACGGGGCGGGGCTCAGCTGCGACAGACATCAGTTGCCTCCCGGAACATTCAGGCCGAGCGCGCCGAGTTCGGCGGCGACGACGGCTGCAGTGGACGTGACGTTGGCTACCGCACCGGTGTCGGTACGTGCGTCCAGCGCTGCTGCCACATCCGAGACGGCCTCGACGACCTGTGCCCAGCGGCTGGCGAGCACCTCGTCGTATGCGACCTTGTTCGCGGCGCCGTACTGCTCGTCGGCGAACCAGGTCTTCACCAGGTGATCCAGCCAGCGACGCTGGTCAGCGAACCACGAGGAGAAGTGCTGGGCGAAGAGGCTGTACGCACCTCCACCACCGATCAGCGCAGCCTCATCGAGATGGGCGTACATGAGCGGGTAGAGCAGGCGATCGGCGAGATCGATCGTCAGCAGCTTCTTGGCCCAGTCGTCACCCACGAGGGTCTCCTCCATCAGGCGACGAAGGCCCTGGAGGGCCGGATCGCCCATCCACTTCTCCTTCGCCGACGTGAGGGCGTGATCGTGACCCTCGGCGTAGACGATGCCGATGCGCGAGATGTTCTGGGCGTTGCCGATCCGGTCGAAGGCGGCATACGTGCACACCTGATCGATCGTGGTGCCGTAGGCCCAGCGCGAACCCTCGATGCTGACCAGCTGTGCGCCGGCCTCCCAGTGACGCAGGGGGATCAGGACCTCGCCCACGATGGCATCCCAGCCACCGGGGAGCTTCTGCAGCAGGTCGCGCGCCTCGACGTACTCGACCGTCTTCACGAATGCGTCGTTCATGGCCGCACGCGACTGGACGTAGGGCGCGTAGTAGAGCTGGCGCGGGTCAAGGAACGAGTACGGATCCGTCAGCTTGAACGCGGTGTAGTCCGCGTCGTAGACCTCCCGGGTAGCCGTGTAGAGCGGCTTGTAGTGGAAGTGCTCGACTGCCTGGATATCGATCGAGCCTTCTTCGTAGCGTGAAGCAGGACGATCGCCGTACCTCTCCACCAGATTGGTGAAGGTCTTCCTCTTCGGTTCGATGACCTGCGTTCGCAGTTCGAACTGCATGCTCACCTCCTGAGCGGTACTGGTGGATTGGAACTAGTGCGCCGGGTGACGCGGGGTGTCCGACTCCATGAGCAGGAGAAGGAGCAGGTCCTCGACAGACTCGCGACTGGCCAGCTCGTGTGGCTCGGAGTTGTCCAGACCATCGGCGACGACGCGGCCATAGGCCGTGCCCTTGCCGAAGACTGTGGAGATTACGGCCGCACGGCCGCGGTAGTACACCGAATAGAGCATCTCGTTTCCGATGATGTCGTCGACGAGGCTCATGTGGTCGTCCTCATTGGCCAGCACCGCATTGGCCTCGCAGACCAACTGCTCGGTGAGGCCGCGGTAGGCAACGTGGATGTCGTTGCCCTTGCCGGTGGTGCGGTACTGGGACGGCCGCAGCGCAGGCGTCGGCAGGTCCTCGGGATCGAAGTCCTCGCCGAGGGCTTCGGCCACTCGCACCATGAACGGCGTCATCTAACCTCCCACTGTGATCCGGACCACCGGACCGTTGGATCGGAACGTAGGCGCCGTGACGAGCACCACCCCGATCCCGTTCCCGCTGGCGGAACGCAATTTTCGCTGCTGTCCCGCGGACCGGTACAACGTTCACAGGACTTCGCGCAATGCAAGGGTCCTAGGCCTGTCGGCTTTCGTTGCGACCGGACGAATCGGACGGAAGGAAACGACATGACCGAGCCGGAATCACCTCCCGTGCCGACGGGTGGCATTGCCGCTGACGCGGTCTCCTCCCCACCGCTGCCGGTGACCGTGGTGCTGGCCCGTCGTCCCGCAGCGGGCCGCGAGCGGGACCTCCTGGCATGGGCGGACGGCATCACGGTGGCCGCGTCGGCATTCCCAGGACATATCGGCGCCCAGATCTACCCGCCCCTGCCGGGTGAGCGGGACGACCTGATCATGGCCTTCAGCTTCGCGACGGCGGCCGAACTCAGCGTCTGGGAGGGCAGCAAGGAACGCCAGCAGTGGCTGGACCGGTCGCGCTCGCTGACCGAGGGCAGTGTCCGGGCGCACGGGGTCTCGACGGGCTTCGAGGACCTCTTCGCCCCGAGCGTCCACGCCACCACGGTCCCACCTCCCCGATGGAAGACCGGCGTGGTGATCGCCTTGGCGCTGTTCCCGATGTCGCTGCTGCTCAACTGGCTGGTCATGCCCCACCTCGCATCGTGGAACATGGCTGTGCGCGTGGCCCTGTCCGTCCTGATCATCGTTCCGTGGATGATCTACCTCGGCGTGCCTTACCTGTCCAAGTGGCTCAAGCCCTGGCTCACCAAGCCGCGCTGACCTCCGCCGGCAAGGCACCGACCAGTGCCACGAGGCCCCCCGCTGCCAGGCCGCTGGATTCTCCACTCCCCACCCTGCACCCGCCGAACGCTGGATAGGTTTTGCGGGTGGGGAAGAAGAAGCACGGCAAGGCCGACACCGACTGGCCGGAACTGTCGATCGTCTCGTTCGAGCAGATCCCGTTGAAGGAGGTGTCCGGCCTGGCTGTCGCCCCGCTGCCCCGCGGCTCCTGTCTGATCGCGGTGGGCGACCATGGGCCAGACGTCGCGCTCGCGCCCCTCGACACCGGCCGCATGACCGGCTGGGACGTCATCGACCTGTCCACGCTGCGCCAGCCCGATGGGTCACCGCGCTTCGAGCAGGCCGAGGCCGTGGCTGCCGACGGACGCCAGCAGGTTCTCGTGCTGATCGAGGATCCGGCCCTGCTGCTGGTGCTGGACACCCTCAACCGTCGGATCACCCATGCCTATCCGCTGGATGGCGGCGAGCACGACGGGCTCGGTGACACGTGGCGCGACGATGCCTCCTCACGCGGTGAGGGCATGGTGCTGCTGTGCAACGGCCACGTGCTCGTCTTGAAGGAGAAGCGCCCCGCCGGACTGCTCGAGTTCGGCCCGCCCGGTGACCTGCCGCTCGGCATCTCGAGCGACTCACTGCACTCACTCGGCGAGGACTGGACGCCACCCACCAGCGATCGTCTGGTGGCGCTGGCGTGGTGGCCTGTCGACGACACCCTGGCGGACCTGTCGGACGCCGAGATCGGCCCCGATGGCTGCCTGTACGTCCTGTCTGACCAGAGCAACGCGATCGCGCAGCTGGCACTGCCCCTGCCGGCCCATGCCGTCGCCGCCTACACGCGCGTGTGGGCGTTGCCGGACGACATCGAGAAGGCTGAGGGCCTGACGTTCCTGCCAGACGGCTCAGCGCTGGTGGCCGTGGATCGCAGTGATGTCGGCCGAAACCTGGCCACCCTGCCTCCGCTGCACACCTGGCCCTAGCGACGGGGTCAGAACACGGAGTTCTCGGTGTAGCCGCCCCATTCGGCGCGCAACACCCCGCAGATCTCCCCGAGTGTGGCCTCCACCCGCACCGCTTCGAGCATTGGTTCGATGAGGTTGCCACCGTCGCGGACGCCAGCCGTTATGCGGGCCAGTGCGATCGCCACCGCGGCCTGGTCGCGGCGAGTCCGTCGCTCGACGAGCACCTCTACCTGCTCGCGTTCCACCTCGCGACTGATCCGCAGGATCTCCAGATCCTTGCCAAGGGAGTCCGTATGGCAGTTGACTCCGACGACCCGCTTCTCGCCTGTCTCGAGTGCGCGCTGATGGGCGAATGCCGCCTCCGCGATGTGCATCGTGAACCAGCCGTTCTCGATGCCGCGCAGGATGCCCGTCGTCATCGGCCCGATTTCGTGACCGCCCTCCGCGGCTTCTGATCCCATGAGCAAGATCTGCGCGAAGATCTCCTCGGCCTCCGCCTCGATCCGATCAGTGAGGGCCTCGACGAACCACGACCCGCCGAGAGGATCCGCGACGTTGGCGACGCCTGTCTCCTCCATGATCACCTGCTGCGTGCGCAGGGCGATCTCCGCAGCCTCCTCAGTGGGCAGCGCCAGCGTCTCGTCCAGCGCGTTGGTGTGCAGCGAATTGGTGCCGCCGAGTACCGCGGACAGTGCTTGAAGCGCGGTGCGCACGACGTTGTTCATCGGCTGCTGCGCAGTCAGCGAGACCCCTGCGGTCTGGGTGTGGAACCGCAGCCATTGGGCACGCTCGGTCTTCGCACCGTAGGTGTCGCGCAGCCAGCGCGCCCAGATTCGACGCGCCGCACGGAACTTGGCGATCTCCTCGAAGAAGTCCACATGCGCATCGAAGAAGAACGACAGGCCGGGCGCGAACACGTCGACGTCCAGCCCTCGCGAGATGCCGAGCTCGACGTAGGCGAAGCCGTCGGCGAGCGTGTAGGCAAGTTCCTGTGCGGCCGTCGATCCCGCCTCGCGAATGTGGTAGCCCGAGACGCTCAGCGGCTTGTAGTCCGGGATCGTCGTAGCGCAATACTCCATCAGGTCGCCGATCAGCCGCAGGTGCGGCTCAGGGGGGAACAGCCACTCCTTCTGCGCGATGTACTCCTTGAAGATGTCGGTCTGGAGCGTGCCGTTGAGCGCACCGATGTCCACGCCCTGCCGTTCCGCCGCCACCACGTACATGCAGAAGACCGGCACGGCCGGCCCGGAGATCGTCATCGATGTCGTGACGTCACCGAGAGGAATGGACTCGAACAGCACCTCCATGTCAGCGGCCGAGTCGATGGCCACGCCGCAGTGCCCAACCTCGCCCCGCGCGCGGGCATCGTCGGAGTCATAGCCCATGAGAGTTGGCATGTCGAATGCGACGGAGAGCCCACCGCCACCGCGCTGCATGATCATGCGATAGCGCTCGTTGGTCTGCTGGGCGTTGCCGAAGCCGGCGAACTGCCGGATGGTCCACGTGCGGCCGCGATAGCCGGTCGGGTAGAGCCCACGGGTGAACGGATACTCCCCCGGCCAGCCGATCGCGTCCATGCGTGGATCGGATGCTCCCTCGGGCGGCCCATAGACGGGGTCGACATCGTCGCCACTCAGCGTCGTGAAGTCAGCATCGCGCACCAGCCCACGGGTGACTGCGGCGTCGTAGCTGTCCTGCCAACGCCGACGACCGGCCTCAATCTCCTCAGCATCCATGGCTCCTCCTGCTCGAACACTACGCGGAGACAGTCAGGTCCGTGCCTGCGCGAATGCAGTCGTGCAGAACCTCGTCAGGACCCACGTGCGCTCCCGGCCACACCACCACTCTGTCGATGCGGCCTTCGACCACCGCGCCCTGCCCGACGACGCTGATGCCTCCGCTGGCGATGAGATTCGCGCGCAGGTAGTCCGCCGGGCTGCCACAGTCGACGAAGTCCCCGTCCGCCAGCACGATCTCAAGCTCCCCTCGCACCTCTGCGGGTCGCCAGACCTGGTCGTAGAGGGCCCCTACTGCATCGGGCAGCCGCTGGGCGGCCTCGGCCGGGATCAGGCTGGCGCCCACGTACCTCACGTTGCCGAAGTCGGCGGGCCCGTTCGTGATCACGCCGAGAACCCTGGGGCGGCGACCGTCCCAGTCGTGCAGCAGGACGTCGAGACCTCCGCTGAGGTAGGCATCGGCATTGCGCACGAGCACGGGCCGGCCCGCAATCCACGCATGCAGGTGCCCGAGCGCGCCCGCGCTGCCAAGAAGGCGATCCGTCTCGTCGGAAACCTGGACGCCGCTGCCGCGCAGGTGGTCCCGCACCTGGTCCGCGAGGTGGTGCACATTCACCGCGACGTCCCGAGCATGGGGTCGAACGGACGACAGGGCCAGATCGAGCAGGGCGACGTTGCCCACGGGGCACAGTGCCTTGGGTCGGATCTCCGTCAGCGGGCGCAGTCTCGTCCCGCGACCTGCTGCCAGGACCACAGCGCACAGGTCGTCACCGACGTCTTCACGCGCACCCACGTCGGCAGCGTATCCACTGATGGTCGCCTAGCATCTGCATCGTGACGATGCGGCAGGACATCCGAGGCGCTCGTGATCCTCGTGGCCGCCGGTGGCGGCATGTGGCTCGCGCACGCGATGTCCCGTCCGCGCATGCCCCTCGCCTACGACCCTGGGACGGCGAACTGGGTCCCGGGCCGG
>Ga0194063_10002636_pt1 | contig 11058 bp, 9 predicted proteins | sample SepL3720m_MetaG_FD_155459 | JGI IMG/M metagenome (GOLD analysis project Ga0194063, IMG submission 155459) | Anoxic zone freshwater microbial communities from boreal shield lake in IISD Experimental Lakes Area, Ontario, Canada - Sep2016-L373-20m | ecosystem: Environmental > Aquatic > Freshwater >... | reverse complement strand
TGGCTCCTGGCAGATGCCCTTCTAGATAACTTTTCTCATCGCGCACATCCCAAATAATGGCGCCCCGCTCAACTGCCTGCTGCATTTGCTCGGTATGAATAATCGCCGAGTTTGATTGGGCCCATGCCACGGAGAAAACTGCTGTTAATACGATTGTTAAGATTGTTTTCATTTTTTTCTTTCTGACTTTGCTATTTTATGTTTACTCATCATGTGCTAATGCTTCTCTAACCATTACCTCCATTCGCTCTGGCGAAGTGCCAGGCGGGAAAAAAGCCAGATATTTACCAGCGCGGTTCAAAATATAGATAAAAGCCGTGTGATCAATGACATACTGATTACCATTTAGACTAACCTTTTCATAAAAGGTTTTATATTTTGTGGCAACCTGCTTGGTTTGTTGCTCAGTACCTCGCAAACCCAAAATCCGTTTATCAAAATGCTGGACATACTTGCCCATTAATTCTGGAGTATCTCTCGCTGGGTCTAAGGTAATAAAAATGGTTTGGACTTGGGCGCTATCTTTACCCAAGCGCTTTAATAAGCCCGCTAGATTACTCAAATCAATTGGGCAAATATCTGGGCAAAACATATAGCCAAAATAAATGAGAACTACCTTACCTTTAAATTCTGCTAGGCTGCGTTTTTTACCAGTTTGGTCAAACAAAGTAAAAGGCCCGCCTACCTGACCTTTCCCAGACATCAATTCATTCATCAGGCGCACAGATTCAGCTCTAGATTGAACAGTTTGCGCATGGCCTTGGGTGGCCCCCAGTATCAATAATCCAGCTAGCGCAAGGCTAGCTGACCAATGCGGCTGCATTAACTACCAAATTGAAATTCAGTTCCGGTAGTCGATGTCACCAAGCGATCACTTAAGATACTTTGCATTGTTGTGACAAAACCAGGCCCAGAGCAATGCAGAGGAATCACCACATCTGGATTAAATTGTTTTAGGGCTTCAACCGTACTGATGAGGTAATCGTTTGGCGCGGGGAATAAATGAAAGCCGCCTAATATCGCATGAACTTTATTCACACCAGAGACATTAATGGCTTGTTGTACGGTATTAACAATCCCCGCATGACCACATGAAGAGATCACTATCAAGCCGCGGTCTTTTAAATTAAATGCCGTGCCATGTTCATGGATATGATCATCTTTAACGAACTTACCCTCTGCCTTGGCATTGAGTTCAGGCATATCACAACCGATACCGTTCTTTTTACTAAACTCAACTAGAGTATTTGGGAGAACTTTTTCAAAGCTACCGCGATTAATGACTCCTGTAGTAAAGGCGTGCCCCTGAATAATCGTAGGGTTTTCGCAATACACAATCTTGACTTTTAAGGCATTTAACTCACGCCGATCTAGCACGCCCCAGTCCGCAAAATGCCCTGGCGAGCCACTGGCTGTTTTACGATTACAAAAATTATCTTCGCCACCGACATACAAGGTAAGATCTGCTGGCAACTTACTACGATTGACTTTTAAAAACGCAATCAAGCCGCCAAAGTGATCAAAGTGACCATGACTCAAAATCATCGCGTCTTGTCGCTCAGGCTTCACATCCATGATTTCCATATTACCCATCAGAGCCGCCGGGGTATAGCCGTAATCTAGTAGGATGCTCTTTTTGTCTTGCCCAATGCGGGACTCTAGTGCTAAAGCCAAGCCCCACTCATTATGCAAAGCCTTCCGATAATCTTTAGTAGAGATAAACGGGGTGCGCTTGATCTTGACCCACTGATTTGTGCCAGGTCTTGGCGAATCATAGCTACTATCTACTAAGACTTTAATATCTAAAGAGTCAATGGTGGGGACTTTCATAAAGGCATGCGACCCAATACCAAAGCTAGCCAACCCAGAGCCCACTACTAAAGTAGTTGTGCCAAAAATAAATTGACGGCGATCTAATTTTTGAAATTTCATCTGCATACCTCTTTTCAAGACTTTTATTAGATTAACTCTTTCAAACTACTTTAGCAACCAAAGATAAAAATTAGTGGTAAACCCTAGGCACGTTTTTTGATACTAATACACTAAGAGTAAAAAACCAATGAGTGTTGCCTTGCACGCATAACTGATCTAATTAGCGCCTTTATTTGCATGGAATTTCAATCCAGTATCTATTTAATATACTCCGCTAGTTAAAGATGGCCTGATCATTTGGATGGATTAAAGTTAAATACAAATGGCGGACCAGTTTTAGATACAAATTAACAAATGTCGGCTTGACGGGGGATACTACAGAAGGTGGTTTGATAGAAAGCTTATTTTAAGAATTCTGCTGTTAAATCATTTTGGGGATAAGGTAACTTATCAACCTGCCAGGTTTTTGATTTTCCAGACTTGAATACTTCATTCAGATTAATTTCAATGAAGTTCGTACGATTTGCATAGTTAGCAATTTTCATACGATTATTTTTTAAGTCCTTGATATTGACCCATTGTGTGTAATCAGAAAAAACCTGCTTACCATCTGTAGACCGAGCAACACCAATAGGAATATCAACATTATTCAAGATGTGGTCGACAGCTTGAATAGCATCAACGCTATTATTTGGCTGATAGGCAAATTGCTTTAGGTACATTGCCCTGACAAAACGAGATGGTGGCGTGTAATCTGCTGGCAACCCCAATAAGCCACCGCCCTGCCCTAATTCAGTCACATTCGTGTTGCCTACAGTGATAGCAGGCGTTGCCGTAGAAGTGAGTGATATATAGTTGCGCACATTATTAAGGTGCCAATCATAGGTTGGCGCATTGGTCAGCACTCCTGCGATATTGTTATGTATCACCATTTGCCCTTTAACAAACTCAATAACAATACTGTCACCAGTCCGGTCAGTTAATACAAGGTGCAACCAAGGCGGAGTTGGCAATCCTTTGACTTCGCTTGGGTCAAACCATACCTTATATTTAGGAAGTTCATTTCGTAACTCCTTAACTGAATCGAACATTCCCAAAATAAAGCCTCCTAAGTTCAATATAGAAACGTAGTTCTTATCTTGTGAAGTAACGGTTTGATATTCAGTAAAACCAGGTAAAAAATTTCCGCTAATGGCAATGCCTGCTTCATTTTGCCCTTCTAGATATGCAGGAGGTCCCGCCAAGACTCCAGGTGCAATTGCGACAAAAGCATATTTACTTGATAGGCTTGTTGCGGGCAGCTTTAGCGATGCTGGCGCGCTGAGAGAAATAGGAGTACCTTTGGGGTTTACCGTGAGCTGCCACCTCATATCAAAAGCCCACTCCATCGTTCTACCAGCAACAACCGATCCATCTTTTGCAACTATATTGACAGCAGTACATGCAACTGCATTTCCTATGGAAGAGAAAATAAGTGAGCCGGCCAACAGGAGGCCACCAAGGGACTTGATATTTTTCATATTTGGTTGTGGCGAGTTGAAAGGATTTGTAGGTTAACAGATATAAATTACGTATTAATTATGCTTATTAAATGGGGTTTACGCTATTATTTAGCCTTACTAGTTCAAGATGGGCATAAATTGTCGTCTAGTGGCCAAAAGCAGCCACACAACCGTTACTTAAAGTAATGCTCAAAAGACCAAACCCCCTCTATCACTAGTGAGGGTTTTTATGGTGGGCCCACCAGGACTTGAACCTGAAGCCAAAAGATTGGCTGACTTGATATTTAAGACTTTAAGCCCATTGCTAGGAAATCAAGCTGCCATAGTTTTTGAAAGAGCGCCTTTCCAAAGCTCCTCAGATCAGTTTGACTCTGACCTTTAATTACTGGGCTGTTAGAGGCCTGTTTTAGGATCTCAGTAATCGATAACAGTCCATCTACTCGTTGGATAATTTCTTTTTCTTGCAGGTTAAGAGTGAAACTCCAGTTATGCCGGGAAAGTTTATTTCCTTCCAGTGCACAACGATGCCTTAAAGAGGGTACTAAATTAAAAATTTCTTCAGAGGTAAAGTCTATCTTGTATTTTTCTTTGGGTCGGTCTTCTCTACACGCCGTAAAAAAATGACACGCATTTCTAAAGTTAATTCGTTCCATAATTGACCACTGCTGACTCTCAGGCAAAGTCCTTACAATAGAATAAAATTCTCCTAAAGCAGAATGTGGCGGGTAGTAAGGGCTCTTCAAGAATAAGTCCTGAAAAACAAGGCCAGCTGCGGACACCAGCTCAATACACTCATTAATGCTATAGCTTTGTTCGCGAATATGTAGGAAAGTATCTACTACGCCGGCATCAAATTTCAAATCGGGCGCAATTGCGAGATAACTTTTGACAGGATGGTCCTGTGGCAAAACTTCTAGCGCATCTCTAATTATGTGAACTGGAGTGCTTTCCTGAGATAACCCTAAATCATGAAAAACTGACTGTAAGATTTCGACCCCAATTCGACCGTACTTGGCGTATAGCATTAATGCCATTACTCCATCTTGGCGAAGACATTTGGCTAGAGCATTTAACCCTAACTGAGGGTTAGCAAGATGATGCAAAACACCAGTGGATACGATGAGGTCAAAGTCGCGATTTAATACATTTACTTCCTCTATGGGAAGTAAATGTAATTCAAGATTTTTCAGCCCATATTTTTTCTTGAGAAATTGATGATGATCTAGAGACGATTGACTAACATCCATAGCCACGACTTTGGCATCAGGGTTTGTATAGGCGTACACTGCGGCCTGATTTGTACCGCACCCCGCTATCAAAATATCTAAATCAGGTTTGTAATCTTGGTTTGGCCAGATCATACGTGAAGCGTGACTGGGATCAAACCATTGCCAGTTATTTTCTAACCATGCTGGAAGATCAAGAATTGGCTCAGGGTATACCCACTTTTCGTACTGGTGAGACACCTCATCTGAGAGTGGATTATTAATTTTATTTACCTTGTTCATTTAATGAATTATTTTTTCGTTAAGTTTTTGACCTTAAGTAGTATCTTTTTTTTGCAATTTATTTGCCACTCATTTTGATTTTATTTGAAATACCTTCGGCTTTGTAAATACTTCCTAGACTAATAAATTACTTAAGGACTTCTACCACATGGAATACACTAAAGTGCGCTGTAATAGAAAAGATACTTGACTAAAATTACCTATATGGTAAAAAATACATAATTATTAAAATTATTGTTTTATTAAATTATCATTTTAGCTTGCATGATTGCTCTTGATTATTGACTTTTTCCCTAAGTTTAATAAAGTTAACCAGCCCTAAGGAACACTGATGAAATACCATTTACCGCTTGGCTTAGTTATAGCCACCCTAGCACTACCCAGCTTTGCCCAGTCTAAGTTTGAAGGCTTTTATGGTCAGGTCGGTGTGGGTTATGAAAGTGTTAATCCAACCTTAACCAATACACCTATCTCCGTTATTGGCACTAGTAACACCATTCCTCTAGCAACTTCCATTAGTAGCACTTCTGGCGCTACTGGTAATGTTGCCCTAGGCTATACCGCATCCGTCACTAAAGACTTCACTTTAGCTATTGGTGCTGAGTACTATCCTTTTAATAGCCAGTCAGGTAACTACTCATCTAAAGCTAAGGGTGGCAATGGGACTAGTGGCACCTACCAGAATCAAAATGTCTATAACATTTACCTAGCACCCGGTATGAATGTAGGAACTGATGGTTTAGCGTATTTCAAGGTTGGCTATGCTAACAACTCCTTTAAAAGTAGCTCAGGAAGCGTTAGCCAAACGCAAAACCTTAATGGTTACTCATTAGGACTTGGCTATAAACAATTCTTTGCGGGTAATTGGTATGGTTTTGGTGAAGCTAATTACTTTAGCTATAACAATGTTACTGAAACTACTAATGTCAAGGTTGGGAGCTACAACTTACGATTTTCAGATACCGTGGGTATGAATGTCTATAACTTCTTAGTTGGCGTTGGGTATAAGTTTTAAGATTGGTCAAATAGCCTTAGTTGACCATCAATGAGCTTAAGCAAAGATTTCTTGCTGATGATATTGCTCCATAGTCATCATCACTAAACCTAGGCTAGCGTAGTTCACTGAGTAAAACCCATTTTCACTGGTAATTACGGCATTTTTCCATTCAGGATTAGCTAATAAGTCTTGAGCCATTACCCCTACAAACACCTGATCAGACCAAAGGTACTTAAATGAATAGAGTTTAATACCGCCATCAGTTTTACCAAGGTAGGAGATACTACGTTTGAGGCGTTGGTCTGAGGGTACTGCGGAACTGCCATTTCCGCCATTTCCACCGGCACCCCCATTTCCAGCATCCCCACCGGCACCACCATTTCCACCGGTACCGCCTGCACAGGATGAGCTACCATTCCCCCCATTTCCTCCGGCACCTCCCACTTCACCATTTCCTGATGTGCAATCATCCACAGAAACTGATGAAACGTCTATGGCTACCGCCGTGCCTGTTATCGGATAAATCATCGCCACAAGACCAGAGAATAAGGCCGCACCAATCTTTACAAATGAAGAGAAAGCTTGATATGTTTTTTTCATTTTAAAATTCCTTATCAGGGAAAGTATTTAATTTAAATTATTTTTATCTTAACATTAATTTCTATTATCAAAGTTTTTTTAATGGTAAAGCATAGGTCCCCACAAGCGTTACTTAAAGTAGCGCTCAAAAAACCGAACCCCCACTATGGCTAGTGAGGATTTTTTATAGTGGGCCCACCAGGACTTGAACCAAAACTATTATTTTTGTCGGGTCAAACCGACACTAAACGACCAGGGTCAAAATTCTACCTAGCTCGTGCCAGTCGCAGGGTTGCCCATAGTCGGCTGGATTAGGCACGCTAGCCGAGCTCACCCATGATTGACTCAATAGATCACAATTGACCAGGCTGAAACCGTATTAAATAGTGAGATTTGGCCTGCCCAGCACGTTTCGAACGTGCGACCTTATACCCTTAAAGTTAATTACTTAAGGCTGCAGCCTGATAGAAATAAATTGACCCCGTATTCCCCATCATATAAATTAATCCTCCATATCCAAGATTTGGTAGAGATCCTAGAGCAGTTGATGGCGTATATGCGCTAGGTGGCGGCCTAAGAATAGTCGTACCTGTGCTTGCATTGGCCCACTCTACAGTTTCGGTATAGTTGCCACTATAGAGCGCAGCTTGCAGAACACTTGTCGAAGAAGAAATATTCGGATTAAGGTATTGAGAAATTAATATCCTTTGGTTAGCTGGGCCAACTAAAGAAAAATAATCTGTCGTGCGCCAATCGGGTCGATTCCAAACAGTAGTCATTACGCCTGTTGTTTGATTTAAGCTAAGTCCCACTACTCCTTCATAAGTATCTTGTGCGTAAACCATATTATTTTCTGGATCCACTCCAAAACTACCCAGTGACGCACTCCAACCCCCCGTTGGACTGACTGTTGGGAGGGTTGTTCCCCAAGGGGTGGCGCGTACAGAAGTAACAGACCCATCCAAATTAATATCTTGACTTACCGCAAAAGGAGTAATGGGTACTAATGCAGACCCCCCGCCATTTTGGTTTGCAATAATCCAGTTTCCTAGAACTGCAGGAGCATCCCCCGCAGTTTGCCCAGGTAGTAAATAGGATGCAGGAACCCACGCTGTATCAACAGTTAATTGACTCGTGAGTGGATTAACAATAATGCGCTCTAAATTACTTAATCCAGCTAGATACCAATAAATTCTATTATTGTGCTTTGTCACAACTCCACGCGTTCCCACCATCTGATTAAGCACAATAGAATCAATCAGTTGAAGGGAGTTGGAATCAAGTGCAACTGCTGTTGTATTTGGTGGTAGCCCATACTGCGCTTGACATGAGGTCATCGCCAGATTTCCCTGAGTGGGACAGCCAATGGGTCGATTCTGGCTTTTTAATAAAATGACACCAGCTGCATTTGGGGCAATCAATAAGCCGTCAAAATTTGCGTTAATTGGACTTGAGAGAGTGGGTGATACCCCCAATTGAACTGACTTTAATATTGACCCCGTTAATGGATCGAGCTTAACAATCGTTGTGCCCGCTGCAGCAATAATTGTTCCATCGGCAATCACTCCCATGCTACCAAAAGCATTCCACTGCCCAGCAGGTAGTGGATTGACAGCATTAATATAGGTAAGCCAAATTTGTTGCCCAGTTAGGGGATTAAATTTTGCAACATATTGACCAGTTGTTTCAGATGCTAAACCTCCACCCATAATATAGCTACCCGTGGGGCCATCATTCACAATAAACTGAATCGATCCCCATGTACTGGCCGATGTCATCTGGATTGCCCGATTTGAACCACTAAAAGAACCAGTAAAAGTAGCACATGGTTGCACGCCACTGTGAATCGAGTCAGTATGCTCTGGAGCCCCTATAGCAGGTGCATAGTTCACATAATTGTTTGATGGATCGGCAGCATATTGCTTCATGCATCCAACTTCTGCAGCGACGATTGTTGGATCAACAGAAGTTTGCATTGCAGTCGTACTAGTTGAGCTACTTCCCTCACTACAACCAATGATTTGAGCAGTAGTAAAAATTGCAATGATTAAAAAGAAAATAGCTCTCATGTTTTCACCCCATGATTAATTTGATATTCGAAATCTAGAGCGGTAGGCTTAACTAAACGTTAAGGCAGCTCGAAGATCTGTTAAAAAGATTTTACCTAACTCTAGGTATGTATAAAATTCATACTCATATGGCGCTCTATAACTGAACTGGCTGCGTTTAATCATAGTATCTGCACAAGCGTTACTTTAAGTAACGCTCAAAAAAATACCAACCCTAGTGAACTGACCCCCAAAAGTTGGACACCAAGTCCAACCAAGGAGGTTTTGGTTTATGAGCAAATACAATGCGCAGTTCAAGCTAAAGAAAGTTAAGGAGTATTTAAAATTAGGCGATCTTGAACTGCTGTCAATTTAGGTCCACGACCAAAGAGAGTTTTTCTGCACAGATACAAAGGATCGAAAGCATAATTCAAGCAAAAATAGCTAACCTTTTCTTTGTAGAGCTTTTATATATGCAATCTCTTTGTCTCGCTTACCCACCGCGATAACAATAATCACTAACCTACCCTCAATAACTTCATAAACCAGTCGAAAACCACTAGTTTTGAGCTTGATCTTATAAAACCCACCTAAATCACTATAAAGCCTAGCGGTTTCAACGTATGGATTGACTACTCGCTTTTCTAAACTCTTTTTGAACTGCGACTTAATAGATCCGTCTAATTTCTCCCACTCCCTCAGGGCGAGAGGGTGAAACTCCAACTTATAAATCTTCAATATTCACCCGAATCGTTTTACCACCTCTGCGTTTTTCAATAATTTTTAACAAGGCTAAATCATCAATTTGATCTAATAGCTTCTCATAAACCTTGGCCGAGAGAAGATAAGCCTCTGGTTTATTGTGGTTTAGAACCGCAACAGGATTGCCTCCTGCGTCCTCTAGAATTTTGCTGGGATTACTTCGTCTTAGCGCTGATACGCTAATCGTTGTTTGCGCATGAATGGGAGTTGTTATAGACATTTTTTATCCAAAATTATGTACTTTATTTTGTACATTTTAATATACAAAATATATCCTTACAAGTCTTATTTATAACCCTGAAATGGGTCGCCTAAATAGTTCGAATCCTAAACTAGTCACCAATTTGATTTAAAAAGTCATTACACACTTCATTACACACTGCATTTTGACGCTTGTAAATCATTGAATTTATTAGGCTTTTAGGTGGAACAATATTCTTTTAATCCGTTGGTCGTGGGTTCGACTTGAAGCAAAGCGAAAAGCGGTGGACACTAACTTTGTGAAGCAAAGTTATGTGGGAGCCAATCCCGCCCGACCCACCATATAGAATAAGGGCTAGAAGGCCATTGGCTTTTTAGTTGTCGCCTTGCACATAAAATTGATCCAATTAACACCCTAATTTGCATGGAATTTCAGTCCAGTATCTGTTTAATATACTCCGCTAGCGAAAGATAACCTGATCACTTGGGTGGGTCAAAATTAGATGCAAATGGTGGATCAGTTTTGGATGCAAATTAACGCCCTTGTAAGTCATTGAATTTATTGCACTCATCAGGCGATCACTAGGCAATCGTCTAGAAACTCGCATTTTTTACAACCAAATTCAGATCAGTTATTTTTATTTTTTAAGGCTTCTTCCAATTGATTAATCTTATTTTGCATGGCGGCCATCTTCGCATTAAGAGCGCCCACATTTAAAAAAGTTTCATCAGCTACCGGCGCCTTGAGGTTATTACCCCAGCCTAACCAAGAGGATTCATATACTTTGACTTTTTTGAATCCTAAGGTTTTTAATATCACGGCGGTTTCGGATGCCCGCACACCACTTTGGCAATACACCACCGTCTCTTTATCAGGGTCTAAATTAGCGTAAAGCTTTTTGAGATCGGCTTGGTTTTTCAGGGCCATACCCGAGTTATCGCCCACTTGTTTTTTACCTAACTTAATCGCGGTCGCTGGATCTTGCCAATTTTCTTCAAAAGGAATATTAATCGCGTTAGGAATATGGCCGCCCCGAATCGCGCGAACATCCTTACCAGTAAATTCATCGGGGGTTCTCGCATCGATAATTTGTACAGACTTGGATTGGGTAAGCTTAAGCATCTCCTCATTATTTACGACTAATTGAGGTTGGGTAACGAGCGCGACTGATACTGGGGGTAAGCTTTGGCGCTCTTTTTGTATCGGCAAACCAGCTTGTCTCCAGGCGTCAACCCCGCCATGGTAAATCTGTGCTTTTTTGCCACCAAAATAATTGATGGTGTACAGACCAAAATAAGCATAGGGATTACCACGCGCGCCATAGACCACAATTTCTTGATTAACATCTAAGCCGGCGGCATTAAAGATTTTTTGAATTTGCTCCGTGGCAATGTAGTCCTCCTTATTAGGATCGCGCAGGACGCTACCGATTTCACCAATATTAATGGCTCCTGGCAGATGCCCTTCTAGATAACTTTTCTCATCGCGCACATCCCAAATAATGGCGCCCCGCTCAACTGCCTGCTGCATTTGCTCGGTATGAATAATCGCCGAGTTTGATTGGGCCCATGACAAGGAGTACACTGCT
>Ga0194063_10002635_pt1 | contig 11063 bp, 10 predicted proteins | sample SepL3720m_MetaG_FD_155459 | JGI IMG/M metagenome (GOLD analysis project Ga0194063, IMG submission 155459) | Anoxic zone freshwater microbial communities from boreal shield lake in IISD Experimental Lakes Area, Ontario, Canada - Sep2016-L373-20m | ecosystem: Environmental > Aquatic > Freshwater... | reverse complement strand
ATATAAAATTGTATATATAAATTTTTATTATATATGTATGAAGATTTTTATCCTCGGTACTCGTACACCTGACCTAATAAATACATATTCTGCTATTGGAAAATATCTCAAAGATAAAGGTCATATTGTTTATGATGAATGGCTCAACACTACAGATAAAGATGATGCTGATAATTTTGAGCTGGCTTTTCAACGAAATACAGCGTTTATCAAGCAATCTGACATTATTATTACAGAAGTTTCAAAAGCTTCCAGCGGAGTAAGTTTTTTAATGGCCAGTGCCTTAAACCTTAAAAAACCTGTATTGGCATTATATGACAAAGCTCATTATAAAAATCCTCCATCTACAATTCGTGGCTCTTCCAAGAGAAACAAATTATTAACTTATAATGAATATACGAAAGAAAATCTCTTAACAATTCTTGATAAATATTTAAAACAAATTAAAAATATTCTCGATACCAAATTCATCCTAATCATCTCTCCAGAAATCGATCGTTATTTGGAATGGGTAGGCGAAAATCGCCGCATGCATAAAGCTCAAGTAGTGCGCAACGCTGTAGAAGAAATGATAAGAAAAGATAAGGAATACAAAGATTTTCTAAAGATTGCTTGATCTCGAATTCAATCAATAATAAATCATAGGGTTCAAAATTTTTTGAACCCTATTTTTAATCTCCGATTTCCGCTCACCGGTCACCGATCACTGTTAGGAATATACCCCAATATCCTCCGGAATATATTCCCGAAAATTTTCTGGAGAAATTTCAAAACGCTCCCCTTCACCACTGACAATTTTTCTGGCAACTTTACGTACGAGATTGGTAATCGTCCTTTCCAATTCACGAATTCCAGCATCAAAACCTAATGGACGAATCACGAGTGGCCAGACAGCATCTTGAAAACTAATTTGACCAGGTAAAACTCCTGAGGCTTGCATCACTTTGGGAAGCAAATAATCACGGGCAATATGCAATTTCTCATCATCAGAATAACTAGACATTCGGACTATTTCCAGACGATCAAGTAAGGCGGCGCTGATACCGCCAAGATTATTAGCAGTGGCGATAAAAATCACTCCGGAAAGATCGACAGGATAATCAATAAAATGATCCATAAAAGTAGAATTTTGTTCCGGGTCAAGAATTTCCAATAAGGCTGCCATGACATCTGCCCGCAAGCCAGTTTCTGAACTGACTTTATCCACTTCATCAATCAAAATCAAGGGATTCATCACACCAGTACGAATCAGCGCTTTGATCACCTGGCCTGGTTCAGCATCAATTTCGCCCTTAGAACGACCACGAAGCTCTGTGACACCACCAATCGCACCAAGAGAGATCCGGACAAATTTTCGGCCTAGCGCCCCAGCAATTGACTTGGCAATGGAAGTTTTACCAATACCTTGCACACCCACGAAACAAATAATTGGCGCATGTGAAGAACTACCTTGTAGACGAGACATTTCCTGGGATAAATTGACACTGTTGACCGGAGCAGAAGCTTGCCCTGCTTGCGCTGACGTTTGATTGGCAATCACTCGATCTTTCTCACCTTGGATCACAGCAGCTTCATTTTTCTGCTTCAAGTTCATCATGGCAATGAATTCCACAACTCTTTCTTTCACATTTTCCAAACCATAATGAGTTTTATCCAGTTCAGTTTTGACATTGGTAATTTCCAAATTATCATTGGTAGTTTTGTTCCAGGGGATTTGCGTGATCCAATTTATGTATTCGCTAATCGGTTCGAATTCCCGGGAGAATGAACCGTATTCAATCACTTTTTCCAGTCGATAAATCATTCCTAAGGCCTTTTCACGCAAGTGCGGTGGCAAATCGACATTATTCTGCACCATTTGCAAAAGTTTTTGGATTTCAGCTAGCTCATTACCAGCTGCAGCATTGGGTAAATTGGAATTATTGGCAGAATCATTCATGATCACTTGTTGCTAAATTGAGCAGATTATCGCTTGTAGTGTCCAAAAATTTTGGACACTACAAGCATTTACCGATCACCGGACACCGGTTATCGTTTTTATTTTTTTACTTCTTCTTTGCCTGCTTTGCCTTCTTTACCTGCTTCGCCTTCGACAGCTTCACCTTCAGCTACTTCACCTTCTACAGCTTCAGCTGGTTTTTCTTCTTCAACAATTTGTTTTTGTGGAGCAGAAATATAAGCTACCATGTCTTCAAGTGTAACATCAGAAGCAAATTTTACATTTTCCGGTAATTTCAAAGCACCAACATGAATCGCATCGCCAATTTGATTAAAATTGGAAACATCAATCACTAATTCAGAAGGCAAATCAGCTGGTAAACAATGCACATGAACACGTTCTACTGGAGTAACCAAAAGACCAATATTATTTTTCACAGCTGGAGATTCACCAGTTACTTTGATTTGTACTTCAGCAGTAATTGCCTTAGTCATATCAACCTCATAAAGACTAACATGGATAATCCGATCATGTAATGAATCATTTTGAACTTCTTTGATCAAAACTTTTCCAGATTTTTTTCCATCGATTTCTAATTCCACCAACTTACTATATAAAGCAGCATGAAATACTTTACGAAAATCATCAAGAGTAATCTCCAAGCTTAATGGTGCTCTTTTAGGACCATAAACTGAAGCAGGAATTACATGCTTCGCGCGCAGTTGTTTCACTTGTTTTCCTGCAATTTTTCTTGTAGTAGCCTTAATTAACATAATAATTTTTTAAAAACTAATTAAAATAAATCTACTTTTTTCGAAATTTTAATCCGGCGGGATTCGCCTTCATCAATACTTTCCGAAATAATTCCAGTTTCTTCTTTGAGTGCCATATGCACAACCCGTCTTTCAAATGGTTTCATCGGGCGTAATTCGATCTCCTGACCTGAAGTTCTGACTTGTTCTGCTGCTCTTTGGGCATAAGAAGTTAAATCTTTTTCACGATTTACTTTGTAATTATTTATATCCAAAATCAAACGATATGTTCTTTCACCAGCACGTTTTGTAAGCATCATACTTAAAACTACTTGAGCTGCTTCCAGATTGGTACCCCGAAAGCCAATTAATTCATGTAAATTATCACCATTTAATTCAATAAAAATATAACTGATCACCTCATCTTTTGGCTCTATTCTCAGTGACATTTCAGCATCCAATCCAAACTGTGTAAGAAACTCTGTCACCAATTCTTTGGCAGTTGAAATCAATTTTTCATTTTCCATGATAATTTATTTTTAATAATTTGTTGATATAGTACTTTTACCGATGCTGAAACTTTTTGACGATTCATGAATAACTGTTGGATTATAACAAAGAGATTTTGTGCAGTCCAGAATAAACTAACCCCAAGAGGGAAAATGCTGGCACCGCCCATGTAGCCAAGCGACATCATAATAGTTAAAATCGGGAAAAAATACACCATTTTTTGTGAAGCATCAGCCATTTGTTCACTAATATCAGGCATAGCATCTGGGTCTTTCTTTTTTTTGAGCTTATCTGACTTCTTAGGCTGTGGTTTAGCACTTAAACCCATCTGTACCTTGGTAGCAAAGAATTGAGTAATACCTACGCTCACTGCAATTAAAACATATGACCAAACTGTTTTGATATCTCTATAATCAAAATCAGCTGCTACTCTGGATAAATCAGCACCAAGAAATCCCAGATTCACACTCACACCACTTTGTGTGAAGACAGAATTAGCATCTAAATCAGCACTATCTAATTTTACTTGAACTTTTTCATAATCGATTGAATCGTTTAATGGTGGACGTAAATATGCAGTCAATTCTTTAATGCCAGAATCCACAACATGATTATTCTTAAAATCATCCACATAAACTCCAATATTGGCATCGCGTTCAACTTTGGCAGTCTCTTTAGCATTTTTACTATAATATGATTTCAGCTCAGATTCTTTGGTCTTGCGGTCATTAGTATTTTCTACTACAGCAAATTTTAACTTTTTATTAAGTGTTTTCCCGGATTTGGTAGTAATCACATAATCCAATTCATGATCACCTGATGTAAAACCTTCCGGCAAAGTAACCTTGACAAAATCTTCTTTATATTTCAAACTCTCAGAATAAGCTACTTTGTTGTAGGCATGTACACCTTGATTGACAATATTGACTACCACATTACGCACTTGAATGATCAAAATAAGAGAAATAATTAAGTTTAAACAGCCACCAATCATCCCCGGCATATATTCTGCCTGAACCTTTGCCAACTCTTTGGTCTGCTGTTCCTGATTGTGCTTATATTTATCCTTTACTTTAGTCATCCTGACCTGCATTTCCTGATTTTTTTCAGCTGATTTTATCTGTTTGTTGGTCAAAGAATATGTCACTACCTTATGTACCAAAGCAACAAGAATGATAGCCAAGCCAAGGCTACCAAGATAACGATAGAAAATAATCAACAGATTAAAAACCGGTCGATAAAAAAGAATACTAATTAATGTTGATAAAAAAGCCATGGTTTGTAATAAAGATTGGTAGCTAAATTAAAAAAGTATCAAGTATCTATGATAACCCCTTTTCAAACTCAATTGCCTTGCTGGTCATTTCCATTGCTTTGTCTAACATGCCTCCTTTGAGTAATGCAGTAATTTTTTGATTGACAAGATGCTTCATTTTTTTTTCGTATTCTACCATAATCGGAACTACCACAGAACTTAGTTCAAAGAAATGATCATCAAGTGTAGGAATAATTGTAATTAATTTTTCATAACTAATCCCTTCAGGTAATTTTTCCAAAACTAGTTGGGCAATGGCTTTAGCCCTTTTCTCATCGATCAAACCTTCCTGTAACCTGCTAGTAATGACCTTTACGATTTCTTCCTGGACTTTATATCGTAATAATTCTGCTTTTTCCATGGAAAAAAAATACTAATTTAAGTTAATTTTTCAGGTAATAATCCGTCTTCCAACTCATCAACATTTCGGTATATTAACGCTAACGCTTTCATAATTTCTTTTACATTCAGCTCATTATATTCAAGAAATTTCCGAACTGAAACTGTATCCCGCTCGATCCTGCCTAATACTTCATCATGATGAATTTGTTTATGCTCCATCTCATTTATTTGTTGTGCCATAACCCGTCCTTCTTTCACACCCATTTCTTTTCGCAATTCTGTCAACTCCCTTCGCATTTCATTAAAATTTCGGTAAAAATCCGTCCATTCTTTATGAAAATATTGAAAGTCACGTAAAAATGTTTTGAGTTCATTATCCATTTGAAAATTGCCAACATAAATTATAGTAACTTGATTATACTAACTAAACCTTAAAATTCAACAGAAAAAATTATTTCAAAGCTGCCTTAATCTTAATTATTTCAAAAGCTACAGTACTTTCTGCAGATAATACATAACCGCAAGAATTGACATGTCCGCCAGCATTTGAAGACAATGATTTAGCCAGATTTAAATAATTAATTTCTTTTCGTGACTGATTGAAACTATTGGCATACAATCTCACTTTAATTCTACCTGAATTATGATCACGTTTGAAAACAACAACACCATTTGTGAAAGGGAAATGTGAAGTCAAATGATAACTACTCAACTTTTCCTGACCTGAATATTCAGAAGCATCTAAAAAAATAAAATTATGCCAGATTTCTGCTTTCTCTTTGATATATTTACTTAATTTATCTGAATTCTGATAAAAACTAGTAATTTTTTGTTGAACAAAATGTAAGGCAAAAATTGTTGAGAATTTATTATAAATTAAATATTCAATCAACTTAGTAATATACTCTTGATCAGAACGACTAATCGAGAATGCAAATTTTAAAAAATCATCAGGGTGAAGATATTTTTCCAAGGAAAATTTTCCACTGTCGAAACTATCACAATCAATGATATATTTTTCCAAATCAGATAAGTCAACATGCATTTTAAAAAAATCATACATGATATGTGCTGCACTATCCCGCATTTGATAACAACCGAAATACTGAACATCTGGTCTGATATTACCTGGATGATGATCAAAATATAATCCAGTACCAGATAAATATTTCAAATCTGCAATTAAAGTAAATTGATTTACAAATTTTCCCATCTTGCCGGAATTCATCAAAGTAGCATCAGCAAGCATCACTTCAGCATCAGGATATACACGCTTCGCAATTACAGCACAAATTACTCCATCAATATCAGTATCTGAAATTATTGTTTTTATTGGAAATTGCTCTCTGGAAAAATCTTGAGGATTCAAAGCTATTTGCATCATTAATAAAATTTTTAAGTTAATTTTTTCGAATACTTAAGAAAAGCTTATCGATATCTGCTGCATTATCTTTTACACTACTTCCACCCCATACGATCACATACCAGTTATTTTGCACCTGATAAAAAAGGTAATCTGCTGTACCCAATCCCTGACGTGTCAGTTTCAAATGTTTACTATTTAAACCTTTGAGAAAATATTGATCCTGGGCAACAATAGCTGCTGTTTTCTCACCTGTCACAGAAACAGTATTGAGACTTTGAACATATTTAGTAGGATCAAAACTTTGTGTTGCGAAATCGTAAGTAAAACCGGAACCAATTTTCGCTACCACAAATTTCATACCCTGAATATTATCAAAATTTATAGTTTCGCTGGCATTATTAACATAAAGTACTCCACATGCATTGTTTGCACCTCGTAACCCCGGTTTCCATTCCATCGGTGCATAAAATTCCATTCGACAATCTGAAAATACATATTCCTGCCAATTTTGATATTCCTGAAAATTAAACTCAGGAGTCGGCTGCAATGTAGGACTGGGATTGGCAAATTGAATCTCTTCAGGACGATCAACGATCACTGGATCTGGTTTCGTAGCATAAAGCTGTATTATATAAATGGCAATGCCTGCCAAACTACAAAACAATAACAAAATCAATGCAAGGATGAATAACCTAAGACCCCGATGTTTTGGAGCTGGCATTTGTACGAATTCTGTCATAAAAAATTTCTTAACCAAATTCATAGTATCAAAATGAGAAGAATATTGGAATTTGAAAACGGTAACCGGTGACCGGAAATCGGCAAGGAAAAATTTGGATTTATTTGCTTCCCGCACAGGTTGCAGATCTGCAACCCCTCCAGTTTTCTGTTTACTTTCGTCATTTTTTATTGCAGAATGATAGTTAAATTTCATTACATTTATTAAATTCTGCCCAATGGATTTTATTAATAATGATTTACTAGAAGCAATTAGTAAATATTTACGTTTAACCAATTACCTCTCTGCTGCACAACTTTATCTTAAGGATAATTTTTTTCTGGAACGACCACTTCAAAAAACTGATCTCAAAGCAAGAATTCTTGGCCATTGGGGGACTGTACCAGGGCTCAATTTCATCTATGCTAATCTCAATATCCTAGTCCAACGCCACCAACAGGAAGTTATGTTTATTGCCGGGCCAGGGCATGGCTATCCGGCACTTTTGGCAAATCTTTTCGTAGATGGTACTTTGGCTGAATTTTATCCCGAATACAAATTTTCTCAGGAATCATTTGGAAAATTAATCAAGAATTTCAGCTGGCCTGGTGGATTTCCTAGTCACGCCAATCCTGAAACACCAGGAGTGATCCTCGAAGGTGGCGAACTGGGCTATGCTCTTGCTACAGCTTTTGGAGCTGCTTTTGATAATCCCGAACTAATAGTCGCTTGTGTAGTCGGTGATGGAGAAGCCGAAACCGGAGCAACAGCAACAGCCTGGCACAGTAACAAATTTCTCAATCCCAAAACTTCCGGCGCAGTATTACCAATTGTACATATTAACCAGTATAAAATTTCCGGTCCCACAATCTATGGCACAATGTCCAATGAAGAGCTAGATCTTCTTTTTCGAGGCTATGGATATGAACCGATTATTGTCGCAGGTGATTTTCTCTATGAGCCTATGCTAATAGCCATGGAAACAGCATATCAAAAAATCAAATTCATTCAGGATCAAGCCCGTAATCATAATATTATCAACAAACCTGCCTGGCCAGTCATCCTTCTCAAAACCAAAAAAGGTTGGGGTGGGCCTATTACTGCTCATGGAAAAATGATTGAAAATTCATTTCGCTCCCATGGTATTCCTTTAGAAAATGTCCAAACTGATCCCGAAGAATTCAAAATTCTTGAAGACTGGCTTAAAAGCTACCAAATTAATAAATTATTTACTAAATCGTTTGAACCAGTTGCTGCCATACGTTCTCTAATCCCGTCTAATAAATTACGTCTGGGTATGAATAAACACGCGAATGGTCAAAAAAAACGCAAATTAAATCTCCCAAATCTCTTTGATTATGCTCTCCAATTCGAAAAGCCCTTTCAACTAGAAGCATCTGATATGGAAGTGTTGAGCAAATATTTACGTGATTTGATCCATCTCAATCCAGAGACATTTCGTCTCATGAGTCCTGATGAAACAGAATCCAATAAATTACATAAATTGTTTGAGGTCACCAAGCGTGCTTACATTTGGCCAGTGCCTCTTGGTTCTGAAAATCTTAGCCCGGACGGACGTGTGATGGAAATTCTTTCAGAACATACTCTGGAAGGCTGGATGCAGGGCTATGTACTCACCGGCCGACATAGTATTTTCATCTCATATGAAGCATTTATGATGATCGTCGCCAGTATGGTGGATCAATTTGCCAAATTTCTCAAGCAAATGAAACTGGTGAAATGGCGTAAACCTATTCCTTCATTGAATTTATTTTTGACCAGTACTAGCTGGAGACAAGACCATAATGGGTTTTCTCATCAAAATCCAGGTTTCATTAGTGATATGTTAAATAAATTTACTGATGAAATTAATATTCACTTCCCTGCTGATGCCAATACTTTACTCGCAACAGTAGAAGATTGTCTCAAAAGTGAGAATAAAATTAATATTATCGTAGCGTGTAAACGCCCGGTACCACAATATCTCAGCCTTGCTGAAGCGAAAAAACAAATCAATGAAGGGATCGTGCGCTGGAGCTGGGCAGGCAATGAAGACAAGGATCCGGATGTGGTCTTCGTATCCACCGGCGATTATGCCACAGAGGAAATAATGGCTGCACTGCAAATTCTAAAAGAACAAATTCCAGAATTAAAAACCCGCTATATCAATGTTTCTGAACTAACATGTTTTGGTATTGGTGATAGTCGCAATACCACGCGAATTAATCTTCAACAATTTCATAAAATCTTTGGCTATGATAGGAAAATTCTCTATGCTTATCATGGTTATCCTGAAGACATTATGCAGTTGATTTTTAATCATCCGGATGCACACCGATTCCAAATTTTTGGTTATCGTGAAGAAGGAACTACAACTACTCCATTTGATATGATGGTACGTAACCAATGCAGTCGTTATCATCTTTGTCTAGCAGCACTGGAAGCAGCACAAGCAGTCAATCCAATAGTCCGTCAAAAATACAAAAAAATTGCCAGTTATTTCAATACTTTACTTTTAAAACATCATCTCTACATTCGTGAACACGGCGAAGACATCCCAGAAGTATTGAATTTTAAGTGGAAATCGTAGTTGGCATTTCGGGAGACGTACCAAGTAGTATACCGGTAGATTCGGGACAGCAAGATTTTCTAAACTAAGGTTAAGAAAATCTAACTTCCGGAATGACGTAAGGATTATTTGACACTATTTATATATCATTTACAATTTACTTTAGCTACTAGCAACCTTTACACACCAATCATGAACATTCTTATCATCAATGCCGGTAGTACAAGTATCAAATTTCGATTATTTTCGGAGAATCAAAACAACTTGCAGGAGCTTCTTTCCGGAATTATTGATCAGAAAGCAGATTCATACTTTTTTAAATTAACCAAAGCTGGTGCGAGTTATGAATGGGAAGTAGGCGAATTTGGTTTTGGTAATGCAGCCGGACTGATCCTCAAAGAGCTGAATAGTAAAATCATTGATAAAATCGGGTTCCGGATCGTACATGGTGGAGAAGAATTTAGAGATCCAATCAAATTAAATACAACTGTGTTGAAAAAACTCGAAAAACTTAGTGATCTAGCTCCCTTACACAATCCGCCTGCTTTAAAACGAATCGCTGAATTTCAGAAAGTATTCCCGGAAGTGCCAATTTATGGAGTTTTTGACACCGCTTTTCATAAAACAATCCCTGAAAAGGCTTTTCTCTATGCCCTACCTTATGAATATTACAAAACCTATCAAATCAGACGTTTTGGTTTTCATGGTATTTCTCATCAATTTGTCAGCTCTATCTTTCAAAAGCTGGAACCACAAGCCCAAAAAGTAATTAGCTGCCACCTTGGTGGTGGTGCCAGTATGACAGCCATCCTCGAAGGCCAAAGCATCGATACTTCCATGGGTTTTACTCCACTGGAAGGACTGATAATGGCAACCAGACCAGGTGATATCGATGACGGAGCGATTCATTATCTCATGGGCAAATTACATTATGAGGTGAAAGACATGCAACATCTAGAAAATGAAGAAAGCGGGCTAAAAGGCATTTCCGGCATCACTGGCGATCTGAGGCAGCTGATTGAACTGGAAAAGCAAGGTAATACCCGGGCAAAACTGGCAATTGATATGTATGTTTACCGCATTCAAAAATACATCGGGTCCTATGCTGCTGCCCTCAATGGTGTAGATGGCTTAATCTTTACCGCAGGCGTCGGAGCCGGTTCTGATTATATTCGCTCCCGAATAATTTCTGGTTTAGAATTTCTCAATTTAAGAATTGCTCCGCAATTAAATCAAGGTAAAATCAATGTCGCAGAAAATCTGAAAATCAGCACGCAGGACTCTGCCCCGATTTGGGTGATCCCGACCAATGAAGAGCTGCAAATTGCAAGAGAAATACGAGGACTGTAAACGGTAACCGGTGATCGGAACTCGGGAAGGAAAATTTGCAAATTGGATAGGAAAAACAAAAAAACTAATTACTACTATTTTTCAATTTTTAATCTTCCCGACTTTATCAAAAGGGCACCCCAATAGATTTGTAAATAATTTTTGCATTTTCTGGTAAATCAGTTCTAGATTCGATAATTTCTCCTGTTTTTAAGTCTTCATA
>Ga0194063_10002634_pt1 | contig 11067 bp, 5 predicted proteins | sample SepL3720m_MetaG_FD_155459 | JGI IMG/M metagenome (GOLD analysis project Ga0194063, IMG submission 155459) | Anoxic zone freshwater microbial communities from boreal shield lake in IISD Experimental Lakes Area, Ontario, Canada - Sep2016-L373-20m | ecosystem: Environmental > Aquatic > Freshwater >... | reverse complement strand
GCCGGAGTGCTGCAGAAGGTCGGCGGCAAGGTTCATGCGCAAGCGCTGGAGGTATTGGGACGGGCTCTGCCGTCCGAACCTTTGGAATAGCCGACAGAGGTAAGCGGCATCGACATGGCAGGCCATGGCGACCTCGCCCAAGCTCGAGGTACAGGCAAAGTTTTCCTCGATATAGTCCCGGCAGCGACGGTAGGTCGCATAGGCCGGGGCGGCCATCTGCCCGTGCGGAACGGCGAGATCGGCGACCTTCATCAGGAGGTATTGCATGGCAACATCGCACAGGCGATTGCGGTTGCGGTGGTCTCCTAATCCATGCTCCACCAGATCGTCGAAGATTTGCTCAACTTGGTCCGGACGCGCAATCTGCACGACGGTGCCCGGCAAAAGATGACATTCGCGAAGGAGCGCCTTTGCCGCGTGCCCAGAGAAGGCGACAAAATATTTGACCATGCCGGAGACGGCCCGAATGCGATGCTCGGTCTTTCTCCCATAAGAAAACACGACCCCTCGCTCCAAGGCGTATTCGCTTTTGCCTACCTGCAGAATCCCTGTCCCGCGCGCAACGTACTCGAGAGAATAGTAAGGGAAGCCCGGCCTCTGCAAATCGTAATCCGCCCCGCACTGCTCGCAGCCCGCACTGTTCACGGCAATCCGCCCGCGCTCGCGCTCCCGCGTGTCCATCTCCAAAAAAAACCTTCTGGCACCGGAGACCTGCTTGCTAAAGTACCCGGGATCGGATCGCCTCGCCTGACCGTTCGCCTTGTCCATCCCCATCGAATTCGCCATCCGGACGCCAAATGACAAGTCAAAAAATGACATCTTTCGGTCAACGACTGACATTGCAGCCGCAGGGGCGCGCCGCTACAACGAAAGGTTCAATCGACCCTATGAACAAACCTTCCTCAGTATTCACCAATCTTCCAAAAATCGGAATCCGCCCAACGATCGACGGCCGCCTCGGCGGAGTGCGCGAATCGCTCGAAACCCAGACCATGGACCAGGCGAAGCTCGCCGCCGCGCTGATCTCCTCGACCCTGCGCTACCCGAACGGCGAGCCTGTCCAATGCATCATCGCCGACACCTGCATCGGCGGCGTCGCCGAGGCCAGCGCCTGCGCTGAAAAGTTTGCCCGCGAAAATGTCGGCGTCTCGCTGACCGTCACCCCCTGCTGGTGCTACGGCTCGGAGACGATGGATATGAACCCCTCGATTCCAAAAGCGGTCTGGGGATTTAATGGCACCGAGCGGCCGGGCGCGGTCTACCTCGCAGCAGTTCTGGCCGGCCATTCCCAGAAAGGCATCCCGGCATTCAGCATCTACGGGCGCGATGTCCAGGACGGCACGGATAAAAAAATCCCTGCTGATGTCAGCGGGAAGATCATTCAATTTGCGCGCGCCGGGCTTGCGGTTTCGCTCATGAAAGGCAAGTCCTACCTGGCCATGGGCGGCGTTTCCATGGGCATCGCCGGATCGATCGTCGACCAGACGTTCTTCGAAGAATACCTCGGCATGCGCGTCGAAACGATCGACATGACGGAATTCCTCCGCCGCATCGATAAGGAAATTTACGACCGCGATGAGTACAAGGTCGCGCTGGCCTGGGTCAAAAAGAACTGCAAAGAAGGCAAGGATTACAACTCCCCTTCGACCACTCGCAGCCGCGCCCAGCTCGATAAAGAATGGGAAATCTCGGTCAAGATGGCGCTCATCGCCCGCGATCTCATGGTCGGCAACGAGAAGCTGAAAAAGATGGGCTTCGGCGAGGAAGCTCACGGGCACAACGCCATCGCCTCCGGCTTCCAAGGCCAGCGCCAATGGACCGACTACCGTCCGAATGGCGATTTCCTTGAGGCCATCCTGACGACCTCGGCCGACTGGAACGGCATCCGGGCCCCGTACGTTGTGGCAACCGAAAATGACAGCCTCAACGGCGCGTCCATGCTCCTCGGCTACCTTCTCACCAACACCGCGCAGATCTTCGCGGATGTGCGCACCTACTGGAGCCCAGCCTCGGTGAAGCGCGTCTCCGGACATGTCCTCAAAGGCGATGCAGCCAAGGGGATCCTCCACCTCATCAACTCAGGACCCGCCACCCTCGACGGCACGGGAGAGCATACCCGCAAAGGAAAACCGGTCATGAAGCCGTTCTGGGAAATCAGCGAAAAAGAAGCGCAAGCGGCATTTAACGCGACGAGCTGGCACCCTTCGATCACGGAATATTTCCCCGGCGGCGGCTGGTCCAGCCGCTTCCTGTCCAAGGGGGGTATGCCGGTCACCATGTGCCGGATCAACCTGATCAAAGGCCTGGGGGCCGCCCTTCAGATCGCGGAAGGCTACACGGTCGACCTCCCCGAAAAAGTCCACAGCATCCTCGACGAACGCACCAACCCGACTTGGCCGACCACATGGTTTGCCCCGATCCTCACAGGAGAAGGCGCTTTCACCGATGTCTATAGCGTCATGAACAACTGGGGAGCCAACCACGGATCGATCAGCTACGGCCACATCGGCGCCGACCTCATCACGCTGGCCTCGATGCTCCGCATCCCAGTCTACATGCACAACGTCGCAGCTGACCGCGTCTTCCGTCCGAGCACCTGGGCAGCATTTGGCACGGCTAACCCCGAGGGCGCAGACTACCGCGCCTGCGAAAACTTCGGCCCGCTCTACCGCTAAGCGGAATTGGGGGAGGAGCGGGAATAAGACTCCCCGCCCCTCCCACCAAGCCAAACAGGCGATTTTCCACGCACTGATGCCCGATAAACTCGCGGCCACCAAGGAGGGCTTATGAAATGCACGGGAACGATTCTGGTGGTGGACGACTCCCTCGATTCGCTCAAGATGCTAGTCGAGATCCTCCAAGCTGAGGGGTGCCAAGTCCGCCCGGCGAACTGCGGGTCCGTTGCGCTGCTCGCGATGGCCTCTTGGCTCCCCGATCTGGTGCTGCTGGACATCCGGATGCCCGAGATGGACGGATTAGAGGTGTGCCGCCGATTGAAGGCGGACGAACGGACGCGTGACATCCCGGTCATTTTTCTCAGTGCAGAGGCAGATCAGCATGAGCGCGTTGATGGGTTGCGGCTCGGGGCGGTGGATTTTATTACCAAACCGTTCCAGAGGGAAGAGCTGCTGGCACGTATCGACACCCATCTTGAGCTGTGGCATCTGCGCCAACACTTGGAGGCGCAGGTCGCCCGGAGGGTCGAGGATCTTGAGAGAAAAAATGAGGCCTTGGAACGCTTCACCTACACGTTTTCTCACGACCTCAAAACCCCGCTGGTGACGATCAAAACCTTCCTCGGCTACTTGGAAAATGATCTGGGGGGCAAACTGTCGAAGCGTGCGTCCGAGGATCTTCGTTTTATCCACTGTGCGGCGGATAAAATGGTGGAATTGCTAAACGAACTGCTGCAACTCGCTCGTATCGGTTACCAGGAGCCCCCGCCCTCCGACGTTCCCTTGCGGGAGATCGTGCAGGACGCAATTTCCTTGCTGGCCGGGCAGATTGCCCAGCGGGGCGTCGATGTGGCGCTCTCACTTGAACCTGTCTGGCTTTACGGCAACCGTTCCCGCCTGGTGGAAATCTTCCTCAACCTCCTAGATAATGCTGTGAACTTTCTTGGCGATCAGGCCAATCCACGGATCGAGATCGGATGGGAACAGTCTGAAAATGGGATCTCCCTGTTCGTTCGGGACAATGGCATGGGGATACCACCCCGGCACCTCTCCAAGGTCTTCGGATTGTTTGAAAAGCTCGACCCAAATACTTCAGGCACAGGGATGGGGCTTGCGCTGGTGCGGCGCATCGTCGAAGCGCATGGCGGAAAAATCTTCGCGGAATCTGACGGCCTGGGCCAGGGATCAACTTTCCGGTTTACTCTCGCAAAAACTCAGCTTCGGCAGCCGACGCACGACTGAGAGTTCGCAAAACGCTTTCTTTCCCCACCGTTCCCATAGTTTGTCATGTCTCATTTGCCGATACGTTGGCCCGCAATGCACTGAGAATGGGCAGGTAGTCGAAGTTTTTCGCCAACTGCGACAGGGTTTTGTAGAGGACGAAATCATAGGGCAGAACTTGCCCGATGACAGTACGGATATGTTCCTGTTCCAGGCTTTTCAAGGCATTGATGAGCTCGTTGCGCAATTCTCGTGGCAGGACCGATAGCATCTCTGGCGTCAATAGCAGGATATCAACTGGTTGAGTCGGCTGCGCATCGGCGTAGAGATATTGCACGCCTAATTGTCTGGTCAGACATTTGTAGATTTCGTCGAAGCGATAGGGCTTGCAGACGAGTTCATCCATGCCGGCATCCAGCATCTCCTGTTGTTGTTCCTTGAAGGCCGAGGCTGTGACGGCGATGATTTTGACGGCTTGGCCATCGGGCAGTTGGCGCAGGCGCTTGGTGGCTTCGATGCCGTCCATCACAGGCATGTGCCGATCCATCCAGATGAGATCGGGGTGCCACTCCTGGAATAGCTTCAAGCATTGCTCGCCGTTCTCCGCCGCCCTGACTTCGAGGCCGGGGATTGCCATCAGCTTGGTGAGCAGCAGCAGGTTCTCATTCTGGTCTTCGGTGATCAGGATGCGATAGTGGGGTTGGCCGGGGGCGAGTCCTATCACTTCGCCGTGTTCCTGCTGCTGCGGTGGCAGGGAGTCGGTGGCGCCGGGCAGTTCCACAGGCAACTCGACCCGGAACAATGAGCCTTTGCCGAGGGTGCTGTCGACGCTGATGGTGCCGCCCATCAGCTCCACGAACTGGCGGGTGATGGTGAGGCCTAAGCCTGTGCCTTCTTGCATGCAGCTTTCCGTCAGTTGCACGAACGGTTTGAACAGGCGTTTCTGATCCTCCGGGCTGATGCCGGGGCCGGAGTCTTCGACTTCGATCAGCAGGTGTTGTTTGTCATTCATTTTCACGCCGAGGCGGATGGCGACGCCGCCTTGCCGGGTGAATTTCACCGCATTGCTGACCAGGTTGACCAGCACCTGGCGCAGACGAGTTTCGTCGCCCTTGATGTAGCGCGGCAAGTCGGAGGATTGGTCGAGCAGGAGTTGCAGGCCTTTGCCCCGGGCGCGCAATTGCATCATGCCGGTGACTTCGCACACCAGGCGGCCTAAGTCGAACGGGGCGCTTTCGAGTTGCAGGCGGCCGGCTTCGATCTTGGCGAGCTCCAGCACGTCGTTGATCAGGGTCAGCAGGTGTTCGCCGCTGCGGTTGATGATGCCAAGGTTGTCGTGCTGGCTGGCGGGCAGCTGCGGATCGCGGCGCACCAAGCTGGAGAAGCCGAGGATGGCATTGAGCGGGGTGCGCAGTTCGTGGCTCATGTTGGCGAGGAACACGCTCTTGGCCTGGTTGGCGGATTCGGCTGCGTCGCGTGCCAGCAGCAGCTCTGCCGTGCGCTGCTGTAGCTTAGCGGACATCGAGTTAAATGCCTTGGAAAGCTCGGCGAACTCGTCATCCCCTTTGACATCGATCCTGTGGCACATGTCTCCGCCGCCGATCACCAATGCGCCCTCAAGCAGTCGACGGACGCGACTCGTAATCGCACGGCCCATAGCCCATGAATTTATCATTGCCACCGCAATCAAGATCAGCAGTGAGGTGATGACTCCCCAGAACGTAAGTCTGACGGCGAAGGCACGGGCCTTCTCGCTTGACTCCAGCAATTGACGGCCGTGAAAAAACTCTTCATAGACTCTCATGTTTGACTGGTTGAGGAGCCTCTCTTCGGCGTCATGCGCGAGGTTGGCCGAGCCTGAGCTTAAGTCACTTTTTTTTCTGTATTCCACGATAGCCGCGAAGATTTCCCGCGACGCTTCATTATCTTCAATAAACCCGGCGATGTTTCTTCTGTCCTCGTCAGCCCGGAAATTCTCCAACGCCGTTACGAGCAGTGCGCCAATTTGTTTATTCTTGGCAAACCATTGCTCTTTTGCCCTCACGCTATCGTTCCGCATATAGTCGTCTCTGAGCATTACGTTTTCAAAACTGCAGCTTAGTATCTCGCCGGCGATTTTCGCCGAATCGCTTGCCTTGTTTAGGTAGTAGAGCGACAGAAGAAGCACGAGACAGGCAGCAATGGCAGCGAGCAGCGATAGCGTGACATTTAACTGCAGTCTTTTTTTGATCCTCACAGGTCGATTTTTTTACTCTTACCTTAGTATTCTCATCGCTTCCGGTTTGACCGACTTGAGGCCGCCAAGGTAGATGAAATCGAGATAATTGGGAACCTGTCTTGCTCCGGTCAGCCCGCCTTTTATCGCCCAACGGGATTCGCCTTCCAAGGCAAGAATCAGCGGCTGATCGAGAGTTACGGCGAGGGTGGCATCAGCCCAACTATCGCGGACAATGGCCAGCTCTATGCCGCAGAAATCGGCCACAATTATTTGAGCCTCCGCCGGATTTTCCCTGACAAAGCCCTCAGCCTTGACAAGGGCGCTGAGCATTTTCCTGACCTTATCGGGATTTTTGCGGATAAATTCCTGTGTTGCGACCACAAGAAAGTTATACCTGTAGATGGTCTTTTCACGAAATGTGATCACGCTGCTGCCTAGCTTCTGCTGCGCATGCTCCACGTAGGGAGTAAATGTGGAGCCGGCGTCGATATCGCCCTGCGCCAAGGCGTCCGGAATTTTCTCCGCCTTCAGATCAACGACCTCTACATCTTTGCTCGAAATCCCATGGGCAATCAAAATGCCGTCCAGAAAAAAATGCGAGGAAGATCCCACCGCCACGCCGATCCGCTTTCCTTTGATATCCCCTAGCGAGAGAATCCCCCGATCCTTTCTGGCTAGGAGGGCGTGTGCCAAGCTGGAAGTCTGGATGGTTGCGATGACAGATATTTTCTCCCCTTTCATGATTGCCAACATGACCGGCGTTTCGGCGACGGTGGCGAAATCCGCCTTTCCCTCCAGCAAATATTCCAAGGCCGCTTTACCAGAAGGGAACTTGTGCGCCGTCGCTTCCAATCCCGCTCCACGGAAATAGCCACGGGAGTGTGCAACCTGGGCAAGAGCGGTCTGCGGATGGGCAGCATAGGCTATGGCTATTGTTTCAGGCGGGCTAGCAGGCTTTTGCTCCTCAAGGGGGGCCGCGCGGAGGCTGGCGCCTGTTGCCAGGCTCGCTACGGCAAGCACCGTCTGGTTCAGAAGGCGCTTAATATAGGCCGAATTTTTCTCGAAAATCATTTTGGGTTCTGAGGTGGCCCCCGTTTTCGAACCAGCAGAAGCTTAAAATAAGCGATGGGATCCGTGTGTGATTTGGAGTCTATGTTGTTGGTTGTCGAGGCGTCAATCTCCGATGGGAGAAACGAGATGAGGCCCAGCCGTGTGTGGCTCTGATTTCCTCATTCCTCATTTCAAATCCCTCATTTTCGGCCATCCCGTTCTCACCGCAATTTGCCTTCTCCATTTCCGGGCGAGGCTGTTTTCGCTTTGCTCTTCGCTCGCACTGTGGTTGGGTTCCCTTCTTTCCATGACTGAACTTGAACGTATCCGCCACTCGTGCGCCCATGTATTGGCGACCGCAATTTTAAAAATCTGGCCTGAGGCCCAATTTGCCGCCGGCCCGCCGGTCGAAAACGGATTTTATTACGACGTCGATCTGCCGCACCGGATTTCGCCCGAAGATTTTGCGCGGATCGAGGAGGAGATGAAGAAGGAGATCAAGTCGAACCACGTCTTCGAACGTGTTGAGATCCCGCGCAACGAGGCGATCGCAATGGCTGAGCGCGGCGAGCTGGCAGCGCTGGCCCCGCGTCCGACCGCCTCGCGGTTCAAGCTCGACATCGTGCAGAACATCCCGGAGGACGAGGTCATTACGATTTACCGCAACGGAGAGTTCACCGATCTCTGCGCAGGCCCGCACGTCATGCGCACGGGAAACATCGGCGCGTTCAAGCTGACCCACGTGGCGAGCGCGTATTACAAGGGCGACGAGAACAACCCCCAGCTCCAGAGAATTTACGGCACGGCATTTAAGAACAAGACCGAGATGGAGGCGTACTTCACGATGCTTGAAGAAGCGAAGAAGCGCGACCACCGCAAGCTCGGTACGGAGATGGGTCTTTTCACGATTGATTCCGAATTCGTCGGTCCCGGCATGCCCCTCTGGTTGCCGAAGGGAACCGTGCTGGTCGAAGAGCTGGAAAAGCTGGCCAAGGAAACCGAGTTCGCTGCCGGTTATTCCCGCGTGCGCACTCCGCACCTCGCCAAGGAGAAGATGTACCAGACCTCCGGCCACCTCCCCTACTACGAAGACTCGATGTTCCCTCCGATGGAGGTGAAAGAAGGGTTGTCTTGCGAGCGCTACTACCTGAAGGCGATGAACTGCCCCCACCATCACCGGATCTTTGCCGCCGAACCGCGCAGCTACCGTGAGCTTCCGCTCCGCCTCGCCGAGTACGGCTGCTGCTACCGCTACGAACAGAGCGGCGAACTCCTTGGGCTCATGCGCGTGCGCTCGCTCAACATGAACGATGCCCATATCTACTGCAGCGAGGAACAGTTCGCCGAGGAGTTCCGCGCCGTCAACGACATGTATCTGAAATATTTCAGCATCTTCGGACTCGAAAAATACCAGATGCGATTCAGCACGCACGACCCCGCCAAGCTGGGACAAAAATATGTGGACGAGCCGGAGCTCTGGCTGAAAACCGAAGCGATGGTCCGCGAAGTCCTGCAGGCCAGCGGGATCAATTTTATCGAGGTTTCCGACGAGGCCGCCTTCTATGGCCCGAAGATTGACGTCCAGGTCTGGAGCGCCATCGGAAAGGAATTTACGATCGCCACAAACCAGGTAGATTTCGCGGTCCCTTCGAAATTCGGCCTCCTCTACCGCGACAAGGATAACACCGAGAAGACGCCGCTCTGCATTCACCGGGCACCCCTTGGCACCCACGAGCGGTTCATCGGGTTCCTGATCGAACACTACGCCGGCAACTTTCCTCTCTGGCTCGCTCCCGACCAGGTCCGCATTATCACCATTGGCGACGATCCCGAAGTTCTGGACTTCGGCCAGTCTCTCCTCAAAGAGCTTCGCTCTCAGGAAGTCCGGACCACCCTCGATGCGTCGAACGACAAAATGCAGGGGAAAATCCAGCGGGCGGAACAGCTGAAAATCCACACGATGCTCGTCATCGGCAAGCGCGATGTCGAAGCAGGCGTCGTGAGTCTGCGCGTCCACGGCAAAGGCAACCTCGGGGCAAAGCCTCGCGATGTGGCGGTTGCAGACATCCTTGCCGCCATCCGGGAACGGCGCCAAGCCTGACCGGATCCTTCATGCACGCCAGCAAGAAAACATCTGCCCTCACGATCGCCGCGCTCGGCGTCGTCTTTGGGGACATCGGCACAAGCCCGCTCTACGCCTTCAAGGAATGCCTGAGCCACGGGGCGCAGCCGGACGAAATCCTTGGCATCCTCTCCCTCATCCTGTGGAGCCTGATCCTGCTCGTCTCGGTGAAATACATCGGGATCATCCTCCGGGCAGACAACAACGGCGAGGGGGGCATTCTCGCGCTCCTGTCGCTGGCGTTCCCAAAAGGCTCGACCGGAAAAAGCGTGGCCCTCATGACCGGGATCGGGCTCTTCGGCGCAGCGCTGCTCTACGGCGACGGCGTCATCACCCCGGCGATCTCCGTGCTCTCCGCCGTGGAAGGGCTGACGTTGATCTCTCCTCATTTCGAAAGCTTTTCTGTCCCGATTGCGGTGGTTGTTCTTATCGGTCTGTTCACCGTCCAGCGATTTGGGACAGGGGCTGTCGGCAAGATCTTCGGACGAATTCTCCTCGTCTGGTTTGTCGTGCTGTTTGTGCTTGGCGCGGCTCAGGTCTTTCGCAATGGACACGTGCTGGTCGCGTTTAATCCCTTTCGAGGGTTCGGGTATTTGATCGAACACTCCAGGGGGGCCATCCTCGTGCTCGGCAGCGTGTTTCTGGCAGTAACCGGCGGAGAGGCGCTCTACGCTGACATGGGACACTTCGGAAGCCGTCCCATCCGATTGGCATGGAGCACGATCGTCTTTCCCTCCCTGGCCATGAACTATCTCGGGCAGGGAGCGCTCGTCATCGCCAACCCAACCGCATCCGAAAATCCCTTTTTCTTGCTGGCCCCCAAGTGGAGCCTCTTCCCGATGGTAATCTTGGCGACGGCAGCAACGGTCATCGCTTCCCAAGCTCTGATTTCAGGGGCATTTTCCCTAACGATGCAGGCCGTGCAAATGGGGTATCTCCCCCGCACGCAAATCCTTCACACCAACAAGGACGAGTCGGGCCAGATCTTCATCCCACAAGTCAACACATCGCTCGCCTTGGCCTGCATCCTTCTTGTGGTAAGCTTCGGCACCAGCTCGGCCCTGGCCTCCGCCTATGGCATTGCCGTCACGCTGACCATGCTGGCCACGACCGTGCTTTTCTACTTTGCCTCAAGAAGGCTCTGGGGATGGAGCCGGATCCTTGCCCTCGGAACCTGCGGGATATTTGCCGCCGTCGAGCTTTCGTTTTTCGCCTCAAACATGATGAAAGTCCTGCACGGCGGCTGGCTCACGCTCGCAATCGGGCTCTTCATCTTCTTCATGATGAGCACGTGGAAGACCGGCCGCGAATTTATCCGCAAGGGGATGGTCGGCATGACCACCCTCGACCACTTTGTGGATTCGATCGCAATGTCCGGGGTGTTGGATCCCGCGCTGGCGCCCCACCGGATCAAAGGCACCGCAGTCTTTCTTAACTCGACGCCGAACAGCACCCCCAACGCCCTCGTGTATAACCTGATGCACAACAAGGTCCTCCACGAACGCAATATCGTGCTGAGCATCCTCACCGAGCGAATCCCCTACGTCCCTTCCGAGGAGCGGGTCGCCGTCGAGGAAATGCCGCACGGGTTCTTCAAAGTCGTCGCACATTTTGGATTCATGGAGATGCCCGGCGTCGATCCCGTCATCGCAGCCTGCAAGGCCAAAGGCCTCGTGATCGACGCCGAACGCAGCACGTTTTTCCTCGGCCGCGAAACACTCATCAGGGCACCAAAAGGTGGAATCCCAATCTATATGGAAAGAATGTTTATCGCGCTCAGC
>Ga0194063_10002633_pt1 | contig 11068 bp, 9 predicted proteins | sample SepL3720m_MetaG_FD_155459 | JGI IMG/M metagenome (GOLD analysis project Ga0194063, IMG submission 155459) | Anoxic zone freshwater microbial communities from boreal shield lake in IISD Experimental Lakes Area, Ontario, Canada - Sep2016-L373-20m | ecosystem: Environmental > Aquatic > Freshwater >... | reverse complement strand
CCTGCGCAGGAACCGACGTCGCCCGCTAATAAGACCTGCCGGCTTTTGCCGGCAGGCTGCAAGTCAGCCGCCCCCGCGGGGGGCGGGGGTTCATTCTGCCACCACTTTGGCCGTGCGGCTCTGCGCGGCTCGCTTCCGCTGAACTTCGTTCAGGAGCTTTTTCCGCAAGCGTAGATTCTTTGGTGTGGCTTCCACGTATTCGTCCGAGCCGATATATTCGAGGGCGCGTTCGAGGGACATTTTGAGCGGGGGATTGAGCTGGATGCCTTTACCATCGCCCTGAGAGCGCATGTTGGTGAGTTTCTTCGCTTTGCAGGGATTGACGGGGATGTCATTTTCGCGTGCGTTTTCGCCAACGATCATGCCGACGTAAATCGCTTCGCCCGGCTCAACCATCAAGCGGCCGCGTTCCTGGATCATATTCAGCGCGTAGGCCATCGCTTCGCCGCTTTCCATGCTGACCAGCGAGCCGTTCTTGCGCGCGGCGATTTCACCCCGATCAGGACCGTACTCATGGAAAAGGTGGCTCATCACCCCAAGGCCGCGGGTCTGGTTGACGAGATCGGTCTCGAAACCGATTAGCCCGCGCATCGGGATTAGCGCTTCGATGCTCACCTGGTCCCCGTGGTGACTCATGGAGGTGATCTCACCTTTGCGGCCGGCGAGGTTCTCCATCACCACGCCCATATTGTCCTTGGGTATTTCGACGAACAGCTTCTCGATCGGCTCGAGCAAGTTGCCCTTTAGGTCTTTCCGGTAAATCACCTCTGGTCGCGACACCAGCACCTCGTGGCCTTCCCGGCGCATCTGCTCGACAAGAATGGCGATTTGCATTTCGCCGCGGCCGCTCACGTTGAAGATGTTCGGCGCATCGGTCTGCTCGATGCGTAGAGCGACATTCGTACGGACTTCCTTCACCAACCGCTCCCAAAGATGGCGGGCGGTGACGAGCTGGCCGTCAATGCCGGCCAGGGGTCCATCGTTGACGGCGAACTCCATCTGAATCGTCGGCGGATCGATCGGCACGAACGGCAGTGGCGGGCGGCCTTCAGTATCGGTAATCGTCTCGCCGATGAAGACATCCTCGAACCCAGTCAGACCGACCACGTCGCCGGCGTGCGCCTCCGGAACTTCAATCCGCTTCAGCCCCTCGAAATGGAAAATGGCGGTGATCTTCGCGGTGGTCTTGCGCCCGTCGCCGTGAATGCAGACGGATGTGTCGCCCACCTTCACCTTGCCGCTGTAAATCTTGCCGAATGCAATTCGGCCCAGGTAATCCGAGTAGTCCAGATTGGCGGCCAGCAATTTGAAGCCTTCGCCCGCATGCGCGCGCGGCGGGGGGATGTGTTTGATGATTGCGTCGAAGAGCGGCTCCATCGTGCCGCTGACGTGGGTGAGGTCGGTCTTGGCGTAGCCGTCTCGGGCGCTGGAGTAAATGACCGGGAAATCCATCTGCTCATCCGTTGCGTGCAGCGACCCGAACAGATCCCAAACAGCATCAAGCACCTTATGCGGATTGGCGTTGTCGCGATCGATCTTGTTGATGACGACAATCGGCTTGGCGCCGGCTTCCAGCGCCTTGCGCAGCACAAACCGCGTTTGCGCCTGCGGACCGTCGGCTGCGTCCACTACGAGCAGCACCCCGTCGATCATGTTCATGATCCGCTCGACTTCACCGCCGAAATCTGCGTGGCCGGGGGTATCGACGATGTTGATGTGGTAATCTTTGTATTTGAACGCGGCGTTTTTGGCTTTGATGGTGATGCCTTTTTCGCGCTCGAGATCCATCGAGTCCATGATGCGCTCCTCGGAGGCGATAGCCTGATTGGCGCGAAACGTCCCCGACTGCTTGAGCAAGCAATCGACGAGCGTCGTCTTGCCGTGATCGACATGGGCGATGATAGCGATATTACGTATGTGCTGCATAAAATTGTCTGGCCAAATCAGGTCAATATAGCCGCGCGATTGAATTCGCGCGACCACGCCCCATATCAAAGGGGCTGCGGTGACAACCTCCGATTTGGAATCAGAGTGGATAATATGGCAGCTAATTTGGAAACGTCAAGCCCGGGTTTGAGCCGGTTTTGGCGACGTGGCAACAGATGGGCGGCGGTGCCGGCTCGCCGCGCTTCTTGAAGCCGGAATCAGTCCCTTGTGAGAAGACGCCTTAGAGCTTATTGTTCAGCCATCTCGACGGAACAAAAGGCCAGGCATCCGGTCTGGAAAGCATCACGATCAATCCAAACCAGTGCGCAGGCCGTCCGTGCGTGCGCGGCATGCTGGCCGGAGGTGCTTTCGTGCAAAGCCCAGCAGCCTGGCCGCGTCGCGCATCCGCTTGTCGGTGGCCACAAGCTCGGTCTCGCCAGCCAGACACGAGGTAAAACATTTCAAACCACTTCCCCAGCCTCCCGCAAGGCAGCTTGAACAATCGTGTCGTGAATCCAGTAGCCCTCTTGCCGGAGTTTCTTGAACTCCGCCGCCAATTCATCGGCATCCCACGCCACCGCGGGCACGCCCCATTGCGGGCAGGAGAGCAGGAAGGTGACGCGCGTGAGGCCGGCGAGTTGCGCGGCCTGGCCGCTGGTCAGACGGCCCATTTCAAAGAGTTTGACCGCCGCCGCCATGCGGGCGTCGTGCTCGAAGGCTTCGGCGCTGGAGCCGCTGACGGCGGTCCAGGCTTCCGGGTATTCCATGGCGATAGCTTTCATGTCGTTCAATGGCGGCGGTCTTAGTCCAGGATTTGCTAGATGGCCAGCCCGGTCTTGCGGGTGGCATCGTTCGCGCGTAACTGCCTCAGCCGCGCCAGCCAGGCATGTTGGTTCGTTGGCGTGCTGGACGGCACGGCGCTGAGCCTGACCACCGCACGGCCCTGGCTGGCGATGAGCACTTCTTCGCCGTGCTGGACCAAGTTGACCAGCTTCAGCAGGTCGGACTGTGTTTGTTCCAACGTCGCCGTCATGGGGAAAGTGAAACATTTTGGCCGACGAAGTCAACTTCGTCGCGGACTGGGCGCAGGCGCAGGCGCAGGCGGCCCCCATCAGGGCTGGGGGCGGCCGCCCGCGCAGCGTCGAAAGCAGTTTATTATCAATAATTACATTTCCAGAGCTGTCCGATCTTGGTAACAATCCGGGATGAGGCAACGGGCCCCGTCGCCGCCCACGATTACGGACTACATGCATCGCATTGCCGGCATTCTTGCGCTCGTGCTTTTGCTCTCATCGGGGCAGGCCTTTGGCGGGGCGGCCGTGCCATGGACCACCTGCGAAGCCGAAGACATGGCGACCACCGGCACGATTCTTGGACCACGGTATCACCCCCATTTCGTGGCGTCAGAATCGTCTGGGCGAAAGTGCGTCCAACTCAATGTGGCGGGCCAATACATCGAGTTTACCGCGCAGTCCGACGCCAACGCCATCGTCGTGCGTTACAGCGTGCCAGACACGGCGGACGGGGCTGGGACGAATTACACCCTCAGTCTTTATACCAACGGCGTGCTTGCGAAAAAGCTGCCCGTGACTTCCAAGTATTCCTGGCTGTATGGCAGTTATCCGTTCACGAACAATCCGGCAGTCGGCTCGCCAAGGAACTTTTATGACGAGGCTCGCGCCACCGGCCTTGCCATCAATGCGGGTGATTTGGTTCGTTTGCAAAAGGATGGCTCCGACATGGCAACCAATTACATCATCGACCTCATTGATTTGGAACGTGTCCCCGCGCCGCTTACGATGCCGCCTGATTCGCTCTCCGTGACCAGCTATGGCGCGATCGGAGACGGAATTACTGATTGCACCGCCGCGCTTCGGAACTGCATTAATGCCGCGCAGTCGCAGAAGACGGTTTGGATTCCGGCTGGGACTTATGTTATAGGCGGGAACATCAACCTTCCATCCAACACGACACTACAGGGGGCAGGCATGTGGTTTACCACACTTATCGGGAAGGTGTCTCTTTACAACACAACCCCCTCGAGTCGGATTAACTTAAACGGAATGGGAAGCTACATTCACATGGCTGATTTTGCAATCCGCGGGTTTTTGAACTATCGAAATGACAGCGAGGGGAACGATGGTGTGGGCGGCTCCTTTGGCGCGCAATCGACCATCTCGCGCCTTTGGATCGAGCATACGAAGGCTGCAGCCTGGATTTTCAATTCAAGCGGCCTGGTCATTGATGGTTGCAGGTTTCGCAACACCCTAGCAGACGGGATCAATCTAAACGCAGGCATGCGCAATACCACCGTCACAAATTGCTCCGCGCGCGGGACGGGCGATGATTGCTTTGCGATCTGGCCAGCGTCCTCGACGCAGAATTACTTGCCCGGACTTAATGTCATCACCCACTGCACGGGACAACTGCCGTTTCTGGCCAATGGCGGGGCAATTTACGGCGGTGCCGGCAACCGCATCGAAGATTGCCTGTTCCAGGATATTCCCTGCGGCTGCGGCATACTCTTCAGCACCACTTTTCCGGTTGGCACAAACATCTTTGCTGGAACAACGATCGCCCAACGCTGTGATCTTCTGCGCTGCGGCGGTTACGATGGCGGCTACGGCTGGCGTGCCGCCTTGCAACTTTGCCTGGACACTTCCACCAACGGCATTCCCAGCGTCTATTTGAACAACCTGAATATCTCGAACAGCATCTCAGATGGCCTGAGCATCATCGGCGGCACGGGCACGCTCTCCAACGCGGTGGCGGCCCGCGTGAACATCTCCAACTATGGCCTCGGCGTCAGCGGACGACATGGTTTGTGGGCGCGCAACGATGCCAGAGGAAGCCTGACCGTCAGCAATTCAACCGTGGCGGAATATAGAAATGACTCGCCGGACTTTACCTTCAAGTTTGTGGCCAGTGTCACGGTGCAGCCCAGCTCAGACGGTCGTTGGTTCTCGGTGGATGGCGCGGCCTGCACTACTGCGCAGACGTTCACATGGACGGCCGGTTCGAGCCATACTCTAGCCACCAGTTCGCCGCAGAGCGGCCCAACGGGCGTTCAATACGTGTGGAGTTCCTGGAGCGATGGCGGCGCGATTTCTCACACCATAACCACCACTTCCAACACCTCTTACACCGCCAACTTCACGACCCAGTATGATCTGACGGTGACCGCTGATGCGGGAGGCGCCGTGAGTCCGGGCAGGGGTTGGACCAATAGCGGGGCGAGTCTGAACATCAGCGCCACCGCTTCCAATGGGTATAGCTTCAACGGTTGGACGGGCAGTGGGAGCGGGTCGTATTCGGGAACCAACAATCCGGCTTCAATCACGATGAACGAGCCGATTACAGAAACCGCCGGGTTCGCCATCATTCCAACCAGGGTTATCTCCGTTAACGTCAACGACGATGCGTCCGTCACCCTCACTTGCGCCACCATCCCCGGTTGTCCCTATCGCCTCGAGGCGGCGACCAATCTCGTCCCAGCCAGATGGACGACGGTAGCCGGAAGCGCGACCAACGCGACGGGAAGCACGGTGACATTCACTGACCCGAATCCGCCAATCCATGGTCAGAGCTACTATCGCATAGCGTCGCCTTAGCTTCTTTCCGAAAGCGGAACAGGACTCTCCAGGACGCTATCGCAACCAACATGCGCCACAGGAGCACAGGAGATAACAGAGGGAACAGAGATGGAAGGCCAGGCAAATGCGGATGCCCGATTCAGGCAATGACATATCTATTTCTCCGTTATCTCCGTTTCCTCCTGTTCAATCCCAAACCCATGAATCAACAGGAGGGAACGGAGGGAACAGAGATGGAAGGCCAGGCAAATGCGAATACCCGATTCAGGCAATGGCAAATCTATTTCTCTGTTATCTCCGTTTCCTCCTGTTCAACCCCAAACCCATGAATCAACAGGAGGGAACGGAGGGAACAGAGATGGAAGGTCAGCCAAATGCGGATGCCCGATTCAGGCAATGGCAAATCTATTTCTCCGTTATCTCCGTTTCCTCCTGTTCAACCCCAAACCCATGAATCAACAGGAGGGAACGGAGGGAACAGAGATGGAAGGTCAGCCAAATGCGAATGCCCGATTCAGGCAATGGCAAATCTATTTCTCCGTTATCTCCGTTTCCTCCTGTTCAATCCCAAACCCATGAATCAACAGGAGAGAACGGAGGGAACAGAGATGGAAGGCCAGGCAAATGCGAATACCCGATTCAGGCAATGACATATCTATTTCTCCGTTATCTCCGTTTCCTCCTGTTCAACCCCAAACCCATGAATCAACAGGACGGAACGGAGGGAACAGAGATGGAAGGTCAGAAAATGCGGATGCCCGATTCAGGCAATGGCAAATCTATTTCTCTGTTATCTCCGTTTCCTCCTGTTCAATCCCAAACCCATGAATCAACAGGAGGGAACGGAGAGAACAGAGATGGAAGGCCAGGCAAATGCGGATGCCCGATTCAGGCAATGGCAAATCTGTTTCTCTGTTATCTCCGTTTCCTCCTGTTCAACCCCAAACCCATGAATCAACAGGAGGGAACGGAGGGAACAGAGATGGAAGGCCAGGCAAATGCGGATGCCCGATTCAGGCAATGGCATATCTATTTCTCTGTTATCTCCGTTTCCTCCTGTTCAATCCCAAACCCATGAATCAACAGGAGCGCGTTAAAGAGGCATGTCAGACAAGCGGCGGGAATCCACTATTTATGAATCATGCCAATTGTCGAACCGACTCTTTCATGAGCGCGGCATTAAGTAAAAGCGGGCGCGCCAAAAAGCATATTCCCGCTATTAGTTTAGCCCCAGTTGGGAATCCCGGGTGTCGTAAAACAGAAGTTCCCCTTCCCGCAGCTTCGGGTCAGTGTCGCCATGATATGGTCTATGTCATCATAAGGACCGGCCATGTAGAAAGGGTTCCCGTCCTTCCCCCCCAAGGGAATTTCCTGCTGGCACGCCGCGGCTGCGTCCAGTGGCCCCAACGCACCTAATGTCGCACTGACTTTCGGCGGCAGATCAAAACCCAAGTGTTGGGCATAGCGCACAGATTCGGAGATGATTTTGGCCGTGAGCGGAAAATCAATTGGAATCATTGGGCCCTGGTTCATAAAGGTCGCGCGCAACTCGGCTTCATACTGGTACCGGGTCGCGAACTGCGTGACAAATGCCTCTTTCGGACCGAGGCACCCCAGGTCCACCAGAAACACGCAACAGACAGCGCCTCCGAAAGGTGGCTCCTTGGCAACGATGATGTGCGTCAAGTTTGTGGTGTCTTGCCAACCTGCCGTAATCAGGCACTCGAAGACGGGCCACATTGCGGCGGCATCCAATTCGAGTTTGCGCTCGAAGGAAGGCGGCACAGCATTGCCGCTGGTTCGGCTTCGTTTCTTATTGTGTGACTGTTTCACTGGAAGCGTGGGATTTGCAGTTTGATGCCGTGCGGTTCGGGGACAATTGCTTTTTGCGTCGTGTTCATCCACAGCGACTTTATGGCTCCGTCGGGGGGACGGCAAGCTGCTTTTGGTTTTTTTGCGGGGGCGGTGGTGGCCGCACGGCGGATTCAAGAATCCACAAATTTGTAGCCGCTGACGGCAGTCGGCGCACTTTCCCGAATTTACGGAGATCAGCGCCGCTACGCTTTTCGCCAATACGTGCCGCTCCAGTCCACCACCTTCATTTCCGCCTGGATTCCGTGCATGGCCCTGAAATCGTCCACGGCTCGCCGGCACCCTTCCAAGGCATAGTCGTCGATGATGCAGAAGCCGCCGCTGGACAGTTTGGGATAGAGACTGGTCAACGCATCCCATGTGGAGCCGTACATATCTCCATCCAACCGCAGGACGGCGAGTTGTTTGACCGGGGCGTTGGGGAGCGTGTCCTTGAACCAGCCCTTCAGAAAGACGACCTGATCATCCAGGAGGCCAAATCGTCGGAAATTGTTCTCCACCTCCTGCTGCGAAACCGCCAGGATGGAATGGATATGATGATCGTCGCCTTTATCGGCGGGAAACTTCTCCGCATCCGGCGTCGGCAAGCCGGCAAACGAATCGGCGACATAAACCTTGCGGTCCTCAATGGCATAAGCCGCGAGCACCGCGCGCATCAGAATGCAGGCGCCGCCCCGCCACACGCCCGTTTCGATCAGGTCGCCGGCGATGCGTTCCCGGATGACGGTTTCGACGCAGAACTGGAGGTTATCCAACCGCTTGAGGCCAATCATCGTATCCGCATACCCCGGCCAAATCCTGCCTTCCTCCCGGCTTTCGGCGCTGGGAGCCATCTTTTTGACAATCTGAAGGTGTCGAGACCCGAGCAGTCGCGAAATGAACGAGACCAGCAACCGCTTGAGAGCGGGCCTTTGGTAGTTGAAGGTGTCCAGCGGGGTGGGTGGTTCCGGCCACAGGGCGAAGGCCAGGGTCTTCTTCATCAGCTCCAGGTAGAGAGCCTCAGGTTTACTCTTCATCGCAGCTTTCAACTGACAGCAGATGGCATGAATGCTGGCGGGCGCGCACAGGGAGGTCGAGCCAGAAATCTGTGTCCAGCATGGTCGCTGGCACGCCCTGCAGGATGGCAGCGGACATGCCGGCTATTTGAAACCGAATGCCCTCCTGCTGGAGCGCGTGAACAAGTCGTGCGAGCGGAGAAACTGTTCGTGCATCCGCCACCGCTCGTCGGGCGTGGCGGACAGGCTGCGGGCGAACAGAACCTTTTCGTCGGCGCTGAGAGTCTTGACGCTTTCGAGTTGGCATAAAATGGAACGTATCGCTTTCCGCATGACGGAAAAATTAACGTGCGCCTTCCGGCAAGTCAAGGTGACGGAACAAGCACTGACATCTGCGCCTTCACTTGCGCAACTTAAGGCACGGCGTGCCAAAGATGGGCGCATGACCTTCGCAGACACCTTCCATGAACTTGGATGCCGCTGCGGTGTCGGCCTCGCCTGTGCGCTATTGATTGAGGGACTTCTCTGCAAACCGCGACGCTGCGCGAAAAACATTGCGCATCCCGGATCGTTTATGGTTTTATGCTGTCAGTCGAAACCGGCGGAGTGGCGATTTTCCTACCGGAAGCGGATCGAATGTGGCATATTGCCGCGAGCAAGTCTTGTGAATCGCAGGCGAATGCAGCTTTTTTATTCGGGCCAGGTGCAGGGCGTCGGGTTCCGCTATACCGTCAGGTCGGTCGCCAGCGGGTTCGACGTGACGGGCACAGTGCGAAATCTGCCCGACGGCGCGGTCGAATTGGTCGCTGAAGGGGCCAAAGACGAGCTGGAAGCCTTTCGGCAGGCAATTCGCGAGTCGGGTATGGACCATTTTATTCGGAAAGAAGCCATTGTTTGGGCCGAAGCAAAAAACGAATTTCGCGGGTTTGAAATTGTAAGATAGTGCCATGAAGTTTGCCATTATAGCCGACATTCACGCCAACCTCGAGGCGTTTCAAGTTGTCTTGGAGGACATCAAGCAACAGAAATGTACGCATTATGCCTGCCTCGGCGATGTGGTCGGCTATAACGCCAATCCCAAGGAGTGCCTGGATATTGTCCGCAAGATGAATATCCCCGTCGTAAAGGGTAATCACGACGAGTACTGCTCGACGGACCAGCCTTTGGATGGATTCAACCCCGCCGCCGCTGAGGCGGTGAGCTGGACCCGCAAACAACTGACCCCGGAGGACCGGCAGTGGCTGCGCGACCTGAAATATGCGCGGATGGTCACCAGCTTTACGATCGTCCACGCCACCCTCGATGGTCCGCAGCGATGGGGCTACGTCTTCGATAAACTGGCTGCCGCAGCCAGCTTCACTTATCAGAATACCGCGGTCTGCTTCTTCGGCCATACGCATGTGCCCGTCGCCTTCATCCGCGACAACATGGTCCGGGGCGGCACTTATTCAAAGTTCAAGATCGAGGCAGGCAAGAAATACTTTGTGAACGTCGGCGCCGTTGGCCAGCCCCGCGATAACAACCCCAAGTCTGCGTACGTGGTCTATGACACGGACGAGGGAACCATCGAGCTGCGGCGTCTGGAATATGACATCGCCACGGCACAACGGAAAATCCTCGAAGCGGGCCTGCCCCCGCGTCTGGCCGAACGCCTGGCTTTCGGACGGTAACGCCAGCCCATGAGGCCTTTTCCCACAGGCCCCATTTTGCGCAAGACTCGAACGCCGAGCTCCGCCTCGGCGTGAAGATCCTCATCCTGAAGCCTAGCTCGCTCGGCGACGTGGTCCAGGCGCTGCCAGTCCTGCGCTTGATCAAACGGCACCTTCCCGCGAGCGAGATCTACTGGTGGATTGACTCGAAGCTCGCGCCGTTGCTGGAAGGCGATCCGGACCTGAAGGGAGTGGTTCATTTTTACCGGCGCCGTTGGGCCGCGCCCCGGCACTGGCCCGAAATCGCCGACAGTATCCGGTGGATGCGGCAGCAGGCATTTGATTGGGTCATCGATTTGCAGTGCCTGATGCGCAGCGGGGTGTTCGGCTGGCTTGCCAATGGGAAGCTGTCCGTCGGGCTTGATGAACCGCGCGAGGGGGCGCGGGGCTTTTACGATGTCATCGTGCGGCGTCCATCGCCCCTTACCCACGCGGTGGATTGGTATCTCGGTGTGCTTCGGCCCCTGGGCGTGCCAGCGCATTGGAATTTCCAATGGCTGCCCGATCGCCCCGCGCCGGCAGAAGCGATTCGCCGAAAATGGCCGGTGGACCAAGCGCGGTGGATTATTCTCCAACCCGGCGCGCGCTGGCTGAACAAGCGATGGCCCGCCGGGCACTTCGTCGAACTTCTCCGCCAGGTTGCGGCAGCTCACCCTGAATTCCACTTCGCCATCCTGGGCGGGGAGGAAGATCGGCCCCTGGGTCAAGCCATCGCCGGCTTCCCCGGGCGGCGTTGCCTCGACCTGACGGGGAAGCTTTCGTTGCTCGAAATGGTCGAGTGGATTCGGTGCAGCGAGATGATGGTGACCAACGACACTGGCCCGATGCATGTCGCTGCCGCGCTGGGCAAACCGGTGGTTGCCCTGTTCGGCCCCACCGAACCGCGCCGCACCGGCCCTTACCGTCAGGTTGACCGGGTTCTGCAATTGCGCCTGCCGTGTGTTCCGTGTCTGAAAGCTCGATGCACGAACGC
>Ga0194063_10002632_pt1 | contig 11069 bp, 8 predicted proteins | sample SepL3720m_MetaG_FD_155459 | JGI IMG/M metagenome (GOLD analysis project Ga0194063, IMG submission 155459) | Anoxic zone freshwater microbial communities from boreal shield lake in IISD Experimental Lakes Area, Ontario, Canada - Sep2016-L373-20m | ecosystem: Environmental > Aquatic > Freshwater >... | reverse complement strand
AGCCGGTGCCATTCCGCCCTCGCCTCGGTCATAGACGGGAGTGTCCTGGCGGCTGAGGATCAGCGCAGCGGGGCCAGTTAGGTCGGAGATGATGAAGCGCCACGCTTCGGCCGTCTCGTCGGCGTCGGCCGGCCTGATCACTGTCAGCTTCGGGATTGCCCGCAGCGCGGCGAGGTGCTCCACAGGCTGATGGGTCGGGCCGTCCTCGCCGAGCGCGACCGAGTCGTGCGTGAAAACATAGGCGACGTTCATCTCCGACAGCGCCGCGAGGCGGATTGAGCCGCGCATGTAGTCGGAGAAGGTGAAGAAGGTCGCTCCGTATGGACGGACGATGCCGCCGTGGGCCGCCATCCCGTTGACGGCGCCCCCCATGCCGTGCTCGCGCACACCGAAGTAGACGTTGCGGCCCGCACCGGTTTCGGTGTAGTGCTCGCTCTCTCCTCCAGGGAAGATCGTCCGGGTTGAGCCACTGAGATCGGCGGCGCCGCCGACCATTGTCGGCACGTGACTGGCGAAGGCTTCCATCGCCTTGCCGCCGGCGACGCGGGTTGACATCTTCTCTGCTCCCCAGTCGGGCGGCAGCGTTTCGTCAAAGCCAGGCATCGGCTTGCCGGCCCAGGCGCAGTCCCACTCTTCAACGCGCTCCGGGTTGGCGAGCTTCCAAGCCTCGAAGCGAGCGGTCCACTCGGCCTTCTCTGCGGCGCCGCGGGCCTTCTGGTCCATGTGCTCGCCAACATCGTCCGGCACGTAGAAGTGCTTGTCCGGATCCCAGCCCATCACCTCTTTGGTGGCGCGGACCTCATCCTCGCCGAGCGGCGAGCCGTGGGCGCTGCTGGTGCCCTGCTTCTTCGGTGACGGGTAGCCGATGATCGAGCGGATCCGCACCAGCGAGGGGCGGTCCTTCTCCTGGATGGCGCGGTCGATCGCGCGCTCCACCTCATCGAGGTCATTGACATTCTCGACGTGCTCAACGTGCCAGCCGTAGGACTCGAAGCGCTTCGTCGTGTCCTCCTTGTAGCTGAGCGAGGTTGGGCCGTCGAGCGAGATGTCGTTGTCGTCGTAGCAATAGACCAGCCGGTCAAGCTTGAGGTGGCCAGCGAGCGAAGCGGCCTCGGAGGCGATCCCTTCCATCAGGTCACCGTCGGTGACGATGCCGAAGATGCGGTGGTCCTGTACCTCGGCGCCGAAGCGTTGGCGGAGGAAATTTTCCGCGATCGCCATCCCAACGCCGTTGGCGAAGCCTTGGCCAAGCGGGCCGGTTGTGACCTCTACGCCAGGCGTTGGATGCTCAGGATCGAGCTCCGGGTGGCCCGGGGTGATTGAACCCCACTGGCGGAACTGCTTGATGTCATCCATCGAGACGCCGTAGCCGCTGAGGTGGAGCATCGAATAGAGCAGCATCGAACCGTGTCCGCCGCTGAGTACGAAGCGATCGCGGTCCGGCCAATGCGGGTCGGTTGGATCAAAACGCATGATCTTTTGGAACAGAACGTAGGCAACGGGTGCCATTCCAAGCGGCAATCCGGGGTGCCCGGAATTGGCCTTCTGAACCGCGTCCATTGAGAGGGCACGGATCGTGTCAACTGATTGCTGGTCTAGTTCATTGCTCATAGCTGTGGAGTATCCACTAGCGAGCCGATCGACGTGCTGCGAGTCTGTTAAGCGTTTGCTCAGTCCGACTTGTCGGACTTGCCCGACTTAGCCTTCTTCTTCTCATCGTCGCCGCTGCTGATCGCCGGCGCCGAGCGTGCAGCCCGCAGCTCGTAGTCCTTGCGGACGCTGTGATCTGCAGTTGAGAGCACCTTGTCGGCCTTCAGCGCGCGGCCAAGAGCCTCGCGCGGGCCGCGACCCATGACCGACATCACCTGGTTTAGAGGGCCAACCGAGCGCGGTACGAAGACATCGAAACGGGGCTGCCTCAGCGCCGAGAGAATCTCGTCGGCGACGTGCTGCGGCAGTGCCTGCTTGACGGCGCGCGTCTCGGACAGGCCAGCGCCGAGCTCGGTCTGCACCGCTACCGGCATCACGCAGGAAACCTCAACACCGGTACCGCGCAGCTCGGAGCGGATCGATTCGCTCATTCCAACGACGTAGTGCTTAGTGCCGCAGTAGGTGGCACCGTGGGCATAGCCGGCTTTGCCGGCAGCCGAGGCGATGTTGACAACGTGGCCGTGGCCGCGAGCGATCATCGAAGGAATAGTCAGGCGGCATCCGTAGTCGACGCCGTAAATGTTGATGTCGATCATCCGCTTTGTCGTCGCCAAGTCCTCGTCGAGATAAGGACCAAGATGCATGATTCCTGCGTTGTTGATGATCACGTCGATCGGGCCAAGCTGCTCCTCTACGGAGGCGACGAAGGCCGAGAACGAGTCGAAGTCGGTCACGTCAAGCTGAAGACCGATTGTGCCGGCGCCGATCTCGCTTGCAGTCTGAGCGGCGAGCGGGCCGTCGAGGTCGCCGATCGCCACCTTCATCCCGGCGCGCGACAGAGTCTGGGCTGTGCACTTGCCGATCCCACGGGCACCACCGGTGATCGCGACAATTTGACCTACGAGATTACGTTCTTGCTTAGCCATTTGATGCTCCTTTGGACGCGCTGCGGCAGTCTCCTAACGCTACCGCAAGCACGACATCAACATCACTCATCCTCCGCAGCACCGGTCCAAGCCGGACCATCGGTGCGGTAAAGAGCGTCGCCCGCAAAGACGGTCCTGAAGCTGCGGCGCAGGATCTGGCGGTCGAGCTTCCATGTGCGGTGTGCGATGTACCAGAGATCGAGTTCGATCCGCTCATTCCAGGTCAGTCCGGCGCGCCCGTTGACCTGAGCCCAGCCGGTGATCCCGGGCCGCACACTGAGTCGCTGACGCTGGCGAGGCGTGTACTGCTGGACCTGCGCGTCGACCGTCGGGCGCGGACCGATGATCGCCATCTCGCCGCGAAGCACGTTGACGAGATTCGGTAGTTCGTCGAGCGATGCCCTGCGTAGCAAGGCGCCGAGCCTCGTTATCCGTTCGTCGTTTTGAGCGACGGCTAAACCGGCGCCGAGATTCTCAGCGCCGCTGACCATCGTGCGCAGCTTGATCACTTCGAACTGTGCGCCGTCCAGACCAACTCGGCGCTGACGGTAGATCGGTGATCCGCGTGACTCAAGCGGGATTGCAATAAGCGCCAAGAGCAAAAGAGGTGAGCAAACGACCAGCACGCCAGCTGAAATAACGACGTCGAAGAGTCGGCGCAACATCAGCGCGTGCCCTCCGGCGGAGCCCAGCCAGCCGGCGTGCCATGGCGCAGGTAATCCCAGAGACCGGCACCGATCGACAACGTTGTCAGCACGTAGTAACGGGCGACCAGCAGCGGTCTCAGCGGAATAACCGCGCCGAGCAGCGCGGCGGCGAGGACGAGGAGCTGAAGCGCGAGCGTCACGGTGAAGATGCTGCCGTGGCCGAGCAAAATTAGGTTGCTGACGAAGAGGAGAAGGTGGAGCTTGGGAGTCGAATAACGCAGCCCGCGGTGGCTATAGATCATCACGGCGTAGGCCGGCGAATAACCTCGCGGCGAGAGCAGCCCGCCTCGCAGAACGATCGGCCAAGCATGGCTCATCATTCGCCGCTTACGCGCAAACTCTCCCTCAACTGTGGGCACCATCTTCTCGCTGGCCTGGGCGCTCGGTGCATAAAGTGCGCGACGTCCGCGCTTAACGAAGTTGAACGGAAAGCTCAGGTCGTGGCCCATCACCGGGTCGACTTCCAAGTAGTCCTCTCGGCGCACGGCGTAGATCGCACCATTCCCACCAGTGACAGAGGCGAGCTGCGACTCACGCGACCTCAGCCACATCTCAAAGCGCCAGTAGAGCCCCTCCTGGTTAGTGGAGCCATCGGCGCCTGTGAAGCGAACCTGTCCGCAGACGTAGCCGACATCGGCCAGCGCAAGTTCGCCTACCAGAGCGCGCAGTGCCCCAGCGTCCCAGCTGGCGTTGGCGTCGGAGAAGGCGATAACGGTTGAGCGCGGATCGGCGGCGGCGACGGCGGCGTCCTGGGCGCGCACCTTCCCTCCCCATTCCAGCTCGAGAACTAGGTCAGCGCCGGCGCTGCGAGCCTCCGCCGCAGTGTCATCGGGCGAGCCATCGCATGCCACGATCACTTCGAGCCGATCGGCAGGCCAATCGAGCTGGCGCGCGTTGGCGACGCGCGCGGCGATCACCGACTGCTCACGGTGCGCGGCGATGACGAGCGTTACGAACGGCTCTTCTCCGGCGGGGATCTGCTGAGCTGGCGCGGCGCGGTGGCGGCTGAGCTTTGCCCAAACTCCAAGCAGCAGCGGATAGCCAAGCTGAGCGAAGATCAGAAGTGCCAGCGAAAGCCAGAAGATCACTTCAACGATGATCACCTCGCCCCACCGCCGATCAACTTCGAATAGAGCTCCAAGTGCATCGCGGCGACTCGGTCCCAGTCGTAGAGATCACGCGCAGCAGTGGCGGCTCCGGCGGCAAGCCGCTGGCGCGCCGCAGCGTCGGAGAGCAGCGACTGGGCCTGTGTGCGTAAGGCTGCAGCATCGCCGGCAGGGACTAACTCTGCCGCGCCGGCAGCTGCAATCTCCGGGAAACCGCCAACGTCACTGAGCAACATCGGCGTGCCGAATGCCAGCGCCGTGAAACAGACGCCTGAGTGGTCAATCTCGCGGTAAGGCAGCAGCACTAACTCTGCGCGCTCGAAAAATGCTGGAATCTCACGGTCTTCGATGAAGCGTTCGACGAAGCGGACGTTGTTCGGCGCCGAGGCTTTCAGCGACGCGGTATCCATTCGCGGCAAGCCGACAATCCAAAGCTCGGCATTCGTGATCCCACGCCAAGCCTCAATTGCAACGTCAAGACCCTTGTATGGGCGCATCAGGCCGAAGCAGAGTGCGACCGGGCCTTCTACCGCAGCTAGCTCCGGGGGCAGCGGCGCGCGGTTCTCGATCTCGGCGAGGTGGGTGAAGGTGCCGTGCGGAATCACGTGGCAACGTTCGGCCGCCACACCGAGTTCACGTTGCAGCCGCTCGCTGCCGTTCTCGCTGTGGACGACGACCGCATCGGCACGAGCGTAAGCGCGGCGCAGCCCAGCGATCTGGCCCGGGCGCGGCTCTCGTGGAACGACATCGTGGGCCGTGATCACGACTGGGCGATCTGCCGGGAGAAGCGAAGCACCGATCTGTGGCAGCGGCAACCACTGGAAGTGAACGAGGTCGGCCTGCCGGGCAATCCGCCTGTAACGCAACATCTCCGGCATCTCGGCTACAAGCCGTGAAGCGGCGCGCAGCGGTGACCCAGGCCTGCCTTTGAGCATCCCTCCAAAGCATTGATCAACGCGATAGCCCTCTGCGCTAGCGACCTCGCCGTAGTTGAAAGCGCCGCTACGCAGCGTCACCTCTGCGCCTGCGCGCGCTAGCGCAGCGCTAAGCGCACGGTCATAAGGCGGCGTGTAAGCCGGAGGGTCAACGACATCTATACGCACTGAGCAGCACAATAGGAGCTATGGCGGGGATCGATCTCAGTTATTGCGTCGTAAACACTCAGCAGCGGGAGCTACTGAGTAAGGCACTCGACGCGATCGCGCGCGAGCAAGCGGCGCTCTCGATCACGACAGAGGTTCTGGTTCTTGACAACTCATCGACCGATGGTTCGGCTGGAGTGGCGCGCGACCACGCCGCCGTCGATGATCTTGTCGTCCTTGAGCAGCGCGCTGGTAAGGCCGAGAATGACTCAATGCTCTTGGAGCGCGCGAGTGGGCGATACGCCCTGCTTTGCAACGAGGACACCGAACTTCAGCCCGGGTCGACGCTGGCGCTTTACGCGGCGCTTGAAGACAACCCAGGCGCTGCGGCTGCGGGCGCCAAACTGCTAAACCCCGACGGTCACGCGCAGCCCAGTGCTTGGAGATTCCCAGGGCCGTTGACTGCTCTTGCTTCGGCGCTCTTCATCCATCACTGGACGACCGTTCAAAGCACCGGCGAGGTGACGAAGCCGGTCGACTGGGCGCAGAGCGCGGCGCTGCTGGTGCGCCGCGAGGCGGGCAGCCAGATCGGCTGGCTGGACCCTCAGTTCTTCGTCTATTCGGATGAGGTGGACTTCTGCAAGCGGCTTGCTGACGAAGGCTGGCAGACGCTTTACGTGCCGAGCGCGAGGGCGATCCATCACGAGCAGCTATCGACCGGCGCTCTGCCTGAGAAGCGAATCGTTGAACTGTCGCGAAACCGTGACCGCTACATGCGCAAACACCACTCACGAATCTCAGCCGCGTTGGTGCGCTGGCTGACAGCCTGGACGTATTCGCTGCGGGCACTCGCCGCAACGGTGATGCCCGGTCACAACGCTGCCCGCTACCGAGCCCACGCTCGCGCCTCGCTCAATCCCGACGCTGGAGAGGGTCTTCGTGAAGCGGCGCTCGACTACAACCGCGGTGGGCGCAGACTTTAGTTTTCCGCGCGCCGCGTACTCATCCGGACTCAGTAGCGCGGCCACTGCGGAATGCAGCGATTAAGACATTGAGTTCGCGAATTGTCACGACGCGCAGCGCGATGAGAGCAGGCACGATCGCCAGCAGTACCGCAGCCCGCAGCACGAAACCCTCGGCGCCGTCGCTAGGTAACAGCATCTCGCCACCGACACTGAACGTCGCGGCGACGATGACCAGTGGAATCAACCTCGACCACTCAAACGGCACTGTGAAGACGTTGCGCGTCAGAAGGAAGAGCACGATCAGCATCGCAACGTAAGCGACGCAGAGCGAGATCGCCGCGCCGACAACGCCAAGCGGCGGCACTAGCCAGATCAGCAGGCCGACGTTGACGACCAACCCCGCGGCCGCCGCAGGCAACGTACGGACCGTCACCTTGGCGCGGCCGGCGATTGTGACGAGGACGAGATATAGGCCATAGAGCGCCCAGCCGAGCGCAAGCCATGGCAATGCTTCGTTGGCGGAGAAGAAGTCGGGCGCCGTGAGCAGCCGAACGAGCCATGCACCAAGCAGCGTGAAGGTGGCGACCAGTAGGGAGCTAATGATCATGTAGGCGGTAGTAACGCGGGCGTAGACCTGCTGTGCGCGTTGGTCATCGACGATTGAATAGGCCAACGGTGGCCACGCCAACTGGAAGGCGCGCACGAGGATGATCACTGCCGTCGCCAACTTGACGGCGACGGAGTAGAGGCCGGCAGCGGAAGGGCTGTCGGCGCGTAGGAGATAAGCGCGATCGATCACGTTGAGTAGGAAGACGGCAGCGTCGGCAGGGATCGTCGGCGCTCCGTATCGCAGCAGCGGGCCCAGCAGCAGCGGACCGCGAGGAATTCCGATGTGCTCGCGCAGCACGAAGATCCAGAGCCCGACCAATATCACCGATGAGGCGACGTAGTTGCCGAGCACATAGCCGCGGGCGCCCTCATCCAAAAAGACGACGAGCGTCAAAGTCAACGCGACGGTCAAGATCACGTTGGCCGACGAGGCGATTAAGTAGGCGCGGCGGCGCGAGCTGATCCGCAGCAGCGCATAGGCCATCTCAAGGTTCGTGAAGGCCCAGATACCGAAGACGCCCGCAGACATCAACGTCGCATCGGAGGTTCCGAGCACAAGATGTGAAAGCGGCTCGGCGAGCACCAGGCCAACGATCAGTGCGAGCGTCGAGGTGATTAGTACGAAGCCGGTCGTGGTTCGCACTAAGTGGCTCTGTGCCTTAGCACCGTCTGCCTCGTGCCAATGACGGATGAAAGCCTCCCCAAGCCCGGCTCGCAGCAGGATGCTCGTCAGAATCACGAGCGTCAACAGCGTCTCGGCGTAACCAAACTCAGCCGTCGTCAACGAGCGCGTGTAAAGCGGCAGCGTGAATAGCGCCAGTAGCCCAGCCAGCAAGCTCGACGCTTGGAAGGCCACTCCGGAGCCTGCGAGCCGCTTGAGAATGCTGTCCATTAACAGCGGACGCTATCCACCCACCCGGTGGAGGCCTGCGCGGCTACGCTGACGGCCGTGAGTTCACTAGCTGAAAAAGGTCAACCGATCTGCGTCCTGCTGCTGGCGCGCGAGTTGGAGCAGTTCATCCTGCGCGAACAGGCTGAAGATCTGCTGCGCTCCCCCGGCGTCGTTGCTGTTGACCCGCCGAGAGTTCCGTACGGCGCGGTGATGCGACTACCTCGATCGATCGCTTCGGTACTCGCAGCGCAGCAAGCAAAGCGGCTCATCAAGACATTGCGCGCCAACCGCGGTGAACCGCGCGCAGTGGTGATCTTCCACCCACTCCAGCTGCCTCTAGCGAGGGCGATCGTCGACGCCTGCCCGGGCTGCGAGATCTGGTATTCGCGCTGGGACCGCTACGAGCTGGCCTACGATGCGAGCGCCGAGCGGCGAGAGCGCCTTGCGCAGCTGCACAGTGAGGCAGCCGAAGCATCGGCGCTGACCTTCGCCGTTTCCGACACGCTCGTTGAGATCGAAACTGACGCTGGCCGCGAAGCGCTGCTCGTGACGACTCCCGCTGACAGTTTCCCCGCGCCGCAGATCGACGGCACAGTCGTAGCGGTTTCGCTAGGCCACCTTGGCTGGCGCACCGACTGGGTGCTGCTGCGCGCCGTTGCCGAAAAGCTAGGCGATCTTCTGGTGTTGCTGCTGATCGGTGACTGGCACGAGGACGAGTGCGCCGGCGACGTCGACTTCGAGGCCTGCCGGGCCCATCCGAGCCTAGTCTGGCTAGGCCGTCAGAGCGACGAGCAGGCGGCGCGACTGATCCTTACCGCCGACGTCGGAATCATCCCCTTCAAGCTTGAGCCGTTCAACGACGCTGGCCTGCCGAACCGGATCCTCAAGTACGCACGGCTTGGGCGACGTACGATCAGCCCAATGCTCTCCGGCGTTACTAGCTGGGCGCCGGCGGTAACCCGCGTTGCTAACGCGGACGAATTCGCCGCAGCGCTACTGGAACAGAGCGGAGCACGGACCCGTCCCGATGCAGAGCTGCGCGAGTGGGCTATCGCGCAAACAGCGCGCCGCCAAAACGGACCCCTCTGGCAGAGGCTCGAAGAGCTCGGCATCGCGCGCGACAGCTAGCGGCAGGAGGCCCATGCAGCGATGCGTCCGTGCTCTGCAATCAAGCTGAAGCCTTGCGGCGCGCTGTCGGTGTTGACCTCCACCCCGTCGGCGCGGCCGTAGCGATTGCGCGTCTTGTCATCGGTTAGGACTAGCGCGACGCCACTGCGCGCGCTCCGATCGGAGCGCGAAATAACCTGATTGCCGGAGGCGTCGAGTGCCCAGCGAGTGTCCGGCACGAGGCCAAAGTTAGGCAGGCTTACTGGGCCGCAGCGGCGTGCCGCTGTAACCGCCGGGTCAGCCAGTGTCGCTACGAGATCGGCATGCACACCGTTGACGAAGCTGATCTCATCGCTGGCCCGCGTGAAAAGGCTTGCTCGGCCAACTGTCAGCGCTACGCCGGCGATGACGACGACCGCTGCCACTAGCGCCCAGCCGCGGCGAAGTGAAGTACTTTTCGCCAGCTCCACCCAGCCCGCCAGCGCGTAGCCAGCGAAAAGCAGCAGAGTGATCGATGGGATCGTCAGATACCGAGGCAGCAAGGAAAGACCAAAGATGCCAACCAGCACGAAGGTCACAATCCCGACCGTGATCAGCGTCATTGGCAGGTAAAGATGCTCGGCGCGACGACGCGCGACCTGCAGGCCGGCTCCAACCACAACGAGCGCCAAGAGCGGCGCTCTCAGCACGCCGATCAGCCCATCGATGAAGGCAGATGGGACCTCAGCGATGCCTCGGCGACGGCCCAGTTCAGCGGCAAGGCTGCTGGTCTCGGTCAGCGCATAGAGCGGCTGCGAAACGGTCCACCAGTCGAACAGCGCCCAGAGCAGCGGCGCGCCGACAACCAGTGCTAGAAGGCCTAGATGCAGGCTGCGACGACCGCTCCTCGGGTCGCGAGGCCAGATGCACCAGAGCCAATAGATCCCAGCCAGTACCCAGGCCTCGGGGCGCACCAGCCCAGCAGCAAAGAGCGTCACCATCACTGGCGCGCCGCGCCGCGGCTGCTCGGCCTCGAGCGCCGCGGCTAGGAAGACCAATGCGAGGAAAATTAGGTCCGGGAACGCGCGCACGCCGTAGAGCAGGAGCGTCAAGTTCGAGAGCACGAGCAGCGCCGCGATCACTCCAGGCCAAACGCCAAATACAACCCGGCCAATCCGCCACAGCGCCCACGCGCAGAGTGACATTGAGAGGATTGAGAACAGCACAAGGGCTCGATCGGCCCCCTCGCCAAAGATCAACCCGAGCAGGCCGGCGATCAAGATGTAAAGCGGGTGAGCGGTCGGCGCTTGGTAATCGCCGATTGATGGAACCTGTCCAGCGAAGAGTTCACGGCCCCAGACGAGGTGGTAATAGGCGTCATACGCTGGATAACTGCCAACGACCAGCCACACGGCAACCGAACCAGCTGCCAGCAACCCGATCGCGGCCCACTCTTGACGCGAAACCCTCATCCGTCGTCAGTCTCGGTGGCATCTGCCGAACGTGCACCGGCCAGCGCTGTAGCGACGCCGAGCAGGACCCAGGTCAACGGATCCTCGAGGAAGGCCGCATAGATAAAGCTGTGAACGACGATCGCCGTAAACGCCGCGGCAACACCAACCTGCATCTCGGGCCAAGGGGCGCCGCGAGCACCGCGCCCGACTCGCACGAAGGCGAGCACGAGGAACGCCAGATAAGCCAGGAGGCCGATCGTCCCTTGCTCCGCTGCGACGGTCACCGGGATCGTGTGTGAGGCCGACGCAGCGCGCTCAAACGAAACGTCATTTGCGCGCCGATACTGACGCGAGAAAGAGCCAGAGCCCCAACCTTGAGCGGGTCGATCGACAAAAAGTTGGGCGCCGCCACTGATCAGCGCGGCCCTTCCACTCGTGACCCGGTCAGCGCTGCGCCCTCCATCAAAGGCGCCGCTTCTAATGCCATACGCCGCAGTGCCGATCAGCAGCGCGGCGATCAGCACTACGACCGTCCATCGAACGCTCCAGCGCAGAGCCGCGATCACGGCCAGTCCAGCGAGACGAGCGCTAA
>Ga0194063_10002630_pt1 | contig 11073 bp, 4 predicted proteins | sample SepL3720m_MetaG_FD_155459 | JGI IMG/M metagenome (GOLD analysis project Ga0194063, IMG submission 155459) | Anoxic zone freshwater microbial communities from boreal shield lake in IISD Experimental Lakes Area, Ontario, Canada - Sep2016-L373-20m | ecosystem: Environmental > Aquatic > Freshwater >... | reverse complement strand
CATCATTCGTACTCGGATATAGCCTTGCTGGTCCTATCGTTTTGGCCTTCGGGCCTAGCTCTGTGTATTATGTGACGGCCGTAGCATTTATTATTGCCTCTGCACTTTGCGCAACTCTACCGAGCTTAAGGGCCGAGAAATCTGTTAAAAAAATATCTGAAATAAACAAAGAAGTATTTTCAACCATAAGGAATAGCCTAAATCAGATATTCACAAACCCTAGGCTTATCCTACCGATAATTAACTTAACTATTGGCCAGGCAATGCTAGGAATCCTAGCAGTATTAGCTCCAGCTATTGCCATGATATTATTTGGTCAAAGCCTAGCTAGCGTAAGTACTATGCTTATACTTCCGGCCGCGATAGGTATGTTATTCGGTGCAATAACAGTTGGTCAGCTGTTTAAGCATATAAGCAAGACAAAGGTTATAGACGCTGGTATTATGCTGGCCTCTACCATGCTTATCTTGCTAAGTATTGTGCCTGTTCTTCATAAATTAAGTTTTTTCGGACTTATAGTTACCGCTGTTGCGTTCGTATTAGGGTTTGCAAATGGGCTTGTAGGTGTATCAGCCCAAACTCTTTTGCAACTTAACTCTACCGATGAAGCAAGAGGTAAAATATTCGGTACCTTAAATATGGCAATGAATATAGCAGCCATAGTCCCCGTGCTGTTGGCAGGTATTACCGCCGATCTTATAAATCCTTTGTATGCACTAACAGGCGCGGGTGTGCTAATTTCAATTTACGGTGTATTTCAACACAAAGCCTTCTCAAGACTACAGCTAAAAAGTACTTGACATACAGAACATTTATAAGATATGATTGGACTCATACAGAGGACGCTTAAACTCAATTAACCGGTTTGCATACCCAAAAAATTTGGGGTACCGGTTTTTTATCAGTTTAGAAAAACCACCTGTGCGGCACACCAAATATAAATTTAGGAGAGACTGGGAAATATGGCAAATACCCCCATTCAAAAACGCGTTTTTTTAAATAAAAATAAAGAGCAACTAGGTTTACCAAACCTTATAAAAATACAAACGGACGCATATAATTGGTTTGTCGATGAGGGCCTCAAAGAACTTTTTACAGAAGTTTCACCCATTGAAGACTTCACCGGCAAAAAATACGCACTAAGCTTCAAAGACTATCATTTTGAAGAGCCAAAAGTTAATGAACTACAAGCTAAAGACAAGAATTTAAGCTACGAAGCCTCGCTAAAAGTAGAAGCTGAGCTTCTTAACAAAGAAACTGGCGAAGTAAAAATTCAAGAAATATTCCTAGGTGATTACCCAATCATGACTGAACGGGGAACTTTTATAATCAATGGTGTTGAAAGAGTTGTTGTAAGTCAACTACACAGAACTCCTGGTGTATTTTTCACTAGAGAAAATAACGTCAGTTATTTTGGTGCGAAAATTATTCCTAACCGTGGCGCATGGTTGGAAATTGAAACTGGCCAAAATGGCGTAATGAGCGTTAAGATCGATCGCAAGAGAAAAATTCCAGTAACTGCTCTCTTGCGAGCTTTTGGTTATGGAACTGATAAAGAACTTAAGGAACTCTTTTCAGATGTCGACACTGGTGAGGTTAAATTTATCGACGAGACTGTATCGAAGGACCCTAGTAGCTCTACAGCAGAAGCCCTAATGGAAGTTTACCGTAGAATTAGACCAGGTGATTTAGCTACTGTGGAAAACTCTAAGAGCTTAATCGATGGCATGTTCTTTGACTACAAGAGATACGACTTTTCCAAGGTAGGTCGGTATAAAGTTAATAAAAGACTAGGTCTAAATGTAAAGAATATTCCAGAAAATAGAATTCTACGTCGTGAAGATTTTGTTGCAATCGTAAAAGAAGTAATAAGAATGAGCAACGAGAATGCTATGACTGAAGACATTGATCACCTAGGAAACCGTAGACTTAAGATGGTAGGCGAGTTAATGCAGCAGCGTTTTAGAACAGGTATTATGCGTATGGAAAGAATAGTAAAAGACCGAATGAGTCTTGCTGATCCAGATACCATTATGCCAGCTCAGCTCATTAATGTCCGACCAATAGTAGCAACAGTTAAAGAATTTTTTGCTTCACACCAACTAAGTCAGTTCATGGATCAAATTAATCCACTTGCTGAAATTGTTCACAAAAGAAGACTAAATGCCATGGGCCCAGGTGGTCTAAACAGAGAAAGAGCTGGCTTCGAAGTTCGTGATGTTCACAGAACTCACTATGGAAGAATCTGTCCAATTGAAACACCAGAAGGACCAAACATTGGGTTGGTAAGTACAATGGCTACCTATGCAAGAATAAATGAGTATGGATTCTTAGAAAGCCCATACCTTAAGGTAGTAAACTCGGTAGATCCCAAGGATGCAGCCGGTCAGATTGCATCAAAGACTGTTAAAGACAGTAAGGGAGTCGTTGTCTTAAAGGCTGGTGAGAAAATTTCTGCGAGCATTGCTAAGAAACTGTCTTCATCAGGAATCGAGTCCGTACCAGTAAAAGCTCGTCTCACTTCAGAAGTTGTATTTCTTGATGCTTCCGATGAAGAAAAGGCAGTTATTGCACAAGCTAATACCCCGACAGGCGATGATGGTTATTTTATTGACCCAAGAGTATCTGTTCGTGGTGTTGGTGGTGAAGCTGACGTAGAAGATGCTAATAATGTTGAATATATGGATGTTGCAAGTAAGCAGACTGTCGGTGTTTCTGCTAGCCTAATTCCATTCCTAGAACACGATGATGCTAAGCGCGCACTTATGGGTGCGAATATGCAAAAGCAAGCTGTAGCATTAGTTAGACCTGAATCCCCAGTCGTAGGTACGGGTATTGAAGGAACTGTTGCAGTAGACTCGGGTCAGGTTATTTTGGCTGAAGAGGATGGTGAAGTTATATCTTCTACCGCTGACGCAATTGTCGTTAAATACAAGAAGCTTGGAAACAAGACATATAACTTATCTAATTTTGTTCGATCTAACCAGGGTAGCTGTATACACCAAAAAGCCCTAGCTCATTCAGGTGAGAAGTTAAAAAAAGGTGATGTACTAGCCGACGGTATGAGTACACAAAATGGTGAATTAGCACTGGGTCAGAATGTTGTTGTAGCATTTATGCCATTTGAAGGTCTTAACTTTGAAGATGCGATCGTTCTTTCTCAGAGACTAGTTCAGGACGATAGATACACCAGTATTCATATAGAAACTCACCAGATAGATGTACGAGATACAAAACTAGGCGCTGAAGTCGTAACTCGAGATATCCCGAACGTTTCAGAAGATAGTCTAAAGGACTTAGATGACGAAGGTATTGTAAGAATTGGTGCAGAAGTTGGCGCTGGAGATATTCTAGTGGGTAAAATTACACCAAAGGGTGAAACTGAACTATCTAGTGAAGAAAGACTACTAAGAGCTATCTTTGGAGAAAAGGCCCGAGATGTAAAAGATACTAGTTTGAGAGTACCCAACGGCGCATCAGGTAAAGTTGTCGACGTAAAAATACTTAGTCGTGAGAATGGTGATGACCTTCCAGCAGGAGTATCGGTTCAGATTTATGTAGAAGTTGCTGAGCTCCGTAAGATACAAGGCGGTGATAAGATGGCCGGAAGACACGGAGATAAAGGTGTTATTTCTAAGATAGTACCTATAGAAGACATGCCTCACCTAGAAGATGGTACGCCAGTGGATGTTATCCTTAACACCCTAGGTGTGGGTTCTCGTATGAACTTAGGTCAAGTGCTAGAAACTCACTTAGGCTGGGCAGCTCAAACACTAGGATACAAGATTGCTAGCCCCGTTTTCGACGGCGTACCAATCAAACAGATTAAGGCCGAACTCAAAAAGGCAGGTTTACCAGAAGACGGTAAAGCTCAGCTTTACTCTGGATTCACAGGCGAACCTTATACTCACAAAACTACTGTAGGAGTTAAATACATGCTTAAACTACAGCACATGGTTGATGATAAGATTCACGCCCGTTCAACTGGACCATACGCTATGGTTACACAGCAGCCATTGGGTGGTAAAGCCCAAATGGGTGGTCAGAGGTTTGGTGAAATGGAAGTGTGGGCACTTGAAGCATATGGTGCTGCTAATACTCTTCAGGAAATTCTAACTATCAAGTCTGATGATGTTATCGGTAGAAGCAAGGCTTACGAATCAATCATTAAGGATGAAGATATTAAGGGGCCACGCGTTCCAGAATCATTTAATGTTTTAGTAAAAGAACTACAAAGCCTTGGATTAGCCGTAGACCTCGAAGGTAATAAGATAAGATCTGTCGATGCCGAAAACGTTATAGCTAGTGCTACAGAAGAAGAAGCTGTCGATTTAGGCACGGACGAATTACTGGTTGGTGATGAATCCAACGAAGCCGTTGTCGATCTTGCTGATGATAAAGGAAAAGATGATTTCGAAGTACTTGCCGAGGCAGAGCTACAAAAAGAAATAGAATCGGAAGAGGTATAAAAATGGATAAGGAAATGACAATGCACGAACAACAGATAATCGACTTTGATGCGATTAAACTATCCGTAGCCGGTCCGGAACATATTCTAGATTGGTCAAATGGAGAAGTTACAAAGCCCGAAACTATTAACTATAGAACACAAAAACCAGAAAAAGATGGCTTATTTTGTGAGAAGATATTTGGTCCAACTAAGGACTGGCAGTGTTACTGCGGTAAGTACAAAGGTATTCGATACAAAGGTATTGAGTGTGATAAATGTGGCGTTCTAGTAACTAGAAGTATCGTTCGTAGAGAACGAATGGCTCATATTTCACTATGCGTTCCGGTGGCTCACATCTGGTTTCTTAGAGGTACGCCAAGTCCAATAAGCCTCGTCTTGGACGTCGGTATTCGTGACCTAGAAAGAGTAGTTTACTTTGCTAACTTCATCGTTACTGATGTTGATGAAAAAGCCAAAGCAGATGCCATAGCAGACCTTAAGAAAGATTACGAAAGTAAACATAAAGACATACTTAAGAAGTATGAAATCAAAAATATTAAGGCTGATGTCATATCTGATGAAGCAGCAAAAGAATTAGCAGAACTAGATGCTAATTGGTCTGCAGCTAAGACAGATCTAACAAACCTAGCTAAATACCAGCTCCTACCAGAAGGTAGATACCGCGACCTTAACATGAAGTTTGGACAGGTATTTAGAGCCGGTATTGGCGCAGAAGCACTTCTACAGCTGCTAGAAGAAATTGACCTAAAGAAATTGGTTTCTAAATTAAGAAAAGAGTCCGAAGAAACTTCAGGCCAGAAAATGAAAAAAGCCCTAAAGAGACTCAAATTGGTTGAAGGCATGGAGCAGTCTGGCATACGACCAGAATGGATGATTACAACTAATCTTCCTGTAATCCCACCAGACCTAAGACCTATGGTTCAGCTCGATGGAGGTAGGTTTGCAGCATCTGATCTTAACGATCTCTATAGAAGGGTTATTAACCGTAATAACCGTCTTAAGAAACTATTCAAGCTAGAAGCTCCCGAAGTGATATGCAGAAACGAAAAGCGCATGCTTCAGGAAGCTGTCGATGCTTTAATTGATAATAACGCTCGTCGTGATAGGGCTGTTAGCGCCGCAGGTAGTAGAAAAAAACTCAAGAGTCTAACGGACCTGTTGAAAGGCAAACAAGGTAGATTTAGACAAAACTTACTCGGTAAGCGAGTAGATTACTCTGGTCGATCAGTTATTGTAGTAGGTCCACACCTCAAGCTTGATCAATGCGGTCTGCCAAAGATGATGGCGCTTGAACTATTTAAGCCATTCGTTATTGGCCAACTTATAGAAAAAGGGATTGCACACAACGTAAAATCAGCATCTAGAATGATTGAACGTGCTAGAACTGAAGTTTGGGACACGCTCGATGAAGTAATCGCTGATAAATACGTACTTTTAAATAGAGCACCCACCCTTCACAGACTAGGTATCCAAGCATTTAAACCAATCCTGATTGAAGGTAAGGCTATACAGCTACACCCTATGGCCTGTGCTGCGTTTAATGCAGACTTTGATGGTGACCAAATGGCTGTTCATGTACCTCTTTCTGCAGCATCACAAGCTGAAGCAAAAGATATTATGCTTTCAAAGCACAATCTACTTAAGCCATCAAGTGGTGAGCCAGTAGTGAAACCAAGCCAAGATATTGTATTGGGATGTTTCTTCCTAACAAGTAGCAAGGATGGTTTGAGCGGCGAAGGTAAGGCTTTTAGTAATATTGATGAAGCAGTTATGGCGCACCAAGAAGGCTATGCGGACCTAAGAGCTAAAGTTAAAGTTATGATTGAGGGTGAGTTAACTGATACTACCGTAGGAAGATTGTTATTCAATGAAATACTACCAGAAGGAATTGAATTCGTTAACGAAACTCTTAACAAATCAGCCCTACAGAAGATAATGGCCCAAGTTTTTACAGAGTATGGCAAGGAAGTAACAGCTACTTTAGTAGATGATGTAAAGAACCTAGGATTTAAATACGCAACTTACTCTGGAATATCTATTGGTATGGACGATCTAGTTATACCAGAAGAAAGAGATGCACTTGTATCTGAGGGTGAAGCAAGGGCTGTAGAATATATTACCCAGTATCAGCAGGGTCTTATTACAAATGATGAACGTTACACTAAGACTGTAGAAGTTTGGAAAAAAGTTGGTGAAGAAGTTGAGTCTAAGCTTGATGAAACCTTAGCTAGATCCGACTCTACTTTTAAGGATGATCTCCAGTCTGGAGCTCGTGCGAGTTTAGGTCAAATTAACAAGATGAGCGGTATGCTAGGATTGATGCTTAGTCCTTCAGGAAGGATTATTGAACTTCCTGTTAGATCAAACTATAAAGACGGACTAGGGGTGCTCGAGTACTTTATAAGTACCCACGGTGCACGTAAGGGTCTAACTGATACTGCCCTTAGAACCTCTGAATCTGGATACCTAACCAGGCGACTTGTAGATGTAGCTCAAGACATTGTTATATCCGAAAAGGATTGTGGCGAAAAAGAAGGATATGTAATGAACCGCGCAGAAGCAGAAGCGGTTGGGGAAGATGGCCTAGCTTCATGGATAGTTGGTAGGTACTCCTTAGAAAAGATTGATGACCCTAAAGCCTCAGAAGTGCTTGTGAAGAAAGGTGAGCTAATTACAGATTCAATGGCTAAAAAGATCGATAAATTAGGCATTGAGAATGTTAAGATAAGATCCGTATTCAAATGTAAGAGCTCATGGGGACTATGTCAGAAGTGTTACGGTGTAGACTTAGCCACAGGCAATACTGTAAACTTGGGCGAAGCCATAGGAATTATGGCTGCACAAAGTATTGGCGAGCCAGGAACTCAGTTAACCATGAATACTAAGCATGCTACCGGTATTGGCGGAGATATTACCCAAGGATTGCCACGGGTAGAAGAAATATTTGAAGCCAGAGCACCTAAGGGTCAAGCAATACTTTCTGAAATAGACGGCACTGTATTAGTAGCCAAGAAAGATAATAAGCAGGTTGTTACTGTAGTTCCAGCAGACCAAAAAGTTACTAAATATGAACTAAAAGGTATGAAGGCTAAGATAAGAAGTGGAGCTTCAGTAACTAGATCACAAGTACTAGCAGAATCCGCTGACGGCAAGAAGACAATAAAGGCTGGTGGAATCGGTACGGTCAAGGTTGATAAAGACAGGATTGTCCTAACTCACGACAGTGGAAACTCTAGAGAGTACACTATATCCGAATATACTACTATAGAAGTAAATAATGGAGATTTAGTTACAGTGGGCCAGAGATTAACAGAAGGTTCAGTTAATCTTCAAGATATGTTACGGCTTCAAGGTGAAGAGTCAGTACAGAGGTACATAATTGACGAAGTACAGTCTATTTATCTAAGCCAGGGTCAAACCATAGCTGCTAAGCACATAGAAGTGATTATTCGTCAGATGTTCTCTCGGGTGCGTGTTGAAGATCCAAATAGCACAGAGTTTATTTCTGGAGATATTATCTCTAGGGCTTCGCTTGAAGAACAGAACGGAATAGCTAAGGAAAAGAAGACCAAGCCTGCAACATATGAAGATCTACTAATGCCTATCACTAAAATATCTACAAGCTCTGACAGCTGGTTATCGGCAGCGAGTTTCCAAGAAACTACTAAGGTGTTGATTGCAGCTGCTATGCGTGGTAAGCAAGATAAACTAAGAGGGTTAAAAGAAAACGTTATCATAGGAAGGCTAATTCCTGTAGGAACTGGGTTCCGTGATGACATGGAAGCTTGACCAGAAGGGCTCTATCTGATAGAATGTTTAAGTTATGCCAACAATAAACCAATTAATCCGCAAACCACGTACTGTAAAGGGTAAAAAAAGCAAAGCCCCTGCATTAGGGCGTAGTTTTAACGCACTAAAGGTACAAACTAAAAGTATGAACTCCCCCCTAAAAAGGGGTGTTTGTACTAAGGTTTTTACCCAAACTCCTAAGAAGCCAAACTCGGCCCTCCGTAAGGTGGCTCGTGTTCGACTAACTAACGGTATGGAAGTTACTGCGTATATTGGAGGCGAAGGCCATAATCTACAAGAACACTCAGTTGTTTTAATTAGAGGTGGTCGTGTAAAGGATTTACCTGGTGTAAGGTATCACGTAGTTAGAGGTGCTCTCGATACTGCAGGTGTTTCTGGACGTAAACAGTCTAGGAGTAAATATGGCACTAAGCGAGAAAGTGGAAAGAAAGACTAGATCATGCCAAGAAAAGTAACTAAATCTTTAAAAAGAATAATTAGTCCAGACAGAGTATATAATAATGTCTTGGTTTCTAAGACTATCAATAAAGTAATGCAAGATGGAAAAAAGCAAATAGCTGAAAAGCTAGTTTATTCTGCTATTGAAAAAGCTGCTATTAAAACTAAGGTAGAACCAGCTGAAGTACTTGAAACGGCCGTTAAGAATGTCAGTCCAACTGTTATGGTTAAGTCTAAAAGAATTGGTGGTGCTAACTACCAAGTACCAATGGAAGTAAAAGGTGATCGTAAGGTTCACTATGCCTTAGTTTGGATTTTAGACAGCGCTAGAAATAAATCAGGCCAGAGCTTTGATAAAAAGCTAGCTGCGGAACTAGTAAATGCATTCAATAACGAAGGTGATGCTATTAAGAAAAAGCAAGATGCTCACCAGATGGCAGAAGCTAATAAAGCCTTTGCCCACTTTGCTCGATACTAATACTGAACTATAATAGTGTTTTAGCTTTAAAGCACTATCTGTAAAAAAAACATATTAAGAAAGGAAAATCATGGCCCGCGATTATAGCTTAGAAGACACAAGAAACATAGGTATCATTGCTCATATTGACGCCGGTAAGACTACCGTAACAGAGGGTGTGCTATATCGTACGGGTAAGGTTCATAAAATTGGAGAAGTTCACGAAGGTGAAGCTACAATGGACTGGATGGAGCAGGAAAGAGAACGTGGTATTACTATCACCTCTGCCGCTACTACATGTTTCTGGAACGAAAAACGCATTAATATTATTGATACTCCTGGTCATATCGATTTTACAGTAGAAGTTGAACGAAGCCTTAGAGTGCTTGATGGCGCAGTAACAGTATTCGATGGAAAGATGGGTGTAGAGCCTCAGTCTGAAACAGTATGGCGTCAAGCGGATAAATATGGGGTGCCTAGAATATGCTTCATAAATAAAATTAATCAGACAGGTGGGGATTTCTACAAAAGCTTGGAATCTATCCACGAAAGACTTACTAAGCACGCCTATCCTATCCATTTACCTATTGGTTTCGAACAGGAAATTAACGGTGTAATAGATCTGATATCACTTAAGTCTTACACCTACAAAGATTACACAGACAAAGAACTTATTGAGGGTGAAATCCCTGAAGACATGGTAGAAAAAGCTAATAACTACCGCCGGCACCTAATCGAGGCAGCCGTAGAGGCTGATGATGAAGTAATGGAAAAATATCTAGATGGTAAAGAGCTTACGACCGAAGAGATAATGAACTGTATTAGAAAGAGCGTGCTTAGGGGTGATTTTTTCATCGTTTCAGGTGGTGATGGACGAGGTGTGATTGTAGAAAAACTATTAGACATCGTTACTGAATACCTACCTAGCCCATTAGATATAACTCCTCCACTAGCAACAGATGCTAAAACAGGTGAAGAAAAAGTTATTCAAGTTACTGATGAGGCACCATTCTCTGCTCTAGCATTTAAGATTGCTACAGACCCATTTGTTGGTAAATTAGTTTTCTTTAGAGTGTACTCCGGGGTTATAAAATCTGGTAGCTATGTTCTTAATGCTAGTACTGGTGAAAAAGAAAGAATTGGTAGAATCGTACGTATGCACGCCAATCAAAGGGAAGAAGTTGACCAGGTATACGCAGGTGAAATTGCTGCAGCAGTAGGTCTAAAAGCCACAATTACAGGCCATACACTTAGTGATGTTACGGATCCAATGATACTTGAAAGTATAACCTTCCCCGAGCCAGTTATAAGTATTGCGATTGAGCCCAAGACTAAGGCCGACCAAGAGAAAATGGGTATTGCTCTTTCAAGGCTCGGTGAAGAAGACCCAACCTTTAGGGTACATACTGACGAAGACTCAGGCCAAACCATCATTGATGGTATGGGTGAACTACACCTAGATGTCATCGTTGACAGAATGAAGCGTGAATTCAAAGTTGAAGCAAATGTTGGACGCCCACAGGTTGCCTTTAGAGAAACTATAAAAGGTAGCACTCAGATTGAAGGAAAATTCGTACGCCAGAGTGGTGGTCGTGGTCAGTACGGACATGTCTGGCTTGAACTTAGTCCATTAGTACATACCGACGATGAAGATAAGGGCAAGATATTTGAATTTGAGAATGCTATTGTTGGTGGCTCAGTTCCTAGGGAATATATAAAGCCAGTAGAAGAAGGTGTTATTGAAGCAATGGGCAACGGCGTATTAGCCGGTTATCCAGTAGTGGATGTTCACTGTAAACTCTATGATGGTAGTTACCACGAAGTAGACTCAAGTGAAATGGCCTTTAAGATAGCTGGCTCGATGGCGCTTCAGGAAGGTGTTAGAAAAGCCAATCCT
>Ga0194063_10002629_pt1 | contig 11077 bp, 5 predicted proteins | sample SepL3720m_MetaG_FD_155459 | JGI IMG/M metagenome (GOLD analysis project Ga0194063, IMG submission 155459) | Anoxic zone freshwater microbial communities from boreal shield lake in IISD Experimental Lakes Area, Ontario, Canada - Sep2016-L373-20m | ecosystem: Environmental > Aquatic > Freshwater >... | reverse complement strand
CCATTCAGCGTGTTGCGGGTGCAGATTGGCAATATATACCGCATCCACCGCGCTATCAGCGAGTAATTCGTTATAATCTCCATAGCAGCGCTCGATGCCATAGGTTGCGCCGAATTGCTGCGCCCTTTCCAGCGAACGACTGGCCACGGCGACGGTTTCACTGGTACGCGATTCCGCCATCCCTTTGGAAAACGAACCGGCGATATGACCGGCCCCGATAATCCCCCAGCGAAGCTTTGTCTTCATAGCTTTCCTCCAATTCTAGCATTAATGCGGTGTGCTCTTACCTTTTACCAGTACCGCCTGCGCATGCCGGGCAAAATGGCCGCGGATATCATTAGCGTACTCGCGCAAAATACTCTCTCCCAGACCATCCACATCGCCGCAGCGATAAAGTGCGTGTGCCAGGGTAATCTCGCGCAATGATGGCCCACGTGGCGGCTCAGTACGCAGGTCATTGTTGAGATCATCGGCAGGCATGATATATCCACCGATACCGGGTTTGCGAAGCAAATTAGCCAGCTCTGGTGCTGCTGCTGGATCACCGATCTCCTCCAGCGCCAATGAAACCACGCGAGTATGGGAGAATTCGCTCTTCGCATTCAATTTCTTCAGTTTCTCCACGATCACCGGCACCGCACGTCTATCCTTCGTTTTGCCCAACGCATATATTATACTATCCAGCCGACTCATCGAGGGTCCGAATTGTCCCGCCGCACGATAATCCCATCCGCTATCCCAGGGGGATGAAGCTACCGCTGCCAACATGATGTCAACACCGGTATTATCACCCAGCAAGGAGAGGATATGCGCGTATATCAACTTATCATTCTTGTTCGCTGTATTATTCAGCGCCTGTTTCAATAATGGTATCGATTGTTCCGGTTGCGCCAGCAGCACTGACACTTCGCGATAATTCTGCTTGATCATATCAATCGCTTCGTTAATCTGCGCCGTGGTCATCGGGTAGGTATCTACATCCGTCAACACGCTGGCGGGAAGGTTTCCCTTTTTTATCAGTTGCTCTTGCAGTTTCTTGATATCTATCTTCCGGGTGTAGCCACCTTGTTTCACCGCCATCGCCGCCGCCAAGCCAGCGCCATAGCCCTGATTTTGCAGATCAGCCTGCATACGTATAAGTGGCATGGCGTCGCGATGGGCGCTGATACCCAGGCCGGTAACAATGATGCCGTCCAGACCCTTCGGCAACAACGCGCGGTAAGGAGTATAGGTGGAGAGCATGTGTTTGTCCGGGTGCTCCATGGAGAAGTATGGATCGATAGTATAGCCGTGAGTGTCAAAGTCGCTATAGGATAGACAGATGGTATCCGGGTATTTGCGCCCGTTCACCTCATCCAGGATAGACAACGTAAAGTCACCCACCATGCGCCGGCGTTCACGGGTATCAATTAACTGCCCGACATCGAATGAATTAGCATTATCCTTACGTGTGGCGACGAATAAGCGCCATACATCGAGCATATCTGTCTCGTCCGTCAAAGTGAAGTCTGTGTTTTCGTGGCTGGGGACAACGCCCTGCGCCGGGAGGCCGGTGCCCTGTACGGCGATCTCGGTGTCATCGGTATAGATGGGTGTCGCCCCGGAAGCAATGGCGATATCGGCACTGCCGGTAGAGTCCACTACCACCTTTGCCCGCACCACTCCGCGACCTTGCGGGGTAGCAACCACTACCCCCACCACACGGCCATTCTCCACAACCGAGCCAACACCCATAGTACCAAACCAAATATCCGCCTTCGCACTGCGCAATGTCGTGCGCCACCATTGGGCGCGCTCAGTGATACTCCAGGTGCTATCCCCCGGCACTTCTTTAGTAAAACCGCCACGGTAACCATTCCAGTAGGAAGCGATTGCCCCCATGGTACCCACACCGCCCAAACTATTCAGTGCCTCGACCACCAGCGTCTTCGCCCCCTGTCGCGCTGCTGCGATCCCCGCCGGGCACCCGCTGGTGCCTCCACCGATAACCACCACATCATAAGAAGCGATGACCGGTATTGAGTGTGCGGCTGATTTGATTATCGCTTTCGGCTTACCCGGTCGCATACCGTTCAGTTCTTCACACACGGTACCGGGCATGATCTGCTTCTCGGTTTTCCCGGTCAGATTCACCCCGGTGAGTGCCGGAATATCCTTTGCTTCCAGCGCCGCTGCGGCCCCGATGCGCCGACCCATTGCCATTAGCGCATCTGGGCGCAGTAGTGATTCAGCTTGTGTACGGGAGATATCTGCACAACCACCAATGATATACAACCGCTTCAGACCCGCCGGACGGAAGGCGTCCAACGATAGGCTCTCAACACTATTCCACGCGCCCGATGACTGACCAGCCCCCTTCATATTGTCGGGGGGAACCTGAAAAAGATGATCAGAAGCCATTGCCTGTGATGGTGTATCGGTGAGATCGCGAGCCTGCTGTTCTGCCGCAGCCCAACTGGTATATGAGCCATCTTTCATCACCAGATTCAGGTCATATTCGGTAATACTATATTCATTATAACCTTCCCAATACTTCTGTGGAGAACGTCGGATTGTGGCATCTTTTACTGGTTTGCTCTCACCACCGATGACGACACGCGTGAATTTCTGTTTTCCGGCAGGATATGACGAAAAGCTGGCACCCGCCATGCGCGCAACCCAGGCCCGGTCGGTTGCGTCAATGATCACTTTGGCCGTCACTGCCTGTCGTCCAGCACGATTGGCGATTACCACCCCGGCAATATTTCCTTTGTCATCACGCAGAATGTCAGTGACATAGCTGTTGAAGAGGAAATCTACTTTGGCATTCAGCAACGCAGCATCGAGCGTTCGCTTCACCTGCAACGGGGTAGCAGGACTTCCCGGGGCGAATACTTGTTCAGCCAGTAAGTCGGTGGCCGGTTCTTTCTTTTCCCGCCAGAGACGGCAGGTCGCCGCCATATCTTCGCCCAGATATGAGTTGGGAGCAGCGAGAAATACTTTGGCCCCGGCGCGCGCAGCAGTAGCGGCGGCCGTAACCGCACCGGTAGACCCGCCCACCACCACCACATCTACCTGATATGCAATTGGAATATTACGTGGTGATTCTGTGACAAACGGGAGTTTATAATAGTCGCTCAGACGCCAGAGCAGAAACGAAACCGCGACCAACACCAATACTATAATCAGTAATCGTTTCACTAACTGCTTCCCTTGCGAATGTTACTTGTTGCCTTGTTTCAGAATTGCATCTGCATGGCGGGCAAAATGTCCGCGCAGATCGCTGCGGTATCCTTCCAGTATCCCTTTGCCCAGCTTGTCCGGGGTATCGCCCAGTCGGTAGATAACCCGCGCCAGCGTTATCTCGCGCACAGAGAGCAGAACCTTAATTGTTTTATTATCCGCTTCGCCATAATCTCCTGCTTTTGTCATCACGTGGCCCTGCATACCGGTCTTCTGCAGCACCGCTACCAATGCCGGTACCGAAGCAGGATCGCCAATCTTTTCGAGCGCCAGCGCACAGGCGCGGATGTCACGGATGGCGTAGTCCTTGATCCACTCAGCCATATTATCCAGGTCGGCCTGCTGCTGCTTCTCTATCGGCAACTCCTCCATTATGCGGACGATCACCGGCGCAGCCGATTTATCTTTCAGGCAACCAAGCGCGAAGATCACCCCGGCCAGATCGCTGCGATGTGGTGCTTTAGCATCATCATACATACCACGCTTCCAGTCCGATTTCTCTACCGTTTCGATTAGCGTCTTCAGCCCGGTAGCGTCACCCATGATCGCGAGTAATTCCGCATAGCGTTGTTGCTCAAACGGGTCACTGGTATTCAGATATGCCTGCTGCAGCAGTTTGATAGAATAATTCGGCTTGGCCAGCACCAGCGGTGCGCCCAGATAATCATTCTTCAGCGTACTCACCGCGGTTGCCACCTCGGCCGCCAGTGCGGGAGAATCAGCTAGCGAATCCACATCCGTCAGTACAGTGCTGGGCAAGTTACCGATCTCCACCAGCTTCTGTTGCACCGCTTTGAGGTTCACTACGCGCGGCTGCACTTTGTCCTGCACCGCCTGTGCTGCTGCCAGCCCGGCTGCATAGCCCTGGTTCTGCAGGTCGCGCTGCATGCGTATTACCGGCATGGCATCGCGGTGGGCACTCACCCCCAGGCCCGTCACCAGTATCCCGTCCAACCCCTTAGGCAGCAGGCATCGGTAAGGAGTATAGGTGGTGAATACATGATTGGCGCCGAGGAGATTCAACTCGAAAAATGGATCGGTAGTGTAGCTGTGCGAGTCGCAATTACTCATGGATTGCACTATTGAATCCGGATAGGTGCGCTTAGTCATCTCATCCAACACCGTCAGTGAATAATCGCCGACGATCCGCCGGCGTTCACGCGTCCCCAGCAGTGGAACCAGGTCGAAAGCACGCTCGTATTTCCGGCGCGCGGAGAGGAAGATATTCCACACGTCCACCATATCTGTCTCATCAGTGATTGATACGTCGGTATTGGTGTAATGCGGTGCGGCATCGCGGGGTGGTACCCCGGTTGTCTGCCAGGCAATATCTGTGGCATCGGTAGTCACACATTGTGCGCCAGCAGCGGCGGCGATATCGGCATTGCCGGTCGAGTCGATCACCACTTTCGCCAGCACTACGCCACGCCCCTGCGGGGTGGCTACCACTACGCCCTTCACCACACCTTTTTCGGTGAAGGCCCCCACCCCCATGGTGTTCAGCCAGATCTTCGCGCCGGCCTTGCGCAAAGTGGTGCGCCACCATTCTGCGCGTTGTTCGGCATTCCAGTTATTTCCGGTGGCGGGCACTTCCTTGCTGAATCCCTGCTGTTTGCCGTACCAGTAACGATTCACTTCTCCCAGCGTGCCGGTACCGCCCAGCCCGCCCTGGAACTCAATCACTAGCGTGTTCATCTTCTGCCGGGCGGCGGCAATACCGGCAGGGCAACCACTGGTACCCCCGCCAATTACCACCACGTCATATTCACCCAATACTGGTAGTACACGCTCTTGCTGATGAATGGTGGGCAATTTGTCGATGGGGCGCGGGCCGGTGAGTTCCTCACTCACATCCCCGGTAACTTTTGCATCACCTTTGTCCCCTACCAGCATCGGATCCACCGGTGCCGGCAATTGCTTTGCCATATCAGCCGCACCAATGCCGACCCGTGTGCCGATGTCTATCAACGCCAGCGGTCGGAGCAGTTTCTCGGCTTGTGTGCGGGGGATATCAGCACAGCCTCCCAGCACATAGAGGTTTTTTACCTTTGCTGGCTGCAATGCTCCCAAATCCAATTGCGCGGCCCCACGCCACTCACCGGTGGTGGGTTTCTGCGAGGTTATCTGCGTGGCTGGTATGCTGAATAGCGTCTCTGCGGAGCCTTCCTGTTCGGAAGTATAGGTCAGATCACGCGCTTGTTGCTCTGCACTGGCACGGCTGGCGAAGGAATCGTCCGGCACATCCAATTGCAATCTGTATTCCGTAAGCGCATGCTGCGAGGGATTCTTCACGAAGTTGCCAACTTCATCGCTCTTCCCTGCAACTTGTATCGGCGGTAGGCTGCGGGGTTCCACGCCTGCGCTCGTGCGTGGCTTCCCACCCATTACCACACGGGTGAATTGTTTATTAGCCGCCGCATCATTGGTAAATTTCGCCCCGGCGAGACGGGCGACACCGGCATTCTCGGTGGCGTCAATTATCACCTTCGCCGTCACCGCCTGCCGCCCGGCGCGATTCACAATTACCACGCCACAAGGGTTACCTTTTTTATCAGTGAGGATGTCAGAATAATAAGAGTTATAGAGAAACTGGACGCCATTATTGAGCAGCGAATCATCCAACGCCCGCTTGATTTTCATCGGCGTGGTGGGGCTTCCTGCAGAGAATAACTCTTTCGCCAGCGCTGATTCCGGTTTCTCGTCACTCTCCAGCCAAAGGCGGTAGGTGGCCGTCATGTCTTCCCCGAGGAAGGGACGCGGGGCGGCGAGGAAGACTTTGGCCCCGGCTTTCGCTGCCGCGGTAGCCGCCGCAACTGCACCGGTGGTACCGCCCACCACCACCACATCCACCTGGTATGCCAGCGGGATTTCACGCGCGGACTCACGCACCGAATTATATGTCACCTTCGCCTGCTCGCGGTAAGGATGATAATCCTTACCGAAGAACTTGACCGCAAGGATGACTGCAATCACCAAAACTATCAGCGCCAGTGGTAAAAGGAATTTCTTCATCTGCTCCATATCCTATTTGCGTTTTTCCGCCAGTACAGCCAATGCATGCTCACTAAAATGTCCGCGTAAATCTGCAGAATATTCCTGCAATATCGCTTTGCCGATGCCATTTTTATCACCACACCGGTACAGCGCACGCGCCAGTGTGATCTCACGCACTGAGGCATCCAGTTCAGCGATGCCACCATTCAATTGCCCAGCACGGGTGACCACGTGATTCCTCATCCCCGGCAAGGTGAGAAGATTCACCAACGCTTCGGCTCCTGACGGATCACCGATGCGCTCCAACGCAATCGCCACGGCACGGAAGGCGCGTACGGAATTATTCTCGTCAAGCTCTGTAGCTTTAGCAGTGATTGCCGCGACTGCACGCTTATCTCCTGTACATCCCAGAGCGTAGAGCAACCCGGACATGTCCGTTTTTAACTTTTTGCTGTCTTCAGCACGGTGTCCACGATCCCAGCCATCTTTGTTCACCGTGGCTATGATGGTCTCATTACCGGTAGCGTCTCCGAGGATTGCGAGTACTTCGGCATAGACTTGTTTGGCATCGCCGGTGGCGGATGCGTAAGTTGTCTTCAATAATGGGATAGCATCTACCGGCTGCGCCAGCAACAAGGGCACACCACGGTAATTATCGGGCGCACTGCTGATGGCACTCACCAGTTTCTCTTTCGCGATGGGGTAGGAATCCTGGAAGGTTAGCGCTTCCTTCGGCAACCCACCCATCTCCACTAATTTCTGCTGAAGCTTCTTGATATCGATATTGCGCAGAGTTGTGCCTGCATTTATTGACTGCACCGCTGCCAATCCGGCTGCGTAGCCCTGATTCATCAGGTCGCGCTGCATCCTGATCACCGGCGAGGCATCACGGTGGCAACTGACTCCCAGGCCCGTCACCAGTATCCCCTCCAGTCCCTTCGGTAATAAACAACGATATGGCGTGTAGGAATAGAACAGGTTCTCCGCAGGGAGCAACGGTAATTCGAAATACGGATCGATGGTATAGCTATGGGAGTCGCAGTTGCTTTTTGACCAGACGATGGCATCCGGGAAGGTACGCTCGTTCACCTCATCCAGCACCGCCAGTGTGTAATCACCCACGATACGTCGCCTCTCACGCGTACCGATCAGCGGAGCAAGGTCGAATGCCTTTTGGAATGTCCTGTCCGGATTCATCTTCACCGATACCAGCAGATTGGTGATGTCGACCATGTCGTTTTCATCGGCGATGGTAATCTCGGTCTCTTCTTTGTTGGTGTATTGCGGATCAATGTTGCGTGCCGCTACCCCGGTGCGCTGCCAGGCGATGTCCGAAGCATCGGTAGTGACGCAGGTGGCACCTGCGGCAGCGGCGATATCCGCATTGCCGGTTGAGTCGATCACAGCTTTCGCCAGCACCACGCCCCGCCCCTGCGGTGTTGCTACGATGATACCGCGTACTGTCCCGCGCTCGATGAACGCCCCGCAGCCTAACGTACCCGTCCATACGTCAGCACCGGCAGCACGCAGCGTCTTGCGCCACCATTCCATGCGTTGATTGGCCGACCACCAGTTGCCGGTGCCACCGGCGATCACCGGCACTTCGCTGGCGAACCCCACCGGATTGCCGAACCAGTAACGGCTGATCTCTCCCACGGTGCCCACGCCACCCAGGCCACGCTGGTATTCCACCACCAGCGTCTTCGCGCCAGCACGGGCCGCGGCGATGCCCGCCGGGCAGCCACTGGTGCCCCCGCCAACCACTACCACATCGTATTGGCCCACCACTGGGAGCGCGCGCTCGGGCGAGGAGATCTTTGGCAACTGCTGCGTGGGGCGTACCCCCACCAGAAATTCCGCAGTATCACCACTGGCAATCACCTTACCCCAGGAGCCAGCAAGTTGCGGGACGACAGGATTCCCGAGAGTACGTGCCTCCGCTGCAGCGGCGGCACCGACTTTCTCACCTGCCGCCATGTAGGCGCTCGGGCGCAGCAACTTTCCTGCGTCGGAACGCGAGATGTCGGCGCAGCCGTTCAGCACGTATAACTGCTTCACGCCACGCGGACGATATACGCCTATCTCTGACTTGTCGGTGCCTATGATATTATCCGGCGGTACCTGGAAGAGCATTTCCGCAGCCGATGCTTCGTCGGCGGTATATGTGATATCACGCGCCAGATGCTCTGCGTTATTCAGCGCTGTATAGCTGGCATCTGCTTGCGGCAATTCCAACGAATATTCAGTGACCTGGTAGGTGATTTTCTTCCAGTATTTCGTCTCGTCAGCGCGCTCCAGCTCCATCTCGTCATCAATAGTGAAGGGCAGACGACGAATTTTTGCATTCGGTACAGAAGTATTGGGCTTTTTCTCCGAGAGAATCACCCGCGTGAATGACTGTTTACCTGCCGGGAAAGCGGTGAAAGCAACTCCTGCCTGGCGCGCTACCCAGGCATGGTCAGTGGCATCTATGATAATCTTTGCCGTAACAGCCTGGCGTCCGGCACGATTGGCGATAACCACACCGGCGGGGTTGCCGAAGGCATCGCGTAGTATGTCTGTTATGTAACAGCCATAGAGGAACTGCACCCCGGCATCGAGCAGTCCCTTATCGAGGGTGCGTTTGATATGCATGGGGCGGACGACGGGATTCCCCGCCGAAAATATATCGCGACCGAGTTGCGTCTGCGCTTCTTCTCCGGCTTCCAACCACAGGCGATAGGTAGCAGTCATATCTTCGCCGAGATAAGTCTGGGGAGAGGCGAGGAAGACACGTGCACCGGATTTAGCGGCGGCGACCGCAGCAGAAACTGCCCCCGTGCTACCGCCAACTACCACAACATCAGCAGTATACGCAACCGGGATACCCCGTGCTGACTCGCGCACGCAGGAACCGGATACGGGGGGGAAAGCCGTACCGGAGAGGCGCAAAAGCATAAAGGCCAGCGCTGCAGCGAGCAGCCATCGTCTCATCAGCTACCTCAATATACCGGGTTAACCGCCGAAGGCATCTTTGACGTCATCAACCGCCTGCTTCACGCGTTGAAAGACATTTTTGGGTTTGTAATCGATATTCTCATCACGTTCTGTGGCATATTCGCGTAATAGCTCTTTTTGCTTCGCATCAAGATCAGTCGGCACGGTGATGTTCACCAGTACGTGCAAGTCACCCCGGTGCGGTGTATTCACTACTGGCATGCCCTGCCCACGGACGCGGAAGATGTGCCCCGGCTGGGTACCAGGAGTTACCTCGATTTCGGTTTCCCCGTCTAGCGTCGGCACGGTCAATTTCCCACCCAGTACCGCAGTAGTGTAGGGGAGGTTTGCCTGCATCGCCAGATCCTGTCCATGGCGCTCGAAGCGGCCGTGCGGACGGATATTCATCGCCACATAGAGGTCGCCCGGCGCGGCATTGCGCAGCCCGGCATCGCCTTTGCCACGGAAGCGCACCCGCATCCCCTGGTCTACGCCGGTGGGAATACTGACTTCTACTTCGTCGAACTTGCGTGAACGGCCCTGACCACCACAGTCGGTGCAGGGGTCGTCAATCACTTCTCCACTGCCACCACAATGATCGCAGGTTACTACAGTGCTGAATTGCATGCCCAGTATTGAATTCGTCGCCTGCCGACGTTGCCCCATACCGGCACAGGCGGTGCAGGCGCGTGCACTGCCCGTCTGCGAGCCACGCCCACCGCACTTCATACAGGTAGCCTGGTGGGGGACGTTGATCTTCTTCTGTGCGCCGAAAGCTGCTTCTTCCAGGGTAATCTCAACATTGTAGAGCAGGTCATCACCGGTAGGATCTGGCTTGCCTCCGCGTGACATACCACCGCCGAAGAAGGCATCGAAGATATCGTTTACATCGCCGAAAGGGGTCCCACCAGCAGAGCGTTGCCCGCCCCCACCCATAGAGCCATCGAATGCAGCCATACCATAGCGATCGTAGGCGGCGCGTTTTTGCGGATCGCTCAACACTTCGTATGCTTCGCCCAGCTCTTTGAAGCGTTCCTCTGCCTCCGGATCGTCTTTGTTTACATCCGGGTGATGGTGGCGTGCTGACTTGCGATATGCTCTCTTAATTTCTTCTGGTGATGCATCTCTGCTGATATGCATCACGTCATAATAATCACGTTTTGTGGCCATGGTTGCTCTTCATTTCCCTCCCAGGGATACAGACAGAAGGCGCCGACTCCGGCGCCTCCATTAATCACTATTGTTGTCTATCACAGACCGGCGCCATAGCCTACTCTTCGATGATCGTATCGAGCAGCTTCACCTTACCATCTTCAATTTCATGCAGCGCTCTGCCGATCAGATTCGAGATGTTGATGTCGCCCAGACGGGTCTGGGCATCTTTCAGTTGCCGGGCGCGCTGTGATACTGCTACTACCACGGCATACTTACCCATACGGCGAGCAAGCCTATCGATATTAACTCGCGCTTGCGGCGCGTTTTGTGCTGGCATAAAAATCCTCCGTTTTCACAAACGTAAATATACGTTCTACAGGCGAATTATAGTCTATATCACGTTTAAATGTCAATTCTTATCTGCTTTCGCACCTGTTACTGCGAAGTTTTATTTTTTGACTTCGATTTTGCAGTGCCTGTCGAATTACTCACTTCAGTAGTATCGCCAAATTCCGTTTTGGTTCCAGTAATTGCGACTAGTTCTACCCATGTCTGACCTGGTTGTAGCGGGATAGGATTCCCCGCTTCATCGATGTATTTTGTCAGTTTGTTACGTTCGCTCTTCTCCCACTTGATGGGAATCATTTTCCCGTCAGTGAGGAAATACCCAGTACCGCTGCCGACGACCGATACCTTCATGGTCGAATCATTAGGATCAATGGTGGTATAT
>Ga0194063_10002628_pt1 | contig 11077 bp, 6 predicted proteins | sample SepL3720m_MetaG_FD_155459 | JGI IMG/M metagenome (GOLD analysis project Ga0194063, IMG submission 155459) | Anoxic zone freshwater microbial communities from boreal shield lake in IISD Experimental Lakes Area, Ontario, Canada - Sep2016-L373-20m | ecosystem: Environmental > Aquatic > Freshwater >... | reverse complement strand
TTACTCGTTTCACGATATTATAGAAAAGATAATTTTTCAGGATTACCGAATTGATGCCATACGTGCAATTGGAGTCAAATCGGTTAATGAATGGGAGGGTTTTAAAAAGGAAATTGAAGATTTGATTATTATTTTGGGAGACATGAACCATAATGAGATGCTTAAAATATATCTAAGCACGTTTATAATTAAAAATTTCAAACCAAAAAATGATAATATAGAAGTTAAATTTGATTTGATTATTGGTACAAACGAAAAAATAAATCTTTTTGCTTTAATCAATCTTTTTATTGAATCGAATTTTAAGTTAAATGAAGTAAAAAAATACTATTTTGATTACTATTATTCTCATGAGTTTCCAGAAAAATTAACTTTAGATTCGGTTGGGAAGATTTTTGGGATAACAGGGAAGCGTGTAGATCAAATGAAAAATTCATTGATTAGAAATTTGCCCAAACACTTTCTGTTTATTAATGATATAAAGTCCAAAATCTTACTTCATAATTATCTTGACACCGATAAAGATTTTATTGTGCTCGATTATGATATGGTTCGGAAGTTTAATGAGCTGGAAGGGGTTTCTTATAATTTAAGAATGTATGGCTACGTGTTTAGTATGCTCTATTGGGAAACTCATGTGTTGGTTAATGAGCTTAAATTTGGCATTATTAAAAACAATTTGCATTATTTGTATTTAGTGAAAGCAAGTATGTTGGAAATTTTTGATTTTATTGAATTCATTAAGGACCTTGAAGTTCTGACTATTGTCAAAAATACGAAAAAATCCGGCATACAATTTGAAAATTATATTTCTAAATTCATAAAGCATAATACTGAAGATGATTTGGTTGAAATTATAGAAATCTGTAAGACCATCATGCAAACATCATATAATATTACGATAATAAATAATAATGATTTAGTTTTTGAAAGTCAAGAGAAAATAAAATGGAAGGACTATATTTATAAAGTGATAGAACAAAAGGGATGTCCTATGAATCTGCAGGAAATTTGTCAGGGGATTAAAGAAATATGTTTTGACAGAGAAGTTATTGAAGGTTCCATTAAGTCAAATTTGATTTCTGATAAACAATTGTTTATTTCTTTTGGCAAATCAGGAACATACGGTTTGAAAAAGTGGGAGAAGAGTCGGAATGACATTATGGGCGGAACTATAAGAAGAATAGTGTTTGAGTTTCTGCAAAAGGAAGATACACCCATGTATTTTATGGATATTACACGTCATGTGAAGCAGTATAGAAACACTAGTGACAAAAATATTAATACAAATATTAGAGAAGGTACAAAAAATATCTTTCGTTTTTTCAAAGGAGGCTATGTAGGATTGACTTCGAAGTTGTATGACGAAAATAATCTTACTTATAAAAGATTAGCTTGGACAAAGTTTAGTCATATTCAACTTAAAGCTCTAATCGGTCAATCTATGGATGATATAAATTCACATTTTGTATCGAAATACGGCTATACAAAGGCTCAAGTGAATTATATGCTTACGATGCTTATGAATAAAAATTCGATCACATTCTCCAAAGACAATATTTTGATACGTGTGGAAGAAGCGCAAGTATTTATACATAGCAATCCCAAAACTAAGAAAAGCGAATAGCACCGCTAAACGCTATTTTCCTTTGGTAAATTAAAATTTTGTAGCCCTAAAATCCTTAGGGAGTGGGCTGAGGCGGCGTTACCGCAGGCATGAGCACCAAAATCACATGGGTGGATTCGCCCGGAATGAGGTTGATGGCTTGCGAAACAGTGCCAAATCCTGGCGCCATGCCGCGAAGTAAGAGCGTGGTGGTGGGTATTCCATCAATATTCCAGATGCCTTGTGCATTGCTAACGCCAGGAGCTTCAACGCCTTCGGCAACTACCAATCCACCTACGATGGGCAAATTTGTTACACCATTAAGCATAACACCTTCGGCATCACCTTTTTCGCCAACAGCGGGAGGAGTTCCTGTGGGGGTGTTGTAAATCACATAATCGTTGTATTTTGCTTCCGATTTGTCTGCCCAATAGGTTTTTCCAATGTCGTAAAGGATAACTATTTTGTTGTAAAGTTTGTTTCCAAGCTCGATGCGCGCTTCGGTAGCGATGTCACGAATAAAAACGGCGTCGTTTTTCAAATTTATGTGCTCACGATATGTAACCGAAAGGGTTTCCAAGCCATCCACAATGGCATGAGTTAATCCGGCAGGCTCCAGTAAATCAAAAAATTGGTTAGCTGCACGAACCACACGTTCAGCACAGTGTAACAGTTCCTTATCATCCATTGCATCCATGCCATGAGTGCCAAATGAACGATATTTTGCAGTGTTTTCGCCAAAAATTATGCGTGGGCGAAGCATCACATCGCGAATGGCAACCTTAACTTTGTCTGCAGTAATGTCGCGGGTGGCTGTGGCATCAGACATATCGCCCAAATATTCCTCATCGGTGCGAAAAGCTCGCAATTCATCACCATTTTCGGTCAAAAAATCTTTAGTTTCTACGCCAACTCCAAAAAGTAGGTAGATAGCAGCATCGCGATCTATCAAGTATAAACAATTATCAATCAATACTAACAGAGCAGGATAGCCCATTTGGAAAAGTTGTCTCAAAGTTGTTTTTCTCATAATGAAAAGTTTTAAAATTTGATGACAAAAATAATATTTTATTTTGAATTACAATGATTTTTTTTAATATTTTTTTTTTTTATCATCAAAAAGAACTAAAAAAATCTTGAAGGAATAAGACTGTATTCCATACATTTTGTTTTTATCATCAAAAAAAAATAAAAAATACTTGAATGAATAAGACTATTTTCCATGTAATTTTTCTTCATCATCAAAAAGAACTAAAAAAATCTTGAAGGAATAAGACTGTATTCCATACATTTTGTTTTTATCATCAAAAAGAACTAAAAAATATTTGAAGGAATAAGACTGGTTTCCATACATTTTGTTTTTATCATCAAAAAAAAATAAAAAAAACTTGAATGAATAAGACTATTTTCCATACAATTTTTCTTCATCATCAAAAAGAAATAAAATAATCTTGATGAAGTAAGGCTGTTTTTCATACAATATAGCTATATCAAGTCATTGACGTATAATTGTTTTATATTATCCTGAATTTGTTTCATACATGCCTATAAATGTTTTATAGTGTTCTAAAATAGTTTTTAACTATCTTAAAATTGTTTCAAAGTTTCCTTTACATGTTTCATAGTATCTTTATGTAGGTCTATATATTCTTCATGATGTTTCGTATAATCCTGTAATAGTACCGTACACACCTAAAAAAGGAGCACTTTTTTTGGTATATATGATATAATTTCTAATATATATTGATTTATTAATAGATATTGATAATCAGAATTATATATCTATGAAATTATTATTAGAATTTATGATATATGAAAGAGTTATTTATTATTCTGTTTAAGATATTATGAAATGTGATTTCGTATCAAGAATATTTTTTTTAGATACTAGTAATAAATTAATAGATTCTATAGATATATTTTTCCTTCCTTCAATCTCTGTGCATCTCCTCCCCCTCCGTGAATCTCTGTGTAACAAAAAAACCTCCAATATTACACAGAGCCAACTGCAATTCACCAAGCAAAAATATTTTTCAAGAAATTTTCTTCATCATCTCAATAAAATTTCAGACATTTGTACCGATTTTTTTTAGTCATCTATACTACTATTAATATGAAACAAGGAAAACCGAAAGCAAAATCCATTACTTTGCCCAATTCTGCCGATGCAAAATCATTGCTTAGGCTAAAATTTTCTTTATCTATCATCGTGGCTTTGTTTGCGTTTGTGCTTTATTCTCAAAGCATTGGACACAATTATACGTTGGACGATCATCCGGCAATTGATGAGAATAAAGTTACCACTCAGGGCATTGCGGGCATACCTACTTTGTTGGCTACGGATTATTGGTATGGCTATAAAAATGAATTTCGCGGTCCGGTTTATCGCCCTGCCTCGCTAATTGTGTTTGCTGTGGCGTGGCAATTTTTCCCCGACAGCCCCCACATCCTGCATTTCATCACGGTTTTGATGTTTGCCCTCACTTGCTTTTTTCTGTTCAAGGTGCTCTGCCTCATGTTCAAAAAATTTAACCTCCTGTTGCCATTCATTGGCACACTTTTGTATGCGGCGCATCCAATTCACACCGAAGTGGTGAATACCATCAAAAGTATGGATGAAATTCTCTGCATGTTTTTTGGGGTGTTAGCTCTTTTTTATATGTTTAAATACCTTGACGGGAAATCTATAATCCATTTACTATTCAGTACGTTATGTTTCTATCTTTCATTAATATCGAAAGAAACCGGTATCACATTTTTGGTGATTATTCCTTTGACAATTTATTTTTTTACGGACATTCCCGTGAAAAAAAACCTCCAAATTTTTGCCATTTTCGTTGCCATCACGTGCATTTATTTAGTGCTTCGGATGATTATTTTGAAAGATGTTAGTCACAACATCGTGCTAACAAAAAATGTTTTGAACAATACCTTAAATGCTGCCCCCGACTATATTAGTCAGCTCGCCACGACCTTTTATATTATGCTGCGCTATATTTTTCTACTGATTTTTCCGCATCCTTTGACCTGCGATTACAATTTTTCGCAAATCAAAATCCATACATTGAGCGACCCTATTGCACTGTTGTCCATCATGTTCTATATAGCAATCTTCATCTATGCTGTACTGAACTTCAAGAAAAAAAGCCTAATTTCGTTCAGTATTTTATTTTATTTGATAACTATCGCACCGGTCTCCAACCTGTTTTTTCTGAACGGCTCCACCATGGCAGAACGCTTTTTGTATATCCCATCCTTAGGTTTTTGTATCATATTGAGCTATTTATTAATAAAACTAACAAAAACGGAAGCTGTAAAAAGCAAATTCAAATCTTTATCACAGTTTATTTCGCTAAATGGACTACTTTTTGGGCTTGTCTTTGTAATTATTGGATTATACGGATTGAAAACATCTTCAAGAAATGTATATTGGAAAGATAACCTAACAATTTTTGGAGAAGACATCAAAACTTCATCCAATAGTGCCACTGCAAATCGAATTTATGGTGCCGAATTGTTTGAAGCTGTCAAACATTCAACCAACAAACAACATCAATTGGATACTTTCCAATTAGCAAAGCACTATTTGCTGCGTTCTCTTCAAATTTACCCGGAAATTTATGCATCTTCCACCACTTTGGGCAACATATATTATATAGAAAATCGAGCCGACTCTGCCTTATATTATTATGAGCGCGATTTGGCTGCGCGTAGGGATAATGTTGATTTAAACTACAATGTGGGAATCACGCTCAACAAACTGGATAGAAATGCGGAGGCTATAAAAGTCTTGCTCCACACCGTTGCGTTAAACCCTCAGCATGAGGATGCTTACTATTATTTGGCGGCATCATATACCAATTTGAATGATTTCGCGAATGGCGAAAAATATTTCTCAAAAGTCGTTGCTTTGAATCCAAAGCGCGCTGAAGCATATTACTATTTAGGATTAATTTCAAAAGAATTGGGCAATTTAGCCAAATCTAAGGAAAATTTAGACAAAGCTGCCGCATTGGGCTATCCGCCAAAGTAAACATCATCAACACACTACGCCACGAACTCCGAACTCTAAAACCCCTGAATCGGGGCACTCCTCCCCTATCCTCCAACCTACGTATCAGTTGACCAATCATCCAAAAATGAAAGATATTTTGAAGAATTTTCTCCATTATTTCAATAAAATTTTAGATATTTGCACGGCAATTTTTAAGCAATTTATACTAACCGGAATATGAAAAAAGAAAAACCAAAAGCAAAACCCGTTGCGGCGACCAATTCTGCCGATGCAAAATCACTTCAAAAGCTAAAAATTTCGTTATCTATCATCATTGCACTATTTGCGTTTGTGCTTTATGTTCAAAGCATTGGACACAATTTTACGTTGGACGACCATCCGGCAATAGATGAAAATAAAGTTACCACTCAGGGCATTGCGGGCATACCTACTTTGTTGGCTACGGATTATTGGTATGGCTATAAAGAAGAATTTCGCGGTCCGGTTTATCGCCCTGCCTCGCTAATTGTGTTTGCTGTGGTGTGGCAATTTTTCCCCAACAATCCCCACATCCTGCATTTCATGACGGTTTTGATGTTTGCCCTCACCTGCTTTTTTCTGTTCAAAGTGCTCTGCCTCATGTTCAAAAAATTTAACCTCCTGTTGCCATTCCTTTGCACACTTTTGTATGCGGCACATCCAATTCACACCGAAGTGGTGAATACCATCAAAAGTTTAGATGAAGTTCTCTGCATGTTTTTTGGTGTGTTAGCCCTTTTTTATATTTTTAAATACCTAAACGGGAAATCTATAATCCATTTAATATTCAGTACGATATGTTTCTATCTTTCTATAATATCGAAAGAAACCGGTATCACATTTTTAGTGATTATTCCATTAAGTGTTTACTTTTTTGGCGACATTTCTTTGAAAAAAACACTAAAGATTTTCGCCATTTTCGTTGGTGTTGCTATTATCAATTTAACAATTCGGATGATTATTGTGAAAGATGTTAGTCACAACATCGTTTTTACAAAAAATCTTTTGAACAACGGCTTAAATGCAGCGCCCGACTATATTAGTCAGCTTTCCACGACGTTTTTTATCATGCTACGCTATATTTTTCTACTGATTTTTCCGCATCCTTTGACCTGCGATTACAATTATGCGCAAATCAAAATCCATACATTGGGCGACCCTATTGTACTGTTGTCCTTCATGTTCTATATAGCAATCGGAATCTATGCTGTACTGAACTTCAAGAAAAAAAGCCTAATCTCCTTCGGTATTTTATTTTATTTGATAACAATTTCACCTGTCTCAAACATATTTTTTCTGAACGGCTCCACCATGGCAGAACGCTTTTTATACATCCCATCCTTAGGTTTTTGCATTATATTGAGCTATTTATTAATCAAACTGACAAAAACGGAAGCTGTAAAAAGCAAATTCAAATCTTTATCACAATTTATTTTCATAAATAAGCTACTTTTCATGCTTGTCTTTGTAATTATAGGACTATATGGACTAAAAACATTTTCAAGGAATGTATATTGGAAAGACAATCTAACTATTTATGGTGAAGACATAAAAATTTCATCAAATAGCGCCACTGCCAATAAAATTTATGGTACGGAACTGATAGAAGCCGTAAAAAAAACAAAAAACCAGCAAAACTTAATAGATACATTCAATATTGCAAAGCGATATTTATTAAAATCTATTGAAATTTATCCAAATATGTCTCAATCACTCTTTAAGTTAGGTATAATTTATTATATAGAAAATAATTTTGACTCTGCATATTTTTATCAAAAGAAGGCAAATAAAATTAAAAACAATGATATAGATGAAAATGTCAATTACGGAAAAACACTAAACAAATTAATGAAATATGATGAGGCAATAGAAGTATCCACTCGCGTAATTAAAGCGAATCCACAGCATGAAGGGGCATATTTTAACCTTGCTTTATCTTATACCAACAAAGGAGATTACGAAAATGGCATAAAAAATCTCTTGAAAGTCATTGAATTGAATCCAAAACGGGGTGATGTTTATTACTATTTAGGACAAATTTACAAAGGAAAAGGCGATGCCATCAAATCTAAGGAATATTTAGACAAAGCTGCCGCCCTCGGCTATGCGCCATAGTAAACTTCATCAAATCAGCACGCCCAAAACTCCGAACTCTGAACTAAAAACTCCGAACTCTAAACTCCGAACTTTTCATTCTATGAACCCAACTCTCAACCCTATCAACCTAAAAAAGAACTATTTAATCTATTTGATTATTCTAACGGGCTTAATCCTGCGTCTGATTTTCCCCGGCGACATGGAGTGGAAGGTTGACGAGAAATGGATGTACGAAAAGGCGCATTTGGCAGTCCAAAACCATGAACTGCCCGAAGCGGGCATGCAAAGTGGCGGCGGTTTGGTCAATCCCGGCTTGAGTTTGGGTGTGTTTGCGGTCATTGCCGCTTTCACTAGCAACCCCTTGCAGATGAATTTGGTGGTGCAGGTGGTGAATATCGTCGCCATACTGTGTTTTTTGATTTTTGCCTTATATAAGATTGACGAAAAGGAGCGTTCTGTGTGGCTTTGGGGCATTGCGTTGGCGGCGGTCAGTCCGTTGGCGGTGCTTTTTTCGCGTAAAATTTGGGCGCAAGACCTCCTGCCGATGTTTTCCTTTCTGATTATTTTAGGAAACTATTATCGCAGCAAGCCTTGGGGTGCCTTTGTGTGGGGACTTTTTGGCGCTTTGATTGGGCAGATTCACATGAGCGGATTTTTCTTCGCCGCGGGGCTGTTTTTATTTTCACTAACGCATGATTATTATAATCATATAAAATTCAGATGGTATCCTTGGCTGCTTGGCTCGCTTTTAGGCAGCATCACGCTCCTCACTTGGATACATTACATGCTGCTGCATCCGCAGTTTACGCGCCAAAGCTTCCTCACCATATTTCAGTTCAACTTCTTTTTCTATTGGTTCATAGATTCGCAGGGGCTGAACATCATGTATTCCATGCGTCAGGAATTTTGGCAGTTCCTCAGAGAGCCATTTGTGAATGGTATGCCCACCTATTTGGTGGCGGCGGCGCATTTGTTTTTGCTCATCGTTAGTGGCTTCACTGTGGTGAAACTTGGGACGTATTTTAAGAAGATATTTTTATTTTGTAAGATGCGGATGCCGTTTCGTAGCTTATTTACCGACCTCAGTACCACCAAGTTTTATCTCTATAGCATCCTATTAGGTTTAGGTGTGATGATGACCCTGAGCGCCACCGCCATCCAGCCGCATTATTTGATATGTGCTTTTCCTTTTGTGTATATTTTTCTTGCGAAGATACTCCAACACCGTCGTCGTTTGCTGATAGCCATCATCCTGGTGCAACTTTTCCTAACCCTCAACTTCCTTTTTTATGTTCATAAGCACAACGGCGTTCTGGATGGCGACTATGGCTTTACCTATAGCGCCCAGCAGAAGTAAAATAAGAAGCAATCTCAGTGCCTCTTAGTGCTCTCCGTGTCTCCGTGTTAAAAAAAAGCTCGCTATAGGGCACTAAAGATATATTGTAAAGAAGTAGCTATATAATATAAGGTATAAAGAAAAAAAAATAGGGTCCAAAACCAACAGCTTTGAACCCTAAATCTGAAACTTTTAACCCGAAACAATAAGTACTTTAGGCACTTTAGTTCACTTTAGGCACTTTAGGCACTTCTTTCAACCTGAAACTCTAAGTACTTTAAATACTTTAGGCACTTTAGCGCACTTTAGGCACTTCCGTCAACCCTTCACATACTCCACCAGCCCCTTCGCCTTAAAAATATTCATCAGCTTCTCGGGCAAAGCGTTAAAGGTGTATGATTTACCGGCAACTTTTATTGTTCCATTTGCCATATCCACTTCCACAGTGTCGCCCACCTTATAATTATCAACCGCTTCGGGCACCACAAGTATCGGCAAACCCTGATTGACCGCCGAACGATAAAAAATACGATTCACCGACTTACAAATAACCGCCTGAACGCCTGCAAAAGCAAGCCCCACGGCAGGATGTTCGCGCGAACTGCCACATCCAAAGTTCAGCCCGGCAACCACAATGTCGCCCGCCTTCACATTTTCGGCAAAACTTTCGTCCACACCCTTAAAAAGATACGGCATAATCTTGTCGCCCTCCGAACTATTGATATTATAGGTCAAATTACCGGCAAACATCTGGTCTGTATTCATATTATCTATGTCGCCATAGCCCCACACGCCTTGCTGGAAGCGCACTTCGCCCTTCTGAGCCTGAATGGAATGACCCTGTTCTTTCGCATAAGGAAACGTATCGTTCGCCGCGATGCCTCTGGGATCAGTAATCTCGCCCTTGAGTGCCGACCATGCCACCGTGGCAGGCGAAGCCAGGTAAATACTGGCTTTTTCGTTGCCCATACGTCCCAAAAAGTTCCTGTTGGCAGTCGAAATCACATTATAACCGTCGGCGGGTATCCCCTGCCCTGTTCCCAAGCATGGTCCACAGCTCGGCGACAGGAAATTAGCGCCACAATTCAGCAAATCAAGCACCAACCCCTCTTCCATAGCTTGCTTATAGATTTCCATAGAAGCCGGAATCACCAATAGTTGGAAACCGTCGGGTAGTTGTTTGCCCTTCAAAATTCCCGCAACGATGCGGATGTCTTCTATACGTCCGTTGGTGCATGTCCCAACCAGCGCTTGATTCAATTTAGTGCCCTGCACCTGCGAAACAGCCATCACATTATCAACATGATGCGGCGCAGCCACCACCGGAAACAGCGCATTCAAATCTATAGTAAACTCCTTCAGATATCGGGCGTCCGCATCTGCCCATTCCCCTTGGGTTTTCGTGCCGATAAAATCCCACAACACTTCATCGGCGGGGAACACAGCGTTTTTAGCGCCCATTTCCGATGCCAGATTGGCAATCGTCATTCTATCAGCGATGCTCAAGGATTTCACCCCTTCGCCGTGATATTCTATAGACATATAATCGGCTCCATCGCTGCCCATCATGCCAATAATCCAAAGCGCAACGTCTTTCGCATAAACGCCCGTCGGCAGTTTACCGTTCAACGTAATTTTCACAGATTCCGGCACGCGAAACCAAGTTTCCCCTTGCTTCCACAGCCCGGCAGTTTCCGTCCTATCAATGCCTGCGGCGAACGCATTGAAAGCCCCCGCGGTGCATGTATGACTGTCGCTGCCCACTATAATCATCTTTGGGCGTGCATAAAGGCACATCAACTGATGACAAATGCCCTTGCCCACATCATGAAACTTCGTGATGCCTTGTTTAGCAACGATGTCGCGAATCTTTTGATAATCGTTCGCCAATTTAGCGTTCGTGGGCGGAGCGTTATGGTCCAAAACGATTAACAATTGTTCGGGATGCGCCACCTGAGCGCCGCCCATCTTGCCAAAAGTGGCGTTAATACTTGCTGTATTATCG
>Ga0194063_10002627_pt1 | contig 11079 bp, 8 predicted proteins | sample SepL3720m_MetaG_FD_155459 | JGI IMG/M metagenome (GOLD analysis project Ga0194063, IMG submission 155459) | Anoxic zone freshwater microbial communities from boreal shield lake in IISD Experimental Lakes Area, Ontario, Canada - Sep2016-L373-20m | ecosystem: Environmental > Aquatic > Freshwater >... | reverse complement strand
TCCATTTCCAGGACGGTTGCGCCGACGAGGCTTTTGCCGATGAAAAACAGGCTCTGCGGCTCGTCCTGCAGGGCGGACAGCCATCCGCGCACGTTTTTTTTCAGCCGGGAGCCACCTCCGCTCAGGCAGGGCGCGCTCCATGCGATCGGGGCCTTGCTGGCGTGGGCGCGGCGGAGCAGGAGTTCGCAGGCACCCGGAAGGGTTTGCGCGGGCTCGGGCTCCTTTTCCTCCTCGGGCGGGGCATTGAGTTTTTTCCATGCCAGCCAGAGCTTCGCCCGGATCCCACGGAGCAGGCGCGGGAGAACGGCGAGCACGGCCGTGGTGAAACCGACCGAGACCGCGAGCGCGGCGACGGGGTGCCATGCCACGAGCGCGAGCCCAGCGCAAACGATGCCGTCTTCCGCCAGGCTCAGGGCGATGTTGGAGACGGGCTCGGGGGAGGCGTTGGCGGCGAGGCGCGTGCCGGCCTTGGCCACATGCGAAGTGAGGGCCATGCCGCCTGCGAGCAGGGCGGCGATGATTTCGAACGCCGGGTGTGCGCTCCCCAGAGCGGCCACCGCGAGCGCGGCGGCTCCCACCGGCCGGATGAACGTATGCACCGAGTCCCACGCGGTATCGACCCAGGGGATCTTGTCGGCGAAAAACTCGACGAGATACAAAAAACCGGCCACTCCGATGATGATCGGGTCGCCGAGCACCTCGAGGCCGGCCATCGTCGGCGGGAGCACCACCCAATCCATCCGGACCGCCAGGCCGGTCACGAAAACCGTCAGATAAAGATTGATCCCCGCCAAGCTGGCCAGACCGAGGGCCACACCGAGCAACCGCAGCTCATCCATGCCGCAACTATCAACGGAAGCGGCGGATTGTCACGCCGGGATTCGCGCCATTCCCTAGGAGGTTCATGCCGTCCTTGTGCGGGTGTGGGGAACATGGTAGATAGCTGCGGAGCCTCCGCCGGGGGAGAGGCGGTTGGCAAGACATGCGCAAGAAGAGCTTTATTTTCCATGATGAGGGGGGCAGACGCTGGGTGTGGTTCCGGCTTCTGGCCTGCGCGGGAACGTTTTTTGGAGTCGGGGCGCTGACGCTTTTTCTCCAGGCCCTCTTCATTGCGCCGGAAATGGATTCGCCCAAATTGCTCAAGGATTTGAAGCGCCAGATCAGCGCGTTTGAGAACCATGTCCGGGTGCCCTCGCTGAGCAACAGCGACAGGGAGCTTTCGAAGAGGCTGACGACAAAGCCGTCTGGGCACGAGAAATCCCGCTTGGCCGGGAGCCCCGGGATTCGCGCTGCGTTCTTTGCCGGCTGGGATGAGGCGGCGTTCCGCTCGCTCAAGAAAAATCAGGGCCTCCTGACCCACCTCTGTCCGGAATGGCTCACCTTCACGAGCCTCAAAGACGGCCCGGTGGAGGATCCCGATGCGGCGCTCGGCCGGCTGCCAGAAACGCTCAAGCTCATGCCGGTCCTCACCAATCTGGAGGGCGACCAGCGGGTGCCCGAGGGCGTCGAGTTCCTCATGCGCGCGGGAACGAAAGAACGGGCGCAGTTCATCTCGCGGCTCGCCGCCCTCCTGAAAAAAATCCAGGCCGCCGGGGTGGTTGTGGATTGGGAGGAGGTGGATCCCGGCGCGAACAACGAGCTGACGTATCTGCTCATCGCGATTTCGGACGGGCTCAAGGCGAAGGGATTGGAAACCTGGCTTTGCGTCACGATGGATTCCGGGTTTTCCTCATGGGATTTCGAGCGCCTTTCTCCGCATGTGGCGCGGTTCGTCGCGCTTCTGCATGATGAGAACGGCGAGGGGGATCCGGCCGGGCCGATTGCCTCGCAGGATTGGTTCGACGGGTGGGCGGAGGTGATCAGCCATTGCGGGGATCCCGGGCAGTGGATCGCCTCGCTCGGAAGCTACGGGGCGGATTGGGAGGAGGGCGCGCCTCTTGGCGAACAGATCTCCTTTGCCGATGCCATGAGCCGCGCAGGGAATGCCGGCGGAACCCGCGTGAAGGATGAGGGGCCGGAATTCAACGGCAGATTTTCCTATTTTCACGAGGGGAAGGGCCACGACGTCTGGTTTCTCGACGCGGCCTCTTTCGCGAATGAATGGAATGTCGTCCGGGCCTACGGTTTCGGCGGAGTCCTCCTCAACCGGATGGGCCTCGAAGACCCTTCGGTCTGGAATGTCATGGGTTCGTTGAAGGAGGTGAAGGCCGGAGATTTTCCGCGGGCGATCCCGGGCGGGGAGGCGATCACATCGATTGGAAAAGGCGAGGTCGTGAGCCTGGATTCCACGGTCTGCGACGGCCGGAGGGTGTTTGCTCAAGGTGCCGATGGCAGGATCTCCTGCAACTACGAGGCGACCCCCTCGTACCCGACGCTCTTCCGCCTGGGCGCGGAGAACGCCGACAGCATCGCGATCACATTTGACGACGGACCGGATCCCGACTGGACCCCCGCGATTCTGGACATCCTGAAAGCGCACGGGGTGAAGGCGACGTTTTTTTTGGTCGGGCAGGAGGCCGAGCGGTATCCGGAAATCGTGGGGCGGATCGTTGCCGAGGGTCACGAGATCGGCAACCACTCGTTCACGCATCCGAACCTTGCCGAAGCCCCGGCGTCGATCGTCCGCCTCGAGCTCAACGCCACCCAGCGGCTCATCGAATCGCTGACCGGCCGATCCACCACGCTTTTCCGCCCGCCCTACAACGCCGATTCGAACCCCGCCAGCCTCGATGAGATCGCTCCCATCGCCACCGCGCAGTCGCTCGGCTACCTGACGGTCCTCGAAAATATTGACCCGAAGGATTGGGAGTCGTCGGGCAAGGCGGAACTGCTCGCCCGGGTGAAAATGGGACGCCGGAACGGGAATGTCATCCTGCTCCACGATGGCGGCGGCGACCGAAGCGCCACTGTGGAGGCGCTTCCCGCAATCCTGGATTATTTGAAGGAGCGCGGGGACCGGGTGGTTTCCATCGGCGATCTGCTCGGGATTGACGAGCGAAAGATCATGCCTCCGGTCACGGCCGAGAACAAAACCGTGCATCTCTTTGCCAGCGGGCTCGGGTTTCAATTCCTGCATCTGCTTCAGGAATTCCTTTTCGCCTTTCTCGCGGCGGGAACAATTCTCGTGGTGGCGCGCACGATCCTCATCGTCGTCCTCGCGCGATATTACAAGCCGCCGGCCGTCCACGAGGGCGGACCCCGCCCGGACGTTTCGGTGCTGATCCCCGCATTCAATGAGGAGAAGGTCATTGCCAAGACCCTCCGCTCGCTCCTCGCTTCGGACTATGGAGGAGGGATGGAAATTGTTGTGATCGACGACGGGTCGTCGGACGGCACGGCGGGAGCGGTGCTGGCGATCGATGATCCGCGCGTCCGGCTCGTGCGCCAGGAGAATTCCGGCAAGGCCCACGCGCTCCAGCGGGGGGTTGATCTCACGGAAAGCGGGATTCTGATTTTTGTGGATGCGGACACCCAGTTCGAGAAAGAGGCGCTCGGCCGTCTGGTCGGCCCGTTTTGTGACGAGCGCATCGGCGCGGTCTCCGGGCACGCGCGGGTGGGAAACCTCAGCACGTTCCTCGCCAGGTGCCAGGATATGGAATACGTGAGCGGCTTCAACCTCGACCGCAGAGCCTATGCGGCATGGAATTGCATCACGGTCGCCCCCGGGGCGATCAGCGCGGTCCGCCGCTCGGCGCTTCTCGCGGCGGGAGGGTTTTCCTACGAGACGCTTGCCGAGGACACGGATCTCACGCTCTCGATCCACAAGGCCGGATACCGCGTCGCCTACCAATCGGATGCCATCGCCTACACGGAGGCGCCCGAGACGTTCGCCACGCTCGCCCGGCAAAGGTTCCGCTGGGCCTACGGCACGATGCAGTGCGCATGGAAGCATCGCGATATCGTCTTCAACCTCCGCTTCAAAGCCCTCGGGTGGTTCAGCCTCCCGGGGATCTGGATTTTCCAATTCCTCCTGGTCGCATTTTCCCCGTTCATCGATGTCCTTTTCCTCACGTCGATCCTGCTCGGCCACGCGGAGGACGTCCTTCCGTATTTTCTGGCCTTCCTGCTCTGCGATCTGATCCTCGCCGCCGCCGCCGTCCGCATCGAGCGCCTGCCGCTCCGGAAGGCGCTTTGGATCATCCCGCAAAGATTCCTCTACCGCCCGCTGCTCAGCTACGTGATCTGGAAATCCCTCCTCCATGCGATGCGCGGCGCATGGGTCGGCTGGGGGAAGCTCCAGCGCACCGCGACGGTCTCACTGCCATGAACCCACAGATTCTCGCGGCCCTCGTTCTTTTCCTTCTCGCGTCGGCCACTCCGGCCGCCGGCCCGTTTGCGGATTTGAAAAAAATCCCCCCGGGCGTGCTCTTCGGCGCGTATATGGATTTCGGGGAAACCGAGGACGGCGTCACGCTCGAAGGGATCGAGAAATTCGAGGCGATGGTGGGGAAAACGCCCGCGATCATCGCCTCCTCGAGCTACTGGGGGGAGCAGAGTTTTCCCGCAAAAAACCTCGCCCTCATCTCCCGCCATGGAGCCGTGCCCCTGGTCTTCTGGTCGCCATGGGACAAACCCTACGAACAACAAAAAGGACCGGACCGGTTTTCTTTGACGGAAATCCTCGCGGGAAAATGGGACTCCTACATCGATTCCTGGGCGGATGCGGCAAAGGAGTTCGGGCAGCCGTTTTTTGTCTCGTTCTGCAATGAGATGAACGGAAGCTGGTTCCCGTGGTCCGGATGCTTTTATGGCGCCGAGAACGGCGGCAACGATGTCTTCAAGCGAACCTGGCGGCATGTCGTCGACCGGGTTCGCGCCCGCGGCGCGCACAACATCCGGTGGGTTTTCCACGTCAATGCCTTCCCCGGCATCAACGACGATTGGAATCTGATGGCCTCGTATTATCCCGGCGCGGCCTATGTGGACTGGCTCGGGCTCAGCATCTATGGCAAGCAGTTCCGCAGTGAGGGGAACTGGGCGGATTTCGGGGATCTCCTCGACTGGCCGTATCAGGAAATCACCGCCATCGATCCGGACAAACCGGTCATGCTTGCCGAGTTCGGCGTCGGTGAGTTTCCGGAAGCCGGCGACAAGGCAAAATGGATTCGCGACGCCTTCGCGATGATCCCAGGCCGCCCCCGGATCAAAGCCGCCGTCTTTTGGCACGAGCGCTGGCAGAACGCGGACGGCAGCTTCAGCAACCTCCGCATCAACTCCTCGCCCGACGCCTTGAAAGCCTTCCGCGCCGGAGTCTCCTCCCCGCTCTGGATCCCGTCGGAGCAGGGAAAAAAATGAGTTAAAAATTCCCGCGATGAGAACCACGAGCGCGCCGCTTACCAAACGCCTTCTCGTCGTCCTCCTTCTCGCCGCCTGCGTAGCGGCGGCCTGGTGGATCGCTGGCTGGCTGGAAAAGCGTCCGCTTCCGGCTTCGGGCGGGCTGTTCATCCCCGGCGAGATCCTGATTCCCGGGCCGCATTTCCTCCAGGGCGACCCCGCGTGGGGTGAGGCTTGTCTCGGGCCGACGAGCGATCCCCTCGCGTCGGTCGGTTGCGCGATTGCCTCCGCGGCCATGGTGCTCGCCGGCTACGGAGCGGAAACCGATCCCGGAAAACTCAACGCCTTCCTGCAATCCCGCCCCGACGGATTCACGCCGCAGGGCTGGCTGTATTGGGAAAAAGCGGCCGAAGCCGCGCCGGGCCTCGCCCTCCTGCCCCACTACGAGGACGCCCCCTCATTTTTCCTCATGGATGCCAACCTCCTGCAGGGCAACCCCGTCATCATCCGGCTGCGCTACCCGTCGGGCACCACCCACTTCATGGTCGTCTGCGGAAAACGGGGGTTCGATTTCCTCGTCCGCGATCCCGGCCCGGGCGGGCAGCGAGGCATCTATCCCCTCCGCGATTTCGGCGGCCCCATCGAAGCCCTGCGCTTCTACCGCAAACCGCAATCCGCGAAACCCTGACTCATGCTCACGGAGCGCTTGGCTGGGGACGGGTGAGAGACCCGAATAAACCCGTGGAAGCGGCATCATGCCGGTTGGGATCGTTTCTCCAAGCGGCCGGACGCAGCTTCTCTATCGAATGCGAAGGGGAAGAAAAAAAGCCGCGCGGGAAAATCCCGGGCGGCTTTTTCTGGAGAATGGAGGCCGTTATTTTTTGGCGGCGGGCTTCTTTTTCTTCGACGGGCGGACGATGACGTAGGAGCCACGTGCGCCGGGGATCGCTCCCGAGACGACGAGGACGCCCTCTTCGCCGCGCACCTGGAGGATGCGGAGGTTCTGGAGGGTCACGCGCTCATCGCCCATGTGTCCGGGCATGCCCATGTTTTTCCAGACGCGCCCGGGAGTCGAGCGGTTGCCGATCGCGCCGTTCCGGCGGTGCATCGTCGAGCCGTGGGTCATCGGCTGGCCGTCGAAGTTGTGCCGCTTGATCGTGCCTTGGAACCCCTTGCCTTTTGACTGGCCGATCACGTCCACGAACTGCCCGGTCTCGAAGACCGTCACCGCGACATCGCCCGATTCCGGTGCGGCTTCCCCCTCGGCGAGTCGGAACTCGCGGATGAAGCGCTTCGGGGTGGACGAGGACTTGGCGAAGTGCCCGGTCTGGGCTTTCGACACGCGCTGCGGCTTCTGGTCGCCGTAGCCGACCTGCACCGACGCGTAGCCGTCCTTGTCGGCGGTCTTGGTTTGAAGAATGCGATTGCCGCCGGCCTCGATGACGGTGGCGGGCGTGCTGCGGCCCTTGTCGTCATAGACGCGGGTCATTCCAATTTTTTTTCCGAGAAGTCCGATGCTCATGGCTGTCAAATTTTGATGGTGATGTCGACTCCGGCGGGGAGGTTGAGTTTGCGGAGCTCGTCCACCGTCTTGGCGGTCGGTTCGACGATGTCCAGCAGGCGCTTGTGCGTGCGGATCTCGAACTGCTCCATCGACTTCTTGTCCACGTGGGGCGAGCGGTTGACGGTGAATTTTTCGATGCGGGTCGGGAGCGGGATCGGGCCGGTGACTTTCGAGCCCGTGCGCTTCGCGGTTTCAACGATCTCGTGCGCGGAGGCATCGAGGATGCGGTAGTCGAATCCTTTGAGCCGGATTCGGATTTTTTGGCCTGCTGGTGCTGACATAGGTGATAAAGAACTTTTGAATGTTGGGTTCCCGACATTGAGCGGGACGGAAAGACTAGGGATAAGCGCGACGGGGGCAAGGGAAATTTTGGATTTTTTTCCGGCGCGGGGAATTTCCTCTCAAAAGAACGGCACGGTTGAAATGGGGCGCCGTCCTCTGTATGAATCCCGGATATGGCAGCGAATGGTGAGGGGGAGGAACTGGTGGACAAGGTGCTCGACGGCGGGCGGATCACGTCCGGCGAGGCGCGCGCGCTGCATGCCCTCCCTCTCGAGGTGCTCGGCTCACTGGCCGGCGCGCGGCGCAGGGCGGCCAAGGCCGACGCCTACGACGGCCGCGGGAACGGGATCGTCACCTACATCGTGGACCGGAACATCAACTACACGAACGTCTGCAACGTCCATTGCAAATTCTGCGCGTTTTACCGAACCGAGAAAGACGGCGACCACTACGTGCTTTCGCTGGATCAAATGGACGAGAAGCTCGACGAGCTGTCGGCCGAGGGCGGGGTTCAGGTGCTCCTCCAGGGCGGGCACCACCCGCGGCTCGGCATCGATTTCTACCTCGGGATGCTCGCGCACATCCGGGCGAAATACCCGCACATCAACATCCACGGGTTCAGCCCGCCGGAATTCCACCACTTCGCAAATGTCTTCGGAATGCCGGTGCGCGAGGTGATCGAAAAATTTATTGGCGCCGGTCTGGGCTCGATTCCGGGCGGCGGCGGAGAGATCCTAGTAGACCGCGTGCGGAACCGGATCGCGCCGCTGAAGTGCGGGAGCGACGCGTGGCTGGATGTGATGCGCCAGGCGCACGGGCTCGGGCTCCGGTCGAGCGCGACGATGATGTTCGGGCACGTCGAGTCGCTCGACGACCGGATCGAGCACCTCGGGCGGCTCCGCGAACTTCAGGACGAGACCGGCGGGTTCACGGCGTTCATCTGCTGGACGTTCCAGCCAGAAAACACGAAGCTCCGCGCCGAGCCGGTCACGGGCGCGGAATACCTCCGCACCCAGGCGGTCGCACGGGTCTTTTTGGACAACTTCGAGAACGTCCAGAGCTCGTGGGTCACGCAGGGCCCGAAGATCGGGCAGGTCGCGCTCGAGTTCGGGGCGAACGATTTCGGGAGCGTGATGATGGAGGAGAACGTGGTCTCGAGCGCGGGCACCGCGTTCCACCTCCGCGCCGCCGACATCGAGCGCCTCATCCGCGAGGCCGGATACGAACCCCGCCGGCGGAGCACATGGTATCAACTCCTCGATTGAAAAAAATATGCTGACAGAAACACACGCGCACCTCGACTATCCGGATTTCGCAACCGACCTTGACGAGGTGATCCGGCGGGCCAATGAAGCGGGGGTCCGGCGGATTCTCACGATCGGCACCGGGATCGAGAGCAGCCGCCGGGCGGTCGCGCTCGCCGAAAAATACGAATGCATCCACGCCGTGGTCGGGCTGCATCCCACGAACGTGCGGGAGGAGCCCGGCGACTGGCTGGGCGCGCTCCGCGCCCTGGCCGCGCATCCGAAAGTGGCGGCGCTCGGCGAGACCGGCCTCGACTACCACCGCCTGCCGTCCGAGGAGCTTTCCTCATCCCCCGCGCTGAGCGCGCTCCAGGCCGAAATGGCCGAGGACACCGAGGCCGCGATCATGGACGGTTCCTACATGGCCGCCCAGGCCGAGGCGTTCGCGGCCCAGCTCGATCTGGCTTGCGAGTTGGGCCTGAACGTCGTCGTCCACCAGCGCGACGCATGGGACGACACGGTGAGGATGCTCGCGCCCTTCACCGGCCGCCTGCGCGCGGTCTTCCACTGCTTTGGAAACACGCCGGATCAGGCGCGGGAGATCCTCGCGATGGGGCACCTCGTTTCGTTCACCGGGATCGTGACATTCAAAAATGCGCAGCTCGTCCGCGAGGTCGTTGCGGAGGTTCCGGACGACGCCTTCATGGTCGAGACCGACTGCCCCTACCTCGCGCCGGTCCCCCACCGCGGCAAGCGGTGCGAGCCCGTTCACACCCGGCTCGTCGCGGAAAAAATCGCCGAAATCCGGGGGACATCGCTCGAACACATCGCCACCGCCACGGAAAAAACCGCCGCCGGATTTTTCAGGATGTCCGGCGCATGAGCCGCCGCCCCGCGCGGTTCGGCCCTGACATTTTGTTGAGACACCCGGCTTGCCATGAACCGGCGGGAGTGCATGATCCCGTGCCATGGGACGTTTAAAAATCGGAGTTTTGGGATCGGGAAAAGGGTCGAATTTTCGCGCGATCCTCTCGGAGATCCAGGCTGGACGGCTGGATGCCGAGGCCGCGCTCGTGATGTCGGACGTCGAGGGTGCCGGGATTTTGGAGCTGGCAGAACGGGCGGGGATCGCGACGGAAGTGATCCGGGAGCCGAAGTTCCGCACGAAGCTGTCGCCCGATGTCGAGGCCGGCGTCGTGCGCAGGCTGCGCGGGGCGGGGGTCGAGCTGGTCGTGCTGGCCGGCTACATGCGCATCGTGAAGGCCACGCTCCTGGAGGCGTTCCCGCGCCGCCTCATCAACATTCATCCATCCCTGCTGCCGGCCTTTCCCGGCCTTGAGGCGTGGCGACAGGCGCTGGAAGCCGGGGTCAAAAAAACCGGCTGCACGGTCCATTTCGTGGATTCCGGAATGGACACCGGGGAGATCATCGCGCAGGCGGAGGTGCCGGTGCTCGACGGTGACACGGCGGAATCGCTGCATGCGCGGATCCAGGTTGAGGAGCACAGGATTTATCCGGCGGTCGTCGCGCGGTTTGCCGCAGGGGATCTGCGATGAGCCGATTCCGGCTCTGGGACTTGAATCCCGAGCAGCAGCGCGCCGCCACCCACGAGTGCGGGCCGCTCCTCATTCTCGCGGGCGCGGGCACCGGAAAAACCCGCACGATCGTCGCGCGGATCACCTGGCTTGTCTCGCAGGGCGTCTCCCCGTCCAGCGTCCTGGCCGTCACGTTCACAAACAAGGCCGCCCGCGAGATGAAGGAACGGATCGCCGGGATGCTCGATTCCGGGAAGGCCTCGGAGATCACCGCCAGCACGTTCCATGCGCTCTGCGTGAGGATCCTGCGCGCGGACGCCGACAAGCTCGGCTACAAAAACAACTTCAGCATCTTCGACCAGGGCGACCAGCTCGGGCTCATCAAAAAAGTCATCAACCGCGTGACCTCGCGCGACGAGAAGCTCGATCCCGGACTCGCGCAGAACATGATCAGCAAGGGGAAGAACAACGGATGGAACGCCAACGAAGAGACTTCGATCGGGGCCGTCTTCCTGCGCTACAACCGCGAGCTCCGCGCGCTCAACGCCATGGATTTCGACGACCTTCTCGTCCAGGCGGTGAAGCTGCTCGACGAGCATCCCGGCGTCCGCGCAAAGTGGCGGGCGCGATTCCGCCACATGCTGGTGGATGAGTTCCAGGACACGAACAACCTGCAGCTCCGGCTCGTGAGCCTGCTCGCTTCGGACGATCCGCCCAACGTCTGCGTGGTCGGCGACGACGACCAGAGCATCTACGGCTGGCGCGGGGCCGAGGTCTCGAATATCCTCGAATTCGAAAAGCATTTCCGGAACCCCGAGATCATCCGCCTCGAGCAGAACTACCGCAGCACGAACGCCATCCTCGGCGCGGCCAACCGCCTGATCAAAAACAACCCGCGCCGCCGCGGAAAAAACCTCTGGAGCCCGCAGGAAGGCGGCGACCCGGTCCATGTCGTCTGCGTTCCCGACGACAAAAAGGAGGCGGAGTTCGTGGTCAACGAAATCGGCGGACTCCGCGCGACGGCCAACCTCGCGTGGGAACACTTCGCGATCGCCTACCGGATGAACGCCCAGTCGCGCGTGCTCGAAGAATGCTTCCGACGGCTCCGGATCCCGTACCGGCTCGTCGGCGGCAAAAGTTTTTTTGATCGTCGCGAGGTGAAGGACGTGCTGGCCACGAT
>Ga0194063_10002626_pt1 | contig 11080 bp, 8 predicted proteins | sample SepL3720m_MetaG_FD_155459 | JGI IMG/M metagenome (GOLD analysis project Ga0194063, IMG submission 155459) | Anoxic zone freshwater microbial communities from boreal shield lake in IISD Experimental Lakes Area, Ontario, Canada - Sep2016-L373-20m | ecosystem: Environmental > Aquatic > Freshwater >... | reverse complement strand
GACAAGCACAAAAGAAATGATCCAGGCTATCATGAATAAAAAATTCACTACTCTAAAAACTCCTGGGAATTTCAACAATGCAATCGGACTACCCCTTTCGATTTTCAAAATGGACGAGGAGTACAATGCAATGGTGCTTGAAATGGGCATGAACAGCCTTGGTGAAATCAGCCGATTATCCAAAATCGCAAAACCTGACATTTCAGTAATCACGAATATTGGAATTTCACACATTGAAAAACTTGGCACACGTCAGAATGTGTTGAAAGCAAAGCTGGAAATCATGGATGGAATGAATTCCGAAGGGGTTCTAATCCTAAACCACGATGATGCAATGCTTTCTGAAATTAAGCCTTTTGTCGAGAGGCGTGTTGTCACATTTGGGCTTGAGGAAGGCTCAGATATACGGGCTGAAGGTGTTTTTGGTAAAGGGGAAGATGGATGTATATTTACCATGTCAATTGATGGAGAGAAGTATTCAGTCTCATTAAAACTTCCAGGTGTCCATAACGTTTACAACGCCCTCGCAGCAGTTTGTGTAGGCAGCGTGCTCGGAATTCCTATCAGCGACATGATTGAGGCGCTGAACGACTTCACTTCAGACGATTCAATGAGAATGTTTATTAAGGATTTTAATGGGATAAAAATCATAAACGACTGCTACAATGCGAGCCCTACATCCACGAACGCAGCGCTTTGCGTTTTGAATGAAATAAACTCAACTGGGCGAAAAATAGCTGTGCTTGGTAATATCCACGAACTTGGAGAATGGACTGAAAAAGGACATCGTGAGGTAGGCGAGGCGTGTGTTAAAAACCATATTGACTTTCTTGTAGCAGTGGGAGACTATGGGAATTACACCATTGCTGGCGCACTAGATGCCGGATTTTCAAGTCAATTGGTGAAATTTTTTGATTCTAATAATGAGGCCTGCGAGTTTTTGAGTAAAATGGCTAAAACAGGAGATGTGGTTCTAATAAAAGGTTCAAGAGGGGCAAAAATGGAGCAAATATATGATTGCTTAACAAGAGGTGCAACTCATGAACATGATTAAAGATTTTGTTTCGAACAATACACAATTTGTAATGCTGTTTTTGGGCTTGGTTTTATCGATGGCAATTGGCCCTTTTATAATACCTTTTCTCAAGAAATTGAAATTTGGACAAACTGTTCGCGAAGAGGGTCCGGCAAGTCACTTATCAAAAAGTGGAACTCCGACTATCGGAGGCATGATTTTCCTAATTCCCATTCTTACCATTGGATCAGTGCTGGCGGCGTTTAGGCCTGAAGTAATCCCTGTACTAGTTTCAACTTTTTTCTTTGGACTTATCGGATTTATTGATGACTATTTAAAAGTTGTAAAAAAACACAAAAACGGCCTTAGTATTAAGCATAAAGCAATATTAATTGTTGTTTTTTCAGCCGGGTTTGCATGCTATACGATTTTTACTGGGATGGGATATTCGATTTGGTTGCCGTTTTTTGGAGATGTGAACAGTTCGATTTTCTATGTGATTTTTGTTGTACTTTACTTTTTTGGCACAATCAATGCAGTCAATTTTGCGGACGGTCTCGACGGACTTCTTGGAGGCTTGGTAATAATTGTGATGGCCTTCATCGTGTTTTTTGGAAATCTCTTTATGGGGGAAGCGCAAGGAATTGGATTATTTGCGTCCCTTGTTGTAGGTAGCTGTCTGGGCTTTTTGATGTACAACCTTTTTCCTGCAAAAGTTTTTATGGGGGATACAGGAGCTCTTGCCCTGGGAGGCGCATTGGCGTCAATGCTATTAGTTCTCAAAATTCCATTAATGATTTTTGTTGTGGGAGCTATTTTCGTAATAGAAGCTTTATCAGTCGCAATTCAAGTATTTTGTTTCAGAGTGTTTGGAAAACGTCCTTTCAAAATGACGCCAATTCATCACCATTTTGAATTAATGGGGTGGAAGGAAACCACGGTAGTTAAAGTTTTTTGGATATTTTGTGCTTTGACCTCCTTTGTTGGAGCAGTTATTATATTGAAGTTTTTTTAGACAAGGAGGAAGAATCGTCATGAAACTCAAATCTGTTAAGAAACGCAAACCAGTAGATATGCAGCTTTTGATTGTTACAATAATTCTTCTTCTCGTAGGAACAATTATGGTTGGAAGTGCTAGTACTCCTGTAGGACTTGCAGAAAAGGGAGATCCTTTTTTGTACTTGAATAAGCAACTGTTATTTCTCGTAGTCGGTGCTGTTGGGATGTTTTTTGCCAGCAGGTTGAGTTATAGAATTTACAAGAAATTTGCTTGGCAGATTTATACTTTAGCGTTAATCGCTACTGCACTGGTGTTTTTGCCTGGGTTAGGTGCTGAGGTGCACGACGCGAAAAGATGGATAGTAATATTGGGAATTCAGTTTCAGACTTCAGAATTATTAAAACTGGCGGTTATAATATTTGTGTCCCATCATTTGTCGGTGCCGGGAGCTTCTTTGGAGAAGAAACGAAGCTATTTGAGGTATTTCATAATTTTATGTCCAGTAATAGTAGTATTGTATTTTCAACCTCATTTGAGTGCAATTATAATTATTTCAATTACTACAATAGTTATTCTATTAGTAGCTGGAATGAAAATTCGCCACTTTTTGATGTTGGCGGGGGCGGGTATTGTTTTAGCAACTGCTATGATTCTGAAAGACTCCTGGCGGTTGGCAAGAGTCTTCGCTTTTCTTAATCCTTTTGATCCCAAAAATGCGACGGGAGACAACTATCAGATCGTGCAGTCACTTTTAGCGATAGGGTCAGGTGGATGGTTTGGACTGGGGTTTGGGAAGAGTATTCAGAAAATTCACAACCTTCCAGAACCTCATAACGACTTTATCTTTGCAATTTTTGCAGAAGAAATGGGCTTCTTTGGATGTATAATCCTGATTGGACTTTTTGCCTTCCTTATTTATCGCGGCTATACAATTGCTTTCCATGCGCCCGATAAATTCTCATCATACGTTGCAACTGGAATAACTACATTAATAGCGGTTCAAGTTATTATGAACATCCTCGTGGTAACCTCACTGATGCCTGTTACAGGTGTCTCATTGCCATTTATTAGTTATGGGGGGGCTTCTTTGGTGGTCCTTATGATAAGCATAGGCATTCTATTGAATATTTCTCGACAAAGCATCAAAAATGTGTAAAAATATCAATTGAATGAATTATATTTAGGAGTCGAATAAAATTGAAAATTCTTATTGTTGGAGGCGGGACTGCCGGACATATTAATCCGGGAATTGCGTTGGCAAAAATGCTTGTAAGACGTCGGCCGGACTGTGAAATACTTTTTGTCGGCACTGAAAAGGGAATGGAGTCTAGAATTGTTCCTCGTGAAGGTTTTTCTATCGAATTTATCCGCGTCAGTGGATATAAACGCTCGATTGGATTTGGTACAATAAAGACATTTATTCGAATGTTTGAAGGTTTTTCTGATGCAAAGGAAATTCTTAAAAGGTATAATCCGGACGTTGTTGTAGGCATGGGGGGCTATGTTTGTGGTCCTATGCTTATGGCTGCATATTTTAGTAAGATTCCTACGCTTATACACGAGCAAAACGCGCTCCCAGGGGTGACGAATAAAATTCTGTCCAGATTCGTAAATACAGTTTGCATTTCTTATGAAGATTCAAGAAAGTATTTCAAGTCAGCGAAAAACATCGAAATTACAGGCAATCCGATTCGAGAAGAATTTATGAATGTTAATAGAAAAACTGCGCGCGAAAAAATCGGGCTTGACCCAGGTGAGAAGCTTGTTACGATAATGGGCGGAAGCCTTGGTTCTGAAAAAATCAACGACGCGGTTCTAGATATGCTTGAAAATTACTTTCAAAAGGAGAACTTCAAAGTCCTTTTCGCCACAGGCGTAACGCGATATAAAGAGGTTATGGAGCGTTTTATGAATTTTAAGACGCAAATCCCTGACAGCGTTATAGTCGAAAGCTTTATCACTGATACATCAACAGCTTTAGCCGCCGCAGATCTTGCGATATGCCGTGCAGGAGCAATAACACTCGCCGAACTGGCATACGTGGGTACACCAGTTATCCTAATTCCCTCTCCAAACGTAGCAGCAAATCATCAGGAATACAATGCCCGTGTGCTAGAAAAAAATGGCGCTGCAATAGTTTTAACTGAGAAAGAGCTTTCTGGCGAAAGCCTATCACACGCTATTCACGATCTGATTACCAACTATTCTGTTATTACGCGAATGGGAAAGCAGATAAATTCATTTTCGAAGCCGGACGCGAGCAAGTTGCTGGCACTGGAAGTGCTGAAGCTAGTTCAGAAATAGGAGCGTGGTGTTATGTTTGAACAAAACCAGAAACTTTTAGTTATAGACGGTAATAGCATTTTAAACAGGGCTTTTTACGCCACACAGAATCAGCATCTGACATCAGCGGACGGTACCCCCACAAACGCATTATTTGGATTTTTAAACATTCTACTTAAAGAACTCGAAGAGGTGAAACCTCATTATTTATGTGTGGCATTTGATTTAAAGGCGCCCACATTCAGGCACTTAAAGTATACTGCTTATAAAGCACAGCGAAAGGGAATGCCTGAAGAACTTGCCGTGCAAATGCCTTTGATTAAGGACATTCTGGATGCAATGAGGGTCACACGTGTGGAGATTGAGGGTTTCGAAGCTGACGATGTAATCGGAGCTGTAAGTTTGCTTGCTGAAAAGCAGGGGCTAGATGCGATAATTCTGACTGGAGATAAAGATGCATTTCAGCTTGTCAGCAATTTGACGACTGTGCGACTGCCAAAGACAAGCGCCGGAAGAACCGAACTCGAAATTTATGACGTCGCGGCCGTAAGAGATAAATATGGCGTTGAGCCCATGCAAATGCTTGATGTCAAAGGACTTATGGGGGACGCGTCGGACAACATCCCCGGAGTTGCAGGAGTTGGCGAGAAGACCGCTCTCGATTTGATTCAAAAGCACATTAACCTTGAGGGTGTTTACGAGAACCTCGATTCCATAACGAAACCAGCGCTCAAGCTGAAACTTGAGACCGATAAGGATTTGGCTTTCCTAAGTCGCGAACTCGCGACCATCTGCCGCGAAGTGCCTGGCGTCAGTGACCTTGAAGGTTATGAGGTCGAGGAATATGATCACGAAAAACTGTATGAAATATTTATGAGGCTAGGGTTGAAATCACTGATAAACAGGATGAAAGTCTCCGGAGGAGATGGTCCGCAAAGCGAGGCCCAAGGCTCAAGGCCCGCCGTCCAGTACTCAAAGCCCGAAGTTACAGAGTTGCAGGCGCCACAAGAAATCAAGTCAATGTGTGAAAAGATCCGGGAGGCAGGGCAAGTCAGCATCTATGCCGCGGTCAACCGAGATTCTTATGGGACGCGCCTTGATTCGGTGGGTTTCCACACCAAAACAACAGCGTGGCAAATAAATTGCAACGAACTTATGTTTCCGGAACAAAGCGTTTTTGAAGAAATTAAGGGGTTGATGGTGGATTCGTCCATCAAAAAATTTGGGTTTGAAATCAAGCAGTTTTGCGTGTGGTTGATGGACAAAGGCGCCGAAATGCAAGGGCTTTCGGGGGATATGCTCATCGCAGCATATGTAATTGACCCGTCGCTTGGAACCCGTGGAATTGAAGAAATCGCAGAAGCAAAAATTGGCATGTCAGCTGCGCGAATTGGGAAGTCGGACGCCGAAAAAGCATCCGTAGTAAGCAAATCTATCGAAATCATGCACGAGATCATAATCGAAAACGGACAAAAAGAATTATATTTTGAGGTTGAACTGCCTTTGATAGGCGTGCTTGCTTCGATGGAACACGAGGGGTTTAAAGTTGACCGCGAAAGACTCGTTGAGTTTGGGAAGACCCTTGGAATCAGAATTACTGAAATTGAGAAAAGTATCTATGAACTTGCTGGACGCGAGTTCAACATCAACTCACCAAAACAAATGGGGGTTGTGCTCTTTGACGAACTCAAATTGCCGATTGTAAAAAAGACAAAAACAGGCTATTCTACTGATGTTGAGGTGCTCGAGCAGCTTAGCGGTGAGCACGAAATTGTAAAATGGATTCTTGAATATCGGTCACTCGCAAAGCTCAAATCCACCTATGCTGACGGCCTTTTATCGGTCATAAACCCGGCTGACGGAAGGATTCACACGACTTTTAAGCAGACAGTCGCATCTACTGGTCGGCTTAGCAGCACCGAACCGAATTTGCAAAACATCCCAATCCGTCTGGATATGGGGCGAGAAATCAGAAAAGTATTCGTGGCTGGAGGCGAGGATAGGTTCATTATCGACGCCGACTACTCACAAATCGAGCTCCGAGTACTTGCGCACATCGCAAACGACACAACAATGTGCAAGGCGTTTAACAATAACGAGGATATTCACACGACTACTGCGACGCAGATTTTTGGTGTCCCTGCGAATGAAGTCACCCGCCTTATGCGAAACCGCGCCAAGACCGTCAATTTCAGCATAGTTTATGGGATAAGTGACTACTCACTCTCACGCGACCTTGGGATTACCCGCGCAGAGGCAAAACGCTACATTGAAGAGTATTTGGAGCACTTTTCAGGCGTGCGTGAGTACATGAAAACCTCGGTTGAACTAGCCAAAAAGCGTGGATATATTGAAACTTTGATGAAAAGAAGGCGGTACGTTCCCGAACTGAAGTCCAGCAATTTCAACATGCGTTCGTTTGGCGAACGCGTAGCCATGAACGCACCTATTCAGGGCTCTGCAGCAGACATCATGAAGGTTGCGATGGTCAAAGTATTTGAGACTTTGAAGGCTAAAAACATGAAATCAAAGCTGATTCTTCAGGTCCACGATGAAATCCTTGTAGAGTCCCCAAACGACGAAGTTGAGGCAGCAGCGAAAATTGTAGACGAATGTATGGAGGGCGCCGCTAAACTTTGCGTGCCTTTGAGTGCAGAAGCGAAATGGGCCTACTCATGGTACGATACTAAGTAGTCGAAGGGGGCGAGTATTTGAAAATTATTGGGATTACTGGCGGAATTGGGTCGGGCAAAAGCACCGCCGCGAAGGTGTTTAGAGCAAAGGGAATTGATGTCATAGATGCCGACGAAATATCACGAAATATCGTCAGCAAAAGCGACGACGTACTTTCTGAACTTGTCCAAACGTTCGGTGACAGTATTTTGGGTGCGGACCAAAAACTGGACCGCCAAAAACTCGCTGGCGTCGTCTTTAAAGACATGGATGCTCTTAAAAAACTTAACAAAATTCTTCATGCTCAAATTGCTGTTGAAATAAAAATTCAATTGAAATCACTCGAAAAATCGGGTGCAAAAATCGCTGTGATAGACGTGCCACTGCCTGTCAAGGATGGATTCCTTGGTGTTTGCGACGAAGTGTGGGTGATGGATGCGGACAGCGAAACACGAATTCAACGACTTATGGCAACCCGCGGTTACTCACGCGAAGCATGTCTTTTGCGTATAAAAAACCAGCCAACCCAAGAAAAATATCTTGCGCTGGCTGATAAGGTGTTTGACAACAACGGAACTGAGATTGAGTTGGTTCAGAAAGTCTCTGAAGCTATAGGCGCCTTAGACATTAAACCTAAATAACGTGACATCTCCGTCCTTCATTACATATTCCTTGCCCTCGCTGCGTACGAGGCCTTTTTCTTTTGCGGCGGAGTATGTACCGCATGCCATGAGGTCGTTGTAAGCTACGATTTCGGCACGAATAAAACCCTTTTCAAAGTCTGTGTGGATTTTACCTGCTGCCTGTGGAGCGCGTGTGCCGTTTTCGATTGTCCATGCGCGGACTTCTTGTGGTCCTGCGGTCAAATAACTAATGAGGCCAAGGAGTTTGTAACCCGTTCTTACAAGTTGATCGAGTCCGGATTCAGTAAGGCCGAGGTCTTCCAAAAAGCCGGCCTTTTCATCCTCGTCGAGTTGGGCAATTTCCTCTTCAATCTTAGCGCAAATCACAATAACTTCAGAACCTTCCGCTTCCGCAAACGCCTCCAACTCCGGGATTATGGGGTTATTTGCAGCTCCGGCAATATCGTCCTCCGAGATGTTTGCCCCATAAATAACTGGCTTGGTCGTGAGCAAAAAGACACCCTTTGCCATTTCTTTTTCTTCTGGGGTCATATCAAGGGTACGAGCTGGTTTTCCCGACTCGAGGTGCGCGAGGAGTTTCTCTAAATATGTAATTTCTGCCTGCAGATTTTTGTCGCCTTTGAGCATCTTTTTGACACGGTCAAGTCGGCGTTCTACGAGTTCAAGATCAGCAAAAATGAGTTCCAGCGAAATTGTCTCCACGTCTCTAACAGGACCAATCATGCCGTCTACGTGTATGATGTTTCCATCTTCAAAACACCTGACTACGTGCAGAATTGCGTCCACCTCTCTGATGTGGGAGAGGAATTTATTTCCTAAACCTTCTCCACGGCTAGCGCCCTTTACCAAGCCTGCAATGTCCACGAACTCGATAATGGCGGGTGTGATCTTGAGTGGGTTGTACATCTGCGCGAGCTTGTCCAGGCGCTCATCCGGCACAGCTACAACTCCGATATTCGGTTCAATCGTGCAAAACGGATAGTTCGCGCATTCGGCTCCAGCCTTTGTAATTGCATTAAACAACGTGCTCTTTCCGACGTTTGGTAGTCCAACAATTCCTAGTTTCATATTTTCATCTATCCTTTCTGATACATTATAAGGGGAGTGGGGGGTTTGTGCAATCCCGTGTTTGCCAACTGGTGAATTCACCTATATAATTAGATTTACCTTAGGATTTGCTCTAAGGTTTTCTATTTACTTTTTACTAGGAGGTGCACCCAATGTATAAAATACTTGCAATTGATGACGATGCCCACATCCGAGAGCTTTTGAGACTCTACATTGAAAAGGACGGGTATGAATTTATCCAAGCAGCCAATGGCATCGAAGGGTTGGAGATGCTTGAAAAACACAAGCCAGATCTCGTGCTTTTGGATTTGATGTTGCCAGGAATTGACGGATTAGAAGTCTGCAAACGAATCCACCAAAAAGGCAATACGCCTGTTATTATGCTTACAGCAAAGGGTGAGGTGTTTGATAGGGTGCTTGGTTTGGAGCTCGGAGCTGACGATTATATTGTCAAGCCGTTTGAGCCGAAAGAAATAATTGCCAGAATTAAGGCTGTTTTAAGACGCGCTAACTCCTCTGCTGAAAATCAAAATGGAAGCGACGGTGTCGAAGAAAAGAAAAAGCTTACATTCGAAGGGCTTGAAATTGACGCATCCAGTTATACTGTTGTTTTCAATGGACAAGAGCTTCAAATGCCGCCGAAGGAGTTTGAATTGCTCTTCTTTTTGGCGTCCAATCCAAACAAGGTTTTTACGAGAGAGCAGCTACTTGAGCAGGTTTGGGGGTTTGACTTTTTCGGGGACAGCAGGACGGTGGACGTTCATGTGAAGAGAATTCGCGAAAAACTTATGCCGGAAAACGGTGAGTGGCAATTGCACACAGTTTGGGGCGTTGGCTATAAGTTTGAAGTCAAGAAGAAACAAAATTAGGGGCCAAAATATGCTGAGGACTTTGTTTGGAAAACTATTTTTAATAATTTCTTTGACGCTTGTAGTGACTTTTGTGGTTACAGGGGTTGCACTTTCCGTATATCTTCAGCAAACTTTAACAGATTCAAAAGTTTCGGAACTCAAACTCGCAACAGAAGACATCAGTAAAATATTCAACGATTATCTTGACCAACGCGCGAACCCGATATTCATAAAAATCATGCAGTCCAACCTTGACAGGATGCAACAAAATACTGGAGCGCTCATTTTTATCAGTGACACTAACGGAAAGATTCTCTTTTCAGCGCCTCAGAATCTGACATATCTGAATGACAAATTAAAATTTGACGGAAAAAACTATTCTCTAAGCGATCCTCAACAGACTGCTGAAGTGATTAAAACTGGCGAGTACAGCCAAATGAGCGGAGACTTTTTTGGCCTTTTCAAAAACGTCAGTCAAGACATGCTTACAATCGCGAAGCTTGAACATGTTACGGCCGAAGGTATCACGAACGCAAAATTTATCGTGTATACGTTTGTTAAAATGCCCGAGATTTTTGCGGCCCGCCAAAACGCAATCAACACTTACATAGCTTGGGGCACCATTGCAATTCTTGGTGTGCTGCTGAGTTTGTATTTCATCACAAAACGAGTCACGAAACCTATCAAAGAAATGAACGTGGCGACCAAAAAAATGGCGAAGGGCGAGATGGGGCAGAGAGTTTCGGAGAATTCGAAGGACGAGGTGGGCGAACTTGCAAAGAGTTTCAATGCAATGGCGAAAGCGCTTGAGAATCTTGAAAATATGAGACGCGATTTCATTGCAAACGTTTCCCACGAATTGAGGACGCCCATGACTTCAATGAGAGGTTTCATAGACGCCATGTTGGACGGCACAATTGAAGAAGACAAACGCAGTTATTACTTGCAAATAGTTAGGGAAGAAACCTCGAGACTGAGTCGTTTAGTGGACGATTTGCTGGATTTATCGAGGATGCAGTCGGGCAAACTTTCCGCAGAGCTTACGGTGCTTGATATCAACGAACTCACTCGAAAGAGTATTATTAAGCTTGAGCAATTGCTTGTACAAAAAAATATTAATTTCGAGACGTCATTTGATGAGAATCCCAGTCTTGTGCTTGGAGATTCAGACTTGCTCGAACGAGTTTTGATTAATCTTCTGTCTAACGCAATCAAGTTCACGCCTGAAGGCGGTCGGATAGCTGTATCGACCGAGGTTACTGCCTCGAAGGTTATCGTTAGAGTTTCAGACAACGGCCCTGGTATGACGGAGGATCAGATAGGGCAGGTGTTTGAGCGTTTTTACAAAGCAGACAAATCGAGAGATTCAAAATATTTGGGGACGGGCCTTGGACTGTCTATTGCGAGGGAGATTATTCGGCTTCACGGTGGAGAGATTTCCGCGAATAGCGAAGTGGGAAAAGGCTCTGTTTTCGAGTTCTGGCTTAATAAACAAATTGTTTGATTTTTGTTCATAGTCTGTTCAAATCTTTTCATTATCATAAAG
>Ga0194063_10002625_pt1 | contig 11083 bp, 12 predicted proteins | sample SepL3720m_MetaG_FD_155459 | JGI IMG/M metagenome (GOLD analysis project Ga0194063, IMG submission 155459) | Anoxic zone freshwater microbial communities from boreal shield lake in IISD Experimental Lakes Area, Ontario, Canada - Sep2016-L373-20m | ecosystem: Environmental > Aquatic > Freshwater... | reverse complement strand
GACCCAATTTGGGTCGTTTTTTTTAATATTTGTAGGGCTATCGAATCTCTTGCTCCTGTCGGATCGGATTGACATTTTTATTTTGCAGATAATAGCTAGTAGCAAAGGTAGCAACCAACAGGAGTAGGACAACTGAAATAATAATTATTCTGCGTTTTGTCTTCATTTGACCAGACGGATTATGAGACTCTTTTTCTCGATCTTATCAATCCAGCCAGAAAATGTCTCCTCAATCTGACCTGTCTTTGATTCAACTTTGATGATATGCCAACCGTAATCAGTGAAGATCGGCTCTGAAATTTGTCCAACAGGTGTGCTAAAAGAAGCCTCGGAAAATTCATCTACCATCTCGCCTTTGGCAAAAGGATCGAGTGAGCCACCCAGCTCGGCGCTAGTAGTGTCTTCGGAGTATTTTTTGGCAGCATCGGCGAAGGAAAGTCCTCCCTCGATTTCTTTTTTGATACCATCAATCTTTACTCGAGCTGCTTCCTTTTGTTCCGCGGTTGCGTCCGAAGCAACGCGAATTAAGATATGGCTAGCTTTCACACGAGCGATTACTGCAGTATCTAATTTGTCTCGCAACAGCTGAGTGCCGATCATCGTTTTGAACTCTTTGACAGTTAGGCCGTACAAATCGTCAAGCACCTTTGTGACCTGCTCGATACCGCCGTTTTTGTCGGCAAGATCATTAATTTTCAGATCAATCTCTGCTTTGTTGAGCTTAACCTTATGAAGCAAAGCTTCCTGCTTCACAATCTGATCTTGAATTAATTGCTCATAGACCTGTTGATCAACTTGCGCGAAATCGACACCCTCTTGCTTGGTTGAATTGTAAAAGTGATGAACATAATTTTTCTCATGCAAAAGATTGCTATAAGTGATCACATTGTAGTTCACGATAGCGACTGGGAAGGGAATGACTTTGGCAATTAGAGTCACTTCAGGAGTGTCTCGCTTGAAAGCATAGATCATAATGCCCCCGTAGATCTCGACCAATACTAGAACTCCAAAAATAATTGCATAAGTTATCTTCAACGGATTGGACCACAAAATTTTACCAACTATTTTGAGGGTTTTTTTCGTGATGATCCATGCTAGTCTCAGAAAAACAACTATTTCGCTCCAAATTTTTCGAATTTTATCAAGAATTTTTTTCATGTTTCCTTTGTATTAAATGTAATCACATTATATCATAATTTAAATTAATAATCCCCAATTTGATGAGAGAAAAATTATCAAGATTGAGACACCCGCGATTAACAAGTACGTCCGAAAGCTATTATCGGTGTGTCTAGCCAAAATTGTATAACAAAATCCGACAAAAAGATAGCAGACAATCGAGATGACGATGCTTTGATTGAGTGGGTTGATCAGAAAGTAGCTCAGGGCCAAGAAAACTTCGAGGATGACGAGGCTAAATAACACCAAATAAATAAGCCTTTTGTTACCCAAAATGCCAATTTTTTGCTCCATATATGTAAAAAGATAGGAGAATACAACCATAATAGCCAACATTATCACCCATGGTGGCAGATTGAACTGATAGAGAAAACCATAAAATGCGTACGAGGTCACAAATGAGAGAAAAATCAACAGATAAATTGGGTACGTTTCGGTAAAGATGAAATAAATTGAGACGACAGAGGACAAGATAATGAAAATATTAATCATCAGAATCTTGTTGATGAAGATAAAGGTCAGGACACTAAAGGCCAAAATAACAAGCAGGACCAATTTACGAAATAATTTGTTGTGCAAAAACGCCATTAGTTAGTATTACTATTTACGAAACCTTTATAGTCAGAGCCGATAACTACCTCCAATTGAGCGCCGCTGGTGTTGCTTGAGCTTTCCTTCGCCACCACCGTGACTTCACCAAGCCCTTTTTTGAGAAATTGAAGCGTCGTTTTGTTCTTGCCGTTATTGTAATCATTAATGATGGTATGTTCAATTAGTGTTTTTGATTGCTCGATATTTACCACCGAGTAGCCTCTTGCAGTAAAGTCATTGGCCAATTTGCCAGCTAGACCACTGGTGCTCGTGGCGTTTAAGATACTGAGAGTTGCCTTGGTGTCGGTGTTGTTGGGATTGGAAAATATCTCTTGGGCAATTTGACGAATTTGGGTGTATGTTCCATCTTTGGGCTTGAGATAGAATGTACCAGAGGTTGAATCCGAAACGAGCGGTCCAGTCGTACTATTATCCAAAACTTTATTGATGATTTTGTCTGATGAAACGTCTTTGATGAGCGAGATAAATTCCTTCATTTCAGCAGGCGTGAAGTCAGTACGAAGATTGTCGCTTAAGACAGAGGTCATGTCGAGAATCTTCTTGGGGTTGGCCAAGAAGCCCAGACTCATCGCCTTGTCCTTCAATGCGACGATAACTTTCTGTTGACGGGCCGCACGGTCGAAGTCAGAGGTTGATTCTCGAGAACGGGCAAATTTGAGAGCAGTTTTGCCATCAAGATGCTGTTTACCAGCCTTGAGAGAGAAAGGTGAATAGCCGACCATTTTATCATCAGGATACTCTGGATCATAAAGAGTTTTATCAACTACAACGTCAACGCCGCCCAAGGTATCAACAATTTTCTCAAACCCCTTAAAATCAAGTGTAATATAATAATGAATTGGAATATCTAGAAGTTCGCTCACGGTCTTTTTGGCCAAAGCGGCGCCAGTCCCCTTCTTCTCTGATTCGCCGATACTATATGCTTCATTAATCTTGGTCGAGACTTTGTGATCTGCAATTTTCACATACAAATCTCGCGGTATCGAGAGCATCGCAATCGACTTGTCGCTTGGATTATAGCTAATGACCATCATAGAATCGGTCAACATGCCACCAGGATGGCTAGCGCCACCTAGACCCATCGCCAAGATATTGATACGGCCATCGTCGCCAGCTTTTAAAGCTGATCCGTTGGCCGTTTGGAAGAGCGAGCTGATGCCACCACCATTGTCAAATATTTGAGAACCTTTGCCGACTATAAAGGCGGCAAAACCGAGAAAAATTATAAAAATAGCAAGAAATGAGAGGAAAAAGATTTTTTTTACTCTTTTTTTCTTGTTGGGCTTATTTGTGTTCAACATCGCATTTAAGCTTACTGTTGAATTTGGATTTGTTTTTGTTTTTTTGCTAAATAGCTTCATTTTTATTATCATTTTACTTTTTCAATAGTCATATACTAACAGGAAAACGACAGCTTTGTCCAGTTGATAAGATGTTTTTTCTAATAGACCCGCCTAGTATTTTAGTTAAAATATTCCATTCGGGTTGCAATATAAAAAAAATTTATTGTCTGTTATTTCAAAACTTATAGTTTCGCAGTTGTGATATGCGGTTCACCTTGGTAAATCGGCAATACTGGGCCAAAATAACAAGTGTCTTGAACAGTGTCAATTTCCTCGATAGCCACCACTGGTATATTTAAAGCGAAACCAAGTAAATTTGCAGTTGTCACGCCTATCCTAATGCCAGTATATGAGCCAGGGCCCATGCCAACCCCGATGCTTCGAATTTGAGTCTTGTTGATCGAATTTTTGGATAAAAATTCGTCTATCTGAGAAATTAATTCTTGCGATTGATTAAATCTTGATTGCCAAGAAAGACAATCTATCTCTCTGGCATCTTGGCGCAAACTGATTTTTGTCATCTGGGTTGCGGTATCGATCGCAAGGCAATAAAGTTTTTCTGATTTATCCATTGTAATATTCCATCGTTTTTGAATTAAAATTTAAAGTTATGTGTAATTTTGCGAGTATTTTCGTCGATGTATTCGAAATTAATTTTCTTTGCGCGTTCAGGGATAATCGAGGCAATATTTTCCGGCCATTCGATTAGAATGACCAAATCGTCTTGTGCCAAATACTCAGCGAGCCCAATACTCTCTGCATCAGCTAGTGTTGTCAAGCGATAGCAATCTGTGTGAACAAGCTCTTTGATATGATTTTGGGCTACGGGCAAGCGATATTTTTTCAAAATTACGAACGTCGGACTGGTGACAACCTCCTCGATACCCAGGGCAAATGCCAAGGCCTTGGAGAAGGACGTTTTTCCTGCACCAAGTTCACCCGATAATAATAAAACGTCGCCACCTTTTACGGCTTTCGAAACCTCTTGGGCAAATTTAATTGTATCTGATTCACTATATGAGTATAAATCCATGTCAGGATCAATCCAATAAAAAAATAAAATGCTATTCCGAGACTATTACCGGTTCGCGGAAGCTCGTCAGCACCTACAATTATAACACCGCTAGCCTCAAATGGCAAGATGCGCAATTCATTTTTGTATATCGAAAGAATTCCAGAAACCTCAACCCTTTGCCCCTTTTTTGTTTTCGGCAGTTGATCCGAAACAAAACTTCGAATCACGACTCGAATTACCTTATCATTCTCGTCTTTTAAGTCAAAACCATCTGAATTTTTGACTGAAATAATACCTTCAGCCTTGACCAAAGAACCAATGTCATTGCTATCGATATTTCCGATATCAAGCGCCTTGGGAGCAACTATATTATTACTAGAAACAACTGAGATATCGCTGAGAGTATCAGTCTTGATTCTTTTCTCGCCGTAAGCGGTCGCCATCACGCCATCAATTTCTACCTCATCCCCTTTTTTGATTGGTGGAAAATCTTTTCGATATGAGTAGAACTGTACGCCGCCAGTATCGTCTTGCAGGTAACCATACTGATTGGAGAGCAAACCTGGCTCGACTGTCACAACTCCCCTGATTGTTGTTGGACTATTGATTTCGAGCTCTTTTGCTTTAATAATCGGCGCAATCTGGCTATCATTGGCAACAGGCAATTCTGGAATTGCAGTTGTGGCAACAGTATTGATGGCTGGTATTACCAAAACATTAACACTATTGGGCGTAATTGATAGCGTCCAAGAATAATTTGCTGAAAACAGGGCTAGACTTTGGCCAATTGACGCTTTTTCATAACTAACTATCGACTTTAGACCCCCCTCTGGATCAAGCAAGCGAGCACAATCGCCATCGTCGTTGAGTGATATCTTGGTCAATATTTTACCAAAGGCAAGGTATTGATTGGGCTCAAGTATAGTTGGTTCGACGATGACATACGGCGAGCTTCCGCCCTCAGCATCGTCTAGTTTCCAGCCAGTAATCTCTACTGCTGTATTTGACTGATTGAACAATTCGATAAATTCATTGTCCGTGCCATTTTCGGGGTGAGGCAAAATTTCGGAAATAATTATGCCGCTCGAATATATGATTTTTTCATACTTTGTGCCCTTGGTTGGGATCAATATATGAAAGTCTTCACTTGCAATACCAGTAATATTATCCAGATCAGTTCGGCCGATTGACTGACCGGCTTTCGGACAGGGTGCGTTATCCAATTTGTTACCATCATCCCAATCGCCATACGCCACCTCATCGATAGCAATACCGTTCTCTTTGAGAATTATAATGTCGCCACCGTTATTGAGACCAAAAGTAAAATCAACACCTTGTTCAAGGACGAGAAAGGCCCCTCCATCAATCTGATATTTATCAAGCGCTAGGGGTTTATTGGTGCCATCTTCAATCGTATAATTGATTAAATTTATTATTGAAGTAGAGGGATTATACAACTCAATCCACTCCTTCTCGCCAACATGCGCTGAAGGATAAAATTCGTTAATTAACAATTTATCACTAGCAAGAGCCCTTTGAGGCAAAGAGAAAAACGCACAAACAAACAATAGCCCCACAAATGTGAATAAATAAACAAACTTAAATTGAATATTTAAAAATGTTTTGATCAGTTTTTACTAATGCGCAAAATATCTCTAAAGGATTAGCATCGCGTCACCATAGGAGAAAAAGCGATATTGCTCAGCAATAGCAACCTTGTACGCATTTTTGATATTTTCACTCCCGGCAAGTGCTGAGACTAGCATTAGAAGCGATGATTTGGGTAGGTGAAAATTGGTGATGAGGCCGTCGATACATTGAAATTTGTAGCCTGGGTAGATGAATATTTTCGTCCAGCCAGAAAGTTTCGCCGTTTTATCATTTTTTATTTTTTTGGTTTCTTCGCTCTTTTCACGAAAAATATGTTCGAGAACTCGAGCCGAAGTCGTGCCGACGGCAATAATTCTACTGCCACCAATTTGCTTGGCTTGTATAATTTGCTCAACAACATTTGATTCAACGGAATAAAATTCTGAATGTATATTGTGTTCTTCAATATTGTCCGTTTTGATGGGGGCAAAAGTGCCCAATCCGACGTGTAATGTCACATGCAATATTTTGATGCCTTTTTGCTGAATTTTCGATATTAATTCGGGCGTGAAATGTAGGCCCGCGGTTGGTGCCGCCGCGCTCCCCTTCTCGTTGGCATATACCGTCTGATAACGGTTCTTATCTTCAAGATTTGTCCCCTTTTCTCTCTTAATATATGGTGGCAATGGCACGGCACCAAATTTTTCAATCTCTTCGAAGAACTCCGCGCCAAAAAGATTGAATTTTACTATATAAGTTTCATCTTTTTTTGACAAAATCTGCGCCTCAAGACTTGAATTAGCAAAAATGATTGTATGCCCAATTTTTAGATTTTTACCTATCACCTGCCAATTTCCGTCGCCAATCTCATGATTGAGAAAAATCTCTACGCTCCCACCAGTTTCCTTCTTCGCACCATACAATCTTGCTGGGAAGACGGAGGAATCATTGACAACCAAAATATCATCGGCCTGCAGGTGATCGATTACTTCATAGAAATGCCGATGTTCCAAAGCGCCAGAAAGCTTATCAAGGACCAGCAATCTCGATTGATCGCGTACCGAAATTGGCTTTTGAGCGATTAATTCTTCGGGCAATTGAAAATCAAATTCTGACAACTTCATTTGCGTTTTTTCTTTTTAAAGAGTCTGTCAGGAATTAATTTGAGTGGTGTGAAGTCAAGTTTCTTTTGTGGCATTTTCCTGCTTGGTTGAAATAATAGATCCATATCAGTCCCCTCTATTTGAGCCTCGTGCAAGTCAGTTATTTTCTTGGCTACATAATATGGATTGGGAACTGAGGGGAAAATGAAATTTTCTTTGTTGGCCGCATTTTGAATTTGCACATCCCCAAAGTCCAAAAGAGTCCCAAAAATACCAGTGACTTTTGCACTGACATCTTGAACTTGTCGCAGATGAAGCTCGGAAATTTCTCGCTTAAAGAGGCCAACTTGAGCGATATTAACAATTCGTTCATCAGTGATGATATAAATATCAAGATAATAATCAACGAAAGCAACCCCCACGCTGGCTAATGCAATCAGCAAATAAATGCTCAAAACAACTATGACAGCGTCACCCATTAGTTGAGAGGTATCAGGGAACAACATTGAGCCAAATATAGGGACAGCCAGAATCGGCAGTATCATCACAAATGCCAAAAGAAAAATTGGCACAAAAACAAACCAGTGCTTACGGATTACCAAGTAAACTTTTTCGTCTGCTTCTTGCCCTGGGAAAACTTTATTTAATTCATTCATATTATGATCCACGAATAAATAAAAGTAAGAACGTGAAAAATATAATCGCAAAGGAAATTATAGAGTACACAACGATAAACAATCTCGTCCTGTCGCCTTTGATACCGAAATGCCAAAGATGATAGATTAGCGCCGAACTAAAAACAAAAAAGAATAACAGAAAAACCAAATAAAATACTACTAATATCGCCATGTTATTCCAATCTACCCTCTTCTAATGATTCATTGCAGCCACAATAGGCTGGGATGTTCATATTATGATTACGCGCATAATTCCGTCCATTCCAATATCCTTTTCTGAAATCCTTGTAATAATAGTTCATATCCTTGTCAGATGCAAGTGAATCGGCGATATCCCAAATTTTATTATGATCCTTATAGGGTGAACAAAGCATCGTGGTGGTAAAATATTTAAACTTATGTTTCTTGGCATATTGGATGGTGTTTTCTATCAGAAGTGTAGTGCATATTTCACAACGTTTTCGATGGTAGCGATCTTTGTCATTAATATATTTAATCGAACTAGCAGTTTGATAGGGCAAAATTGGCTCGATAAATTCTTGGATATTGTATTCAGGGACAATTAAGGGAATGGCGTTTTCTGTACAGTACTTTTCTAAATCATTTAATCGTCGTAGGTACTCTGCCTCGCCATGAATTTCAGGATTATAAAAATATGCAGTGACATCAAAATTTTCTTTTTTTAACTCAGCAAAAACTGAGCTGGCACAGGCAGCACAACAGGCGTGAGCCAAAATTTTGTGCTTTCTTGTCATATGCTTACAATAGTGTCCCTTGGTTATTTAATCCAATATGTTTGTAGGCCAAGGGGGTCAAGATGCGTCCTTTGGGTGTGCGATTGATAAAACCTAGTTGGAGTAAATATGGCTCTATCACATCCTCAATCGTATCTCGGTCCTCAGAGATTGCAGCTGAAATTGTATCAAGCCCGACTGGACCACCGCCAAATTTCACAGCGATTGTCTCGAGATAATCACGATCGTTTTTATCCAAACCGATTTCATCAATATCAAGCTGATTGATGGCAAAGCCGGCAATCTCACCAGTAATCTGACCATTGTTTTTCACCTCCGCATAATCACGAACTCGCTTCAAGATTCGATTGGCGATACGCGGAGTGCGACGAGAGCGTTTGGCTATCTCTGCGACACCCGATTCGTCAATCGTGACTTTGAGAATTTTGGCAGCCCGATTGATAATTTGAGCGAGTTCATCCAGATCATAGAATTCTAATCGGTGTATGGCGCCAAAACGGTCGCGCAGAGGCGAGGAGAGCGATCCGGCCTTGGTCGTGGCACCAACTAAGGTAAATTTCGGGATATTGATACGCATCGTCTTGGCGGAAGGCCCCTTACCGAGGATCAGATCAACGGCGTAATCCTCCATCGCCGGATAAAGCACCTCCTCGACTGTCCGATTGATGCGGTGTATTTCGTCAATGAAGAGGACGTCGCCCGAAGCAAGATTGGTGAGGATTGAGACCAAGTCCCCAGGTCGCTCAATCGCTGGCCCTGAGGTGATGCGAATATTTACGCCCATTTCTTTGGCGATAATGCCAGCAAGAGTAGTCTTGCCCAGTCCTGGAGGCCCATAAAGCAATATATGTTCGATTGATTCTTCGCGCTTTTTGGCTGCTTCAATAAATATATTTAGATTTTCTTTGATTTTTTTCTGCCCGACGTATTCATCAAGTTTTTGAGGGCGCAGAGTGACCTCAAATTCCTCCTCAAAAACAAGAGGGCTCATCAGATTTGTTTCCAAATTGTCGATTTCTAAATCATCCATAAATATAAATTAACATTTTTATGATATTTTGAGAAGACACTGAGAAAAAAGCAAGTCAAATAGATTCAAAAATCTTGAATAGTTAATACTAATATTATTTGGCCAGATTTTGCAAACACCATCGCACCTTTTCTTCGATCGCAATAATCTCACCAGGGATTTTGGCGACCAACCGATTGATTTCCTTGGGTTGATAGCCGAGAGCTGTCAGGGCGCCAAGAATATCCTCATTGTCACTGCTCCTGTTTAACAGCCCCGCGGTATCTCGATTGCCAGTAATTTTCGATTTCAGTTCCAAAATAATTTTGGTGGCAACTTTTTGGCCAATACCAGAAACAGATTTGAAAAAGGCGATATTTTCGGTCGCGATCGCGGTGATGATTTCGTCCGCCGAGCCGACTGACATGATCGAGAGTCCAGCCTTCGGGCCAACCCCATTAACCGAAATTAACTTTTCAAAAAGCTCGAGCTGCTCGATTGAGGCGAAACCATAAAGATCATCACTTTCTTCGCGAATATGTTCATGAATAAAAAATTCGGCCTCTTCACCACTACGAAACGTCTGGCTTTGCGCCAAATTAACTTTATAGCCAAGACCACCCGTCTCGACGATAACATAATTGACCTGACTCACAATAATACTACCCTTGATATATGCAATCATATTGCCGCCTTTTTCATTAAAGTATCAAACTTATCTTCATACATATCCAAAAGCTTGAAAAGATATTCGCTACTTAGATTGTCACTATGGAAAACGGTGTTTTTTTTGGTAGATATCAAATTTTTTATAGTACAGATATCACTTGCCAAATAAAACATAACTTGAAAATATAAAAGAGGGTCAAGAGCTGGCGTCAACGCGAAACTCGAAACTGAATTCAAAAATGACTTCTGCCAATCAGGATTACTCCAGGTAGCATTATAAATAAAAGCCACATCAGTGGTAATCAAGTTTTTTTTAGAGAATTCCCAATCTATTATTGAAAATGATGCCGATTCTTCTGTCGAGATGATAATATTGACTGGTCTTAAGTCTGAATGACAAAAACTATAGTAATTTTTGTCACAGATCATAGGCAATACTTTTTCATACATTTTTTGTATTGACGCCCTGTATGATGTAAAGAAACTGTAATTGTAAAAAATTTCCATAGCTTCTTCGATTCTTTGTTGACGATATTTCAATGTCTCACCGCCAACTTCCTCTATATCAATGATCTTTGACAAATTTTCCAGGCTAGAGGCTAAAAAATCTGTTAATTCCCCGCCCCAATGCTTTAAAATATCGTCGTCTATTTGGTAAACATTCCCGATTGGAATACCTCTAACATAAGAGATTATCATCCATGGTACTGGCAGATTAAACCTTTCAACAATTTTGTTTGTTTGAAATTCTAACGGCAAGATTTTTTCCAATACTTTCACCTCTTGATCAAACCATTTCTTACCATATGGATTGTCACTGTTGAGGTATTTAAAAACGTATTTTTGAGCATCTTTTTCAACAATCAGTACCACTCGATGTAATTTATTTTTTATTTGCTTGGCGGCTTCTTCAATATCAAAAGAATAACCACGTTTTCTCAACAGATCGGAAATTTGATCGAGAGTTGTTTTGCCAATACTATACAATCTCCCAGCTTTCTTTTTTTATCTTGTCCTCGATTTCCTTCTTCATAATCTCATATTCTGCATATCTTTTTTTTAATAAACCATAATCGACATTGGGGTCGGTTTCAAGATTGTATATTTTTTCCTGTACCCAAAGCTTATAGG
>Ga0194063_10002623_pt1 | contig 11090 bp, 8 predicted proteins | sample SepL3720m_MetaG_FD_155459 | JGI IMG/M metagenome (GOLD analysis project Ga0194063, IMG submission 155459) | Anoxic zone freshwater microbial communities from boreal shield lake in IISD Experimental Lakes Area, Ontario, Canada - Sep2016-L373-20m | ecosystem: Environmental > Aquatic > Freshwater >... | reverse complement strand
CTGAGTATAAGAGAATGCCAAGAATTCATATCAGAGCACATATAAGGGTTGCGCGCGGCGCGCTACCCTGGGAGCCTAATGCGGGGATACATTTTACCCTGGGCTGGGCTGAGAGATGCAATCCCTTCGGGATTGGCTCCCGGGTAGGCGCCATCAGGCAGACGTCGCAGTTGCCGCCGACTGGGCGGCGGAGCGCTTGCCCGATGTCCGGCAAGAGCGGCACAAATCGTTTGTTGTTCCTCCTCCGGGAGGCTCTTGACCAGTTCGATGATGTGCAGCGCCGTCGTACTCACGGCCAGAACTCACACTCGAATCCACCGTCCAACAAGGGGTTTTTGCCACCCCAACCAAACGTGGGGCTGGGGAAATCCCAATAAAAGGATCCCGGAAGCGCGAGGACATTCAGGCTTGTCTGGCCTATGCGGCCGCCATCGAAAAAGCCGCGTAGTCTGCCAACGTATGAACCCCTGGCCATTTAGGGGCAGTTCGGCAAGGGACTGAAATGCGGCCTTGAAACCCGGACCAATCCCCCATACCATCCCGAACAATTGAAACGAACCTTAACCCTATTCTAGAAGCATCTCGTCCATGAAATACTCCTTCTTTTTCACGCTCAATCTCGCCGTGCTGCTGGTCGCCGGCTGCAAGTCTGCACCAACCCGTGTGAACACCGGCCCAATCCACGCAACCACCTATAACTTTATTGCCAAACGCTCCAGCAGCGAGCCGGGTTTTGTTGACAAGCGGGAGCCCATTCACGTGATGATTCGGGATTCCATCGACCAGAATCTTGCGAGCAAAGGCCTGAACAAAGTGGCCTCCGGCGGCGACGTGATCGTGGCTTATCTGGTGATTGTCGGCAACAACGCGAGCACCGAACTCATCGACACTTACTTTGGTTATGGCCGCGACGCTGCCGCACTGCACGACCAGGCGCAGGCGGCCTACAACAGCAGCAAGAATCCCAATTACTTCGAGGCAGGCACCCTGCTCATCGACATTATTGATGCCAACACGTATAAACTGCTCAAACGGGCCTACGCCGTGCGGTCGGTGTTGCGCGACCCGTCTGAGGAGGTTCGGGCGAAGCGGATCCAGGAAGCGGTGGATGAGGTGCTCAAGGACGTGCGAATCGTCCATTGAAAGAGGGCCGCCCCGACACGGACACGCAAGACCGGGAGTCAGTAATCACCATTGGTGATGGCTGACCAGCAAACCCGCCAGCTTTTTGCGGTACAGAGGATGATCAGGACCAATCTGGGTTTTCAAAAACTCGAGCATCTCGTCCACACATCAGTTCACGCCATCATCCCCTCGGTGGCGCCATTTCACGCATACGGTCTGACGTTCCGTGAGGCCGCATAAGACGATAATTCGGTCATCGGTGGGGTAGAGTGCCAGCTTAAGCTCCGTCAACTCCTGGATCAGGGCTTCGCAGTCCGTGCTTTTCAGCTCCTGCAGGCAATTGGGAGTCTCCGCTTTGAAAGCAGCTAACACATCGCGGTAATTGCCGAGTTGATCCCCGCCGAGGGGGTCCACAGCTCTATTCCAAGCAACGTGGGCCAGGAGCAGCGCGGCGGCTGCGGCCTCCATGCTCGTCTTTCCTGACGGCTGAGCCAGCACCTTCTCGGCCAGACCGAGAATGACTTCGGACATTTTCTTCATTCTACGGAAGGAGGGTAGAGTCCCCGTCGTAAAGTAGCAAGATCAGAGCTGCCCATCACTTCCATCGATGAATCAGTAAATTCTTTCGATTAACACCTTCTGCCGGTGGAGGACAAAATTGGAGCCATGAAAACCACACCATGAAACGCACCGCACGCTTCACGGAGCCAGCGGAAACAACCGCTTGCGCGCCGCCGCGTCGAGCGGCGACCCGTACTGGCTGATCTCGAAGACCTCGATTGCGCACAGCTTGTCGCCCGGGCGGGGACCGTAAGCGGCCTCGAATTCCTTCCGGAAGCGATCCAGTCGCATCTGCAGGTATCGCGCAAACCACTGTCGGACCCAGGCCCGGCGGCCCGGCTCGTCGCCAGGCACTTCGTCCAACCGGCCGTCCAGCCAGGGCAGCCACTCGAAGACCTGCGAGCGGTGGCAGGCCAACATGGCCACGATCGTGTCCAGTTCATTCGTCACGTCCACGATCACATCAGCCGAGAGGGGATAGGGGCGGTTGAAAAGGTCCGGCAAGAATGCCACGACCGGCTCCGCGCTGAGCGGCGGAACCTCGGCAACGACTTTCGGCACGCGGACCAGGAATGTCGCATCCTGGACCGCCTCGCCCACCGCGCGGTGGTCGGGATGGTAGTCGCAGGTGCGGTGGGTGAGGACGAGATCCGGAGCGAAGCGGCGGATTTCGGCGATGATCTGATGCCGCAAGTCGAGCGTGTTCACCAGGTGACCGTCGGGGAAGTTCCAAACTTCGTAAGCTGCCCCGACCACGCGCCCCGCCGCAGCGGCCTCCTCGCGGCGCAAGGCCGCCAACTCGTCGGCTCCGATTTGATGGTGCCCTGCCGCTCCATTGGTCACCGAGACCAACTTCACCGCGTGCCCGAGCTTCCTATACCGCGCGATCAGCCCGCCCGCATGGGCGTCTGCATCATCCGGGTGAGCTCCCAGCACCAATAGCTTCAGCGTTGTGTCCATCAAACTAACTACTGACAGGAATCTGCTTTTCGCAGCGTCCGCCTGTACTCCGCGCTGCGCGGGTGATGGAGAATCGTTTTTCGGGCCTCACCAGGCAGCGCGCGATGGTGAGAGAGCGGGAGCCGACCTGTCAATAGTAAGAAATGGTTTCATTTATTTCGTCCTTTTCAATGGCGACCAACTCCATTCACACTGCGCGCTTGAACAGACTCTTTGTCTTCTTCGCCGCCGCCCAGGTCGTTGTCGCCTGCTTCCAAACGAACGCCGCAGCTTCTCAGCCCCAGCCTGTCTCCTCCATCGTCCAGTCGCTGGATGGCGAATGGCTCCTGGCGACGGACCCGAAAGACGAGGGCCGGGTTCAGCAGTGGTTCAAAGCGTCGCAGCCTCAAGCTGTGCCGGCCAAAGTGCCGTGGATCATCCAGGAAGCCTTTCCCGGTTATCATGGGGTAGTCTGGTATTGGCGTGATTTTGTCACCCCGGCCAATCCTCATCCCCGCGGCCGCTCCCTGCTACGGTTCTGGGGCGTGGATTTTTCGGCGGAGGGCTGACGACCACTTTCCGCGATCTCAAACCCGGCACGGTGGACGCCATGTTCGAGGGCTTTGCCCCGTTGCGCTGGTGCTTGTTTGCCGAGCCCGTCAATGTCTATCGCGGAACCAAAGTCCGGCTCGAGGCAGTTTTGGCGGATGAAGATGCGCTCCCGCCGGGAGATTACCCGGCGCTGGTGCAAGTGATCGGGCCCGACAATCTCCGCGTGTTCGAGCGCAAAGTCACGGTCACGATCCCAGCCCACAAAGACGGGACCGAACCGCCGCTGGCCTTCCCGGTCTTCACCGAGGAAGTTCCGATAGATGGGCCAGCCATCAAGACCCGGCCGTTCATGGCAGGGGAACAAAAAGCGAGGGAAGTGCTCCTGGTTGGCGCGCGGCCTCCGGCCGACGCCCGGCCTGCGTTCGTTGCCCTCGCGCAGCATATCGCGCAAGGTTCCACGGCTGTTTTCCTTTCCCCTGAAGTGTTCAAGAAAGGCGATGGCAATGCCGGCAATGTCGGTTGGTTGCCCCTGGCAAACAAAGGGGCCCTGACACCGATTCGGGGCTGGCTGTACTTGAAGGATGAATGGGCCAAACGGCATCCCATCTTCGAGGGCCTGCCTTCGGGCGGCTTGATGGACTAAACGTTTTATCGCGAGCTGATTCCAGACGCCCTCTGGATCGGCCAGGAGCCTCCTGCGGAAGCGGTGGCGGGCGCCATAAAGGCATCGCAGGATTATTCCTCGGGTTTGATGATGTCCGTTTATCCTCTCGGCGCGGGGCGATTCATCCTGAACACGCTGTTGATTCGCGAAAACCTCGGCCGCCATCCCGCGGCGGAACGCCTCCTGCGAAACCTGCTCCGCTACGCCTCCCGCGACCTGGCCCAACCGATGGCGGCACAGCCGGTGGACTTCGATGCGCAACTGAAATCCATTGGCTACAAATAGAAACTCGACACAAATGAAGTTGATCTACTGGACGTACCCGGTGGATATCGCCCACCGCGGCGCGTGGTGAACCTTTTTCCTTCACCGGCCGATGCCCCGGCTTATTCCTGACCGGCAGAAATCGATGCGAGCCTGACTCGGGGCGCAGGTTCGGGAGCGGGAAGCGGCGGGGCGGCTGTTTTGACGCTCCGCTTCATTTCGCGATGGCCTGAACAATGGCTTCGGCCAGCGCTTTCATTCCCTGGTCGCCTGGGTGCCCGGCAACCCCATCGTGCGTAAAGGACCGTTCCGAACGCGCGGCATTGGCGGCAACCCGTCCCAGTGGACTCACGTTAACGAAAATGCCGCCGGCTTCCTGACACGCCTGGCTGAGCACCTGGTCCTTGGCGGCATCCGCCCAGAAGCAACTCCGCACCACCACCAGCGGGTGGCGCTTCGCCAGGCCGCATCTCAGGATGTTCATCACCCCGGTCTTGAATTGTGCTTTGGCGGCCTCGGAGCCCAGCGCGGGCACATTCTCCCCGATAGCCAGAACCACCAGGTCGGGGTCGAAGGCGAAGAGGTCCTTCATTTGCGCGTCCACGTCATAGGTCGCGTAGTTGCGCTCGAAATCGGCAATGTTCCTCACCATGATCTGGGGTGTGGCCCCGGTCTGTTGGGCGAGGGCACTGGTGACGAGATGGACATAATCCTTCTCCTCGGCGCTGGCCGCCATGCCCCAGTTTCCGGTCCAGCCTATATCAGGTTTGGGACCGTGCAAGGTGATGCTGTTTCCCAGGAAGAGGATCCGGTGAATGGCCGAGGGCTTGACTTCCGGCTCGGCGGTGACCGGGAACATGGAAATCCGGAACTTGGTGCATCCGTAGGGAATGAGCGTGAGCCGCTCCGGTGATTTCCCCTTGGCAGTTGGCAGGAGCGGCAATCGCGGGGCTTTCGGCTCGGGGTTCCAGGCCATCTCGAAGGCGTTGACCCGCAGCTTCAGGGGTGCCGCTAGCTGCCAATCCCATTTGGCAGGCATCGCAGAGCGCTCCACCGCTAAGCTCGGTTCCTGCACGTCCAGCGCGAATTGCCAGCGGGCGGACGGATCGGGCGTGTTGGCGTCCGCGGTGTCAGGGATCGGCAGCGCGAACAGCAGGGGGCCATACGAGACCGAGGCGTAAGGCACGCCCCGAGTGCTGTTTTCCTCGGGGATCGTCACGGGTGTGACTCGATGCACGCCGTCGTAGGGCGCGCCCAGCGCGGCATCGCGTCCGGCCTGCAGGATGGCCGTCATTGGCAGGCGCAGTTGCACGGTGTCGCCCGGCTTCCAGGTCCGTTTGATACGGGCAAATCCGTTCGGTTTCCTGTCGATGGCAACCGCGGAACCGTTCACGCCAAGAGCGGGGGCCGCGCACCAGCCGGGAATGCGGAAGTCGAGCGGGAAGGTTGCCTCCCGCGCTGGCTGCACGGAAATCTCGATGGTTTCGTTGAAGGGATAGTCGGTCTTGCAGGTGATCACCACCGGCACGCGGTTGGCTGCCAGCGCGGTCACCTTGCAGGGGCCATAGCAGGTCGCCGCCAAGCCGTTGTCATAAGTGGCCATCCACATGTGAGTGACATACCACGGCACAATGCGGTTGAGCGCGGCTGTACAACACAGCGGCCCGTGCTTCCGTTGGTAAGCACCGCCTCCGGCCCTGGGACCGTGCGGGAAGTCAGGCGACAGGTTGGCGAACCGGTTGGGGCTTTGGAAATAAACGTGCGTCTTGAAATCGCGCGATACCGTGGCCGGTCCTGCGTTGAAGAACGCCCGCTCCGCCCGGTCCCCCATCCGGGATTCGCCGGTCACAAAAAGCAGGCTGATCTGGCTCCACACATATCCCGCGACATCGCAGGTCTCGCTCCCCCGGAACGCGCCTGTGGGACCATACCATTCATCCGAGACGGGGACGCCGTAAGGCTGCATCGCCACACGTTCGAGCAGGTCATGCCAGCCGATGGCCGCATCGAGATAGCCCGCATCGCCTGTCCACAAATAGCCCACGGCCCAGGGCGTGGTGGTTTCGAGAAATTCGACCACATGAGCGTTGTCCACTGTTGTGCCCGGTTTCAGATCCGGCGCCTTGCGGTAACGCTTGAGAGTCGGCAAAAGCGCCGCCCCTTCTCGCTTGAACATGGCGTCCAGAGCGTTCGCAATGTCCCGGTTGCCCGTCCAGGCAAAGGTGTCAAAAGCCGGCCAGGGATTAGACATGTTGCCGGTGATCCACCGCAGGCAGTCGGGATCTCCGCTGTAAGCTTTCTCGAGCGCGTCCAGAATGTGCTTATCGCCGGACCCCGCGTAGAATCCCGACATGGCCCGCCCCAGCAGGCCGCAGGCCCAAAGCGGCCAGCCCTCCAGGGCCGCGGTGACCGCCTTCCGGTCGCCGGGATTGTTCCGGTCCAGCCACCAGAGGAAGAGCAGTCCGTTGGTGTTCATGTGATCGGCCACTGCGTAGAGTCGGCTTTGCGCCTGCTTGATCAGCGCCTCGTCGTGCAGGGCGAATCCCAGGCGGGCCAGTCCATCGAACCAATAGCCGCCCCCTTCGTAGGGCCAGCCGCCCTTGTACCAGAAGAGGCCTTCACCAGTCATCTTGTGGTCCGCAGCCCAAGCCCGCTTGAACTCGTCGTCATACTCGTCCAGATGACCGGTGAAACCGTCCCGCGCAGCCAGGCACCAGTCGCGCAGCCAACCGGCGGGTTCTACCGCGCCGGGAGGCAGCGGCAGGAAAGCCGAACGCGTCGGCGGCTCAAAGGGGCGCGCGTAATTGACCCGCTCCGCAGCGCCGGCGTCGCCCGCATCCGCAAAGGGAGCGAACGCGAAGGCCGCACCGCCGAGAGCCACACCAACCAGCATTCTGTAATCGTGTTTCATCTGAATCGTTAAGTTAAAGTATTGCCGCTCCTACGCAACCTCTTGCCTTCAGTATCCAACCTCCTTAATCGTGGGTCCCATCGCGAGACGCCGGGGTTGCAGACTGACCCAATGTTATACTGACCATCCCAGCGCCCGCCATGCTGCACAGCACCAGTCGCGAATCGTCCAGGGAACGCAGCAGACCGAGGCTAACCACCGCGTGCCGGGCCAGTGGCCCGTTTCCCATTCAGACGCACCAACTCAAAGGCCGTTCCTGCTGACTGCCCCGAGATTGGCGACTGATTCTTGCGCAGCCCAGTGCTCCCAATGAGCAATCCTTGCGCACTCAATCGCCAATCGGCTGAAAAGCGCGGACGTTTTGCCGAGCAAACCCGCAGACTGACACGTTGGCCCGGGTCTTGCTTAGGTTGAGCAACCAGGATTAGCGCCTCAGAAGGCCTTGCTGGTTTGAGATTTAACGATTGGACAGATAGAACTATGAATAACATGACGCAAGCGGTGGATTCGTTTCCCACAATACCCGTTCAGTACGGCGCGAGACCGGCAGATCAACCATCAAATCACCCTCGGGATCGGCGGCGGGCTTCGGATCTGAGACTGGAATTCCACAAGACGAGCTTGGGGACTCTGTTGAACTATTTCCGGGAAAGTGTGGGCTTGCTCATCCATGCCAGCTCAAGTGTGCCGATGGAGCGCACAGTTGATCTCTGGCACGATCAGCCGGTAAACAGGGCCGACGCTCTCTTGCTGCTTAAGCAGGCTTTGATCGAGAAAGGCTGCATGCTCATCCAAAGGGGATCGCTGTTCAGCATCATCCGAAGTCAGGACGCGAAGAAGAATTACATCCCGCTTCCCGTGATCTAGCAATTCTTCAACGGAGCACAGCCTCACCGGACAAGCACTCTGAGCGGGGTCTGAAGCAGTAGCGTAAGCCTCTGGCTTGCGTTTGTCCCGGCAAGCTTCCAGCTTGCCGAACGGAATCAGCAGGCCCACCTCCCCGCCAACCTGGAAGGTTGGCGGGACAAAGCAAGCCGGAGGCTCGCTCTACTACAAGGGAATTTCGCTGCTGGTCTCGCAACGCCCGTTCCCGTAGAATCATCGAGCCGGGCCAATCATGCTTTCGCTCCGCCGCCCTGTCGGCGTCGGATCAGGAACGCGGAGTCGATCACAGAAAGGCGCCCGCCTCGACATCAATCGATAATCGCCGACAATCACGATGGCCCAGCCAGAGCCGGGATTGCCGCATGCGGAACGATAACCGACATACATGCTTATGAAATGTGCGACACCAGTCCGTCTCGTCTTCGCTCTGTGGCTTCTTGCTGAGCTGGGCGGCGCGCTGGTTTCCCCATCAGCGGTCGGGGCAGCCATGAACCCTGATGGTTCGACCGCCCGCACGATTGTCGCGGCCCGTGCGGATTCTCCGGTTGGGAGCGGGGCTGAGGTAGTAAAGCTAACTGGAATCGCTGCGACCGCGGAAGCCATCGAGCGCCCGAATCGGGATGGCAAGTTGTTGCGCAGTGAATTATGGCAGCCTTTCGACGCTCAAGCCGCGAAGGCGGATTTCTTTGTTTCACCCCAAGGCAATGATGGCTGGACTGGCACCCTGGCGGCGCCAAACACCGCGCAGTCTGACGGGCCATTTGCCACCCTCGAGCGCGCCAAACGCGCCGTCCGCGAGCTGAAGAGCAAAGTGTATTTGCCCAAACAAAGGGCGATTGACGCCCGCTACGTGGGGACCTCCTACCCTTATGGAAAGGGCAAGGACATCGTTGTCTTTGTCCGCCAGGGGTTCTATTCGCTTGCGGAACCACTGCAATTCACTCCGGAGGATGGAGGTGAACGAGTGGAAACCACGCTGCCTTCAGGCGCGTTCGAGTGGCATCATTTGCGAGATCACTATGTCACCTACTCCGCCTACCCGGGTGAAAAGCCGGTCATATCGGGAGCTGTTTTTGTCCCGGGCTGGAAAAAGCAGGGGGTGGTTTGGACGGCTCCTTTCTCCCGTGAGGATGTGCCGGCTGTGATTGCCAACGGCCAGAAGCAAACCCTCGCCCGAACTCCCAACACCGGCTATTTCATGCTGCGCCAGACACCCGCCTCATCTCGGGAAATTCCCTTCCGGCAAGGCGACATCCGGCGATGGAGCCAAATGCAGGATAACCGCATCGTAATCCTCTTGCGCTGGCGCACCGCCTATAACGCCATCGCCGGGATCGACGAGCAGAAGCAAATCGCGTTGCTGGAAAAGCCCGAAGATGGTCCAGACGGAAACAATGGCCTGTTGGTCGTCCCGCCCCGTTACTATGTCGAGAATATCAGGGAATTACTGGATGTCCCCGGAGAATGGTTCTTCGACAAAACGAACCATGAGATCAGCTACATTCCAGCAGATGGCATTGCCGATCCGAACCAAGCCCAATTGTCAGTGCCCCGGCTCAACCAGTTGATCCAGGTGCGGGGAGACGAGAACAAACCCGTGCGCAATTTGCGGCTCTATGGCCTGATTTTCGAAGGGGCAAAAGACAATTTCCGAAGCTTCCCTCATTACTACGACCCGACGCCCGGCTGCACCGCCATGTCATGGGAGTATGCGCATGATTGCGAACTTGCCAACTGCCAGGTGCGGGCTTGCGACGGTCTGGGCATGTCCCTCGGCCCGGGCTGCTTAAATACGCGCGTCTTTGGCAACCTTTTCGACGGGCTGGCGCAAGGGGCCCTGGCCATCGGCGGCACGAGTGATTTGAGGAATGGAAAGCTGATCCAGGTCACCCGAGAAACAGTAATTAATCGCAATATCTTCTCGGCTTGCGGCTGCAGCGGGGGCATCACGCTGGGAGTGGGGGCTGCCCTTCGCACCACCATCGCGCACAATTACTTCACCCGATCCGGCCGGCCATATACGATCGATTGCGGGGGCGGCGGACTGGAGGGAAACATCAACGGAGATTGTATCGTCGAGTACAACCATTTTGAGGACGTGCAGAATGACGCCGATGATGCGGGGGTGATCGTGGTCAATGGAATGACCTTCAACTCCTGCGTGCGGAACAACCTGATTCACCGGGTACATCGCGGGTTTTTCAGCGACAACGTCGCGTTTTGGTTCGACAACATGTCCAGCAACTGGGAAGTCCGCAACAATGTCTTCTATGACATCGAGCAGGCGGAGATGAAAACGTGCGGCACCTATTTGATCGATAATAATTATGCCGATAACTTCTGCATCGAACCACCCCGGCATCCGCCGGAGCGGTTTATCGAGGGAGACCCATCTTTCAACTGCTCCAACCTGCGCCTTGACTTCAACGGCAGACCCGTGCGAGCGGCGATGGCCGCAGGCTCACTCGTCACCGTAAGGGCAGATGTCACCAACGCCGGCAGCTCCGGTGTGGCACCGGTGCGGCTTTACGTGGACGGCAAGGTGGTTGAAAGCCGGCCGTTCCCCGTCATCCGCGACAACACGCGGACCATTGAATTCCAGCTTCGGCTGAATAACCCGGGCCGCCCCGAGATTTCGATCGGCGAAATCAAACCACAGACCATTGTGGTGCGCGGAGAGAAGCCGCCGCTGGTTTGCAATCACATCCGGATTTCTGAGGACCGTGTGCTGGCGGGAGAAAGCGTCCGCGTGACAGCCCAAGCCGTCAACCTCCGACCGACGGAGAACCGCGGCTTCATCGAGTTGGTCGCCAACGGCAAAAAGGTGCAAAGCCAGCCGTATGCTTTAAAGGGCAACGAGTCCAGGCTCGTTTCTTTTGACTTCAAGCCCGACCCGGGCACTTACCAGCTCAGAATAGGCAACAGCGATCTGGTGGAGATCAAATCCCTGAAATGGAAAGAGCTGAATCTGCAAAAGGAAAACCTGCGAACTTACATCTCAGCCAAAGCCAAACCGGCCGAGGTGCAGGTTCAGCAGGAGAAGAACGCGTACACCATAAAAGCCAGCGGGTGGGACTTCTACCACGCTGAGGATGCCTATGCGACGGTGTATCTCAAACAACTCAAGGGCGATTTTGTATCGACCGCGAAAATCACCGCCTTTGGTCATCGCACCAGCGAATGGTACCG
>Ga0194063_10002621_pt1 | contig 11101 bp, 10 predicted proteins | sample SepL3720m_MetaG_FD_155459 | JGI IMG/M metagenome (GOLD analysis project Ga0194063, IMG submission 155459) | Anoxic zone freshwater microbial communities from boreal shield lake in IISD Experimental Lakes Area, Ontario, Canada - Sep2016-L373-20m | ecosystem: Environmental > Aquatic > Freshwater... | reverse complement strand
ACGGGAAACTGGCGGAGGCCGTGTTCCGGTTTGAGGCGCGCGGACCGAACGTTATCCGCCTCGACGCCGCGAAGATCGGCGTGAACGCGCTGGCGGTAACGATCAACGATGACCGACTGTGCGGCATCGCGAAGTTGGCGTGGGACGAACAACCGCCCGTGGAGGCGAAGTTAGACTTGTCGTGCATCGGCGATGAAATCGGCGGTTTGTTGACTGTCGGATCGCATTGGCTGTCCGTGACTGGCCGACTTGAATCACGTGCCGACCTCTCCCTCCAAAACCGCACCGAGAAACTTAACCCGCACTCCGATGCGCGCCAGCAGACCATCAAAACCGCCACGACAAAAGGTGGCGCGGACGGTTTGGCCGACGCATTCGCCCGGCAGACATGGAAAGCGGCGGACGGCGTGGAACTTCCCTACCGGCTGTTCACTCCTAGCAACCTCGTCCCCGGCCAGAAATATCCGCTTGTGGTGTTTTTGCATGGGGCGGGACAGGCCGGCAATGATAACGAGAAGCAACTCAATTCGTGGCCGAAGTACTGGGCCACCGACGATGTGCAGTCGGCGCACCCCTGTTTTGTGCTCGCGCCGCAAACCACCGGCAGTTGGGGCAAACCACCGATCGGCGCCGCCACGAATGCGACAACGACCGGTCAAATGGTTATTCATGTCCTGCGCGACATGCAGACACGAATGCCGGTTGACCCTGCCCGTATCTACGTCACCGGCCTTTCACGGGGAGGTTTTGGCGCCTGTTATCTGCTGGCAGAAGCGCCTGATTTGTTTGCCGCCGGCGTGCCGGTCTGCGGCGCGTCGGCGGAACTCGCCCCGCGCATCGGCAAGACGCCGATCTGGATTCTGCATGGCGACGCTGACACGACCGTGCCGGTAGTCGTGTCGCGCGACCTGGTGAAAGCGTTGCGCGCCCTCGGCGCGTCGCCGCTCTACACCGAGTACCACTTGGTGGGCCACAACTCTTACTTCTACGCCTACACCAACCCGGCAGTGTACGAATGGTTGTTCAACCAGCGCCGGTAGACGGGAACGCACAGGGGAAAATCACGTCGGTCGGGGTCGACTGCACGTCGGTCGGGGTCATCAACGTCGGTCGGGGTCTGACTGTAAATTGCAAGCGGGTAATATGGCGCCATGGGGTTAACCAGATGCATTTGCACCGGCCATTGTGCCAATTGTTATTTGAGCGCCACGTCGGATTCCTTCGTGGCGCTATCATCCTTGCGTTTGAACTCCATCGTCTGACTTCCCGGACATCCACATGTACTCATTGAGAATTTCTCCTTTTGGGGGTATACCCCATTTCTAACTCCTCCACCCGGCCAAGCTGAACCCTCACCCTGGCGCCAAATTGTTCGTTAACGGCCTCGAATTTCGTAAAAAGCCGGCCCACTTGGGAATCGGTCAACTGGCTGTTCATCCAGGGATAAAGGATTTCGTCTTCCTTTTTGATGTGTTCTGTCAGCAATGCGCCGTAGGCGGAGAGGTGTTCGATAACACCGGTCGCGTTCCCCATTTCCAGGGCGGCGAGGGCGGATCTCACGTGCTGCCGACCGATTTCATGCTCTTTGTGCATGACCTTCAGGATGTCCGATTGAGCGTCAAAATAGGTGAAGAGGATATCCTCTTCCTTGGCGTGATGGAACTTATCGGCATACTGGCGGACGAATTCGATCGCCAGCGCAACGTCGGTGGCTAGATTTGAATCCAATTCCCGGCGGATCAGTTTGGCGAACACGGGCAACAGGGCAAGTGCGCGCTTGATGTTGGTATGCTCGTCAACCAGTTCCTGCAGCGGTGGAGACAGTTTGCGGGTGTTGGTGGGCGCGGCTTTTCGTTCCGTTATTGGAAGCGCCATGGTCCGTCCCCGGAAAATGACGCCGGCGATGGCGGCAAACAGGGCGTGTTCCTGCTCCTCCGTGAGATTATGGATTCCGACCACATCCTTGAGTAGACAGGTTCCGACGCTGCAAGTCACACACCCGATACTCGACCGGGCCAGGATATCGCCCACCGTGGGGTAGGCGGCAATGACGTCCTTGATATACAATCCGAGCACATCGGTCATGCTGTCCGGCTTAACGGGGGTTGCCACGCGCGTCTTTGAGCTACTGCGTGATGTGAGGAATCAGGTTCTTACGGGGCGGAAGGCCTAGCGCGGGGAGGATTCGAGGTACTGAAGGGCGCTGGATTTGAACAGGCACCATACCGGGTTGCCCGTGGCCAGTCCAAGTTCCCTGACTCCGCTGGGCGAAAGTTCAACCATGAGAGGAATGCCAATATCTACCACACACACATCCCGGTCTGGCGTATGGATCAACCTGACCACCCGCCCATGAATCTGATTCTGAATGGAAACCCCGGTGAGTTTTGACCCGGCCAAGGCGATATCCTCGGGACGAAGCATGGCGTGGATTTCTTTCCCCGCAAGCGCATCGAGAAACGGACCGCTGACATCCGCTGGACTGCGGTCCGTTTCTGTTGCGAGGGGGCGAGTTCGAAGGTGGGTCAAACTTTCGTTGCGGTCATGTGAGACAACGGTCAGTGGCAGGATATTCACCAAACCCTGCAGGCGGAGTTGGCGCCATACACGAGGATCCTGGATGATATCAACCACGGGCCCTGCGCCAACCACTCTGCCGCCATCGAGGACAACCACCCGATCCGTGAGATCGAGGACCTCTTTTGAGTCATGGCTCACATAGAGCATCGGAATCTGCGTCACATCACGCACGCGTCTGAGGAATGGCATGATCTGTTGTTTAAGCCGCCAGTCCAGCGAAGCCAGGGGCTCGTCAAGGAGTAGCATCCTGGGAGAAGCCAGCAGCGCCCGGCCCACGGCGACGCGTTGAGCCTGCCCCCCAGAAAGTTGTGCGGGCCGGTAGCGAAGAAAGGGCTCGAGCTCCAGCAATTCAACAACCTCATTCAGGCTAAAGCGCTGTTCCCGTGGCGGCAGGAGGCGCTTTCCAAAGGACAGGTTGTCGGCCACAGAAAGATGCGGAAACAAACGGCAATCCTGGAAAACCAGTCCGAGTCGCCGCCGGTGGGGCGGCACCGAAACCCCCGATTCCGAATCAAACAGCACCACGTTATTAAGTACAATCCGCCCGGCGGCGGGTGTTATCAGGCCGGCGACCATGTGTAGCAGCGTGGTTTTTCCGGAGCCGGACGCGCCGATGATGCCCGTGACGGGCTCGGACAGTCGGCAGTCCACCTGGAAGGTGAAGGTTCCGCGGGTAAGTTGTGATGTAAGCTGGAGCACTATCCGGCCATCCTCTCGAAACGGGTGAGCCGGCGGCTCATGAATTCGGAAACAACCAGAGCCCCGAGAGAGAGAAGGATCGAGATCAGCACAAGGCGAAAGGCGGACGCATCGCTTCCCGGACTCTGCATGAAGCTGTAGACCGCCAGCGGCAGGGTGCGCGTTTCGCCCTGGATGTTACCGGCAAAAATGATCGTGGCGCCGAACTCCCCCAGACTGCGGGCAAAGGCGAGCACAAGTCCCGTAATGATCCCGGGTCGGGCCAGCGGGAGGGTAATCGTCAGAAATGTCCGCAGCGGGCTTGCGCCCAGGCACTGTGCCGCCGCCTCCAGCTTCGGATCCGCCATTTCGATCGCGATCCGGACAGACCGGATCATAAGGGGAAAAGCCATGACGGCCGAGGCCACTACGGCCGCCAACCAGGTGAAAGCCAGACTGATGCCGAAATGGCTGTACAGCGCTTCACCCACGATTCCCCTGCGCCCCAGAACAACCAGAAGAAGATAGCCGGTAACGACGGGCGGCATGACCAGCGGGGCATGCAGGATGGCGTCAACCAGCGTCTTGCCGGGAAAGCGGGTTCGAGCCAGCAACCAGCCGCACGCGATCCCGGGAATGGCGACGGCGGCTGCGCAACAGATCGCAACCCGGGCGGAAAGCCCGAGCACCACCCATTCTTCGTGCGACAACCAGACCATGTGGATCACCTATGGAACGAACGAATCAAAACCCGCACCGACCCAGACCGGTGCGGCTTCTTTACTTGCCATGTATTCAAGAAACGCCTTTGCCACTGGGCTCGCCTTAACACACAGCGCCGCAGGATATCGAATCGCGCTATGAGTACTCTCGGGAAACTGTCCGGCGACCGAAACCTTTGCCGAGGACTTGGCATCGGAATAATAGACAATTCCCGCGTCAACCTCGCCGAGCTCAACAAGCTTCAAGGCCGCCCGAACATTCTCCGCAGGCGCCAACCGGTTCGTCAGCGAGTTCCACCACCCGAGGTTTTGCAGGGCTTCCCTGGCATAGAGTCCCGCAGGAACATGATCCGGATCCCCCATCGCGATCCGTCCCGTGAAGGCGCCTGCAAAGTCAAAGTTCTTTTCAAAAGTAACCGCCAGTTTCGTATTGGCGGGAGCTACGATGAGGAGCCGGTTCCCAACAATATCCCTACGGCTGTCAGCCTGAATCTTGTGCTTCTCGGCCACATAATCCATCCACTTCTGATCTGCAGAAAGAAAGATGTCACAAGGCGCTTCCTGTTCAATCTGACGTGCCAGAACGGAAGAGGAGGCGAAACTCAAGCGAATCTTGACCGGGTGATTCGCCTCGAACCTTTTAGCAAGATCCGTCAACACTTCGGTTGCACTGGAAGCGGCAAAGACCGTGATCGTGGAGTTTGCGCCTTGTTCCGCAGCCATGGCCACCCAACTCGACGAAACAAAGCCGCTCAACGCAAGAACACAGATTAGAAATGGGAAACATTTCATGATTCAATGCTTTCTATTAGGGTTATTATTCTCATCAAACTGTTTCTCCTTTTCATGCTGTTCATCTAATTAATGCGATACATTTCCCGTTTCCTGCGTGTGATAACCCGGCAATTCCGACAATTCTGATCGAAATGCCGGACTTCGGACGGTTTTGATCAGCGCCTGAACGCGGGGATCGTGTTCCTGTTCCGCCAGGTAGCATCAATCATATGTGCCAACTCTTCCTGGCTCCACCCAAGAGCCGTTCGACGTTGTTTGATCTTGTTGCTCGTTGTTGAAGCGAATGCCATGAGGTTGTCATAAGTATGCCAGGATGCTGTCCTCGTCAATTCCAAACTATGGCGTCATACGCATTCCGAGCCTCTTGTCCTTTGGTCTAGCCATTCTCCGTCTAGCCATTCTCAACAGGGTTCTGTTGACGGGAACTACCACGGGGTGGTATTTTACTGCAAATTTTTCCACGGAAATGGCAGGGTACTGACATGGATGAAACCGGGCGGACATGTTCATGCGGCTGTAAGCCGCTATCGGAAGCCGAGAATCACGCGCGGCTCGCGCAGGTGATTCAGGAGTATCAGCATAAGCCGGGCGCGCTTATTCCCGTGCTCCAGATCGCCCAGGCCCTCTTCGGTTACCTACCCAAAGACGTTCTACGGACGATCAGCGAAGGCCTGAATGAGCCCTATAGCCGGGTCTTCGGCGTGGTCACATTCTATTCATTTTTCTCGCAAGTTCCCCGTGGAAAATACGTGATCAGGGTGTGTATGGGCACAGCGTGCTATGTGCGTGGCGGCCAGGCGGTTCTCGCCGCCCTCGAGCAGGAACTGAAAATCTCCGTGGGCCAGACAACACCCGACCGTGTTTTCTCGCTGGATGTGGGGCGCTGTTTTGGTGCCTGCGGACTGGCCCCGGCCGTGATGATCAATGACGATGTCCTCCAATTCGTGCAACCCGGGCAAATCAAGGACATTCTGGCCCAGTACAGGAAACCGACGGCATGAAAAAGACCCCCAAGGTACTCACCTCAGCCGCTGATCTCGACGCCCGGCGCGCGTCCATCAATCCAGAAACAAAAGATAAAATTTTCATGTGCGCCGGCGGCGGCTGTATTGCCTCGGGTGCCATGGCCGTCAAAACGGCCCTATTGGCGGAACTCAAGAAACACAAACTCGACAAGGCCGTCTACATTGTAGAAACGGGGTGCATGGGGCCCTGTTCAGGCGGGCCGATTCTGTTGATGGGTCGGGACAATGTCTATTACCAGCATGTGGCCGTGGCCGATGCTGCCGAGATCGTCGAAAAACACCTCCTCAAGGGCGAGATTGTTGAACGCCTGACCTGGAAAGAAGGGCCCAATCAGAAATCCGTCCCGGTTCAAGGCGACATTCCTTTTTTCAAGCGGCAGACCAAAATCGTCCTGCGTAACTGCGGAATCGTTGATCCGAACAGTCTTAATGACACTATCAGTCGCAATGGCTATCAGGCCTTGTCCAAGATGCTCACCTCGATGACGCCTGACGCCGTCATCGAGGAGGTCAAGAAATCAGGGCTTCGCGGACGCGGCGGCGCGGGTTTCCCCACCCATATCAAGTGGGCGGCAGCCCGACAAAGCCCCGGCGCAGTCAAATATGTGCTGTGCAACGCCGACGAAGGGGATCCGGGCGCCTTCATGGATCGTAGCGTGCTCGAGGGCGATCCGCACAGTGTGATTGAAGGCATGCTGATCGGAGGATTTGCCATCGGCTCATCCCAGGGATATGTGTATGTTCGCGCTGAATACCCTCTCGCCGTTGAACGATTGCAGCGCGCCATCGAAATGGCGCGTGAGGCGGGCCTGCTGGGGCAGAATATTCTCGGGTCCGGTTACGCCTTTGACCTGGAAATCCGCAAGGGATCCGGCGCCTTCGTGTGCGGGGAGGAGACCGCCCTGATGGCCTCGATCGAGGGCCGACGCGGGGAGCCGCGTCCACGCCCCCCGTTCCCCGCCCAGAAGGGTCTGTGGATGAAACCCACCGTCCTGAACAACGTGGAAACCTTTGCCAATATTCCCTTCATTATCCTCAATGGGGGGGATTCCTTTGCATCTTACGGCACTGCCAAAAGCAAGGGAACCAAGGTGTTTGCCCTGGCCGGGGCAGTCAACATCTCGGGTTTGGTGGAGGTCCCGGTGGGAACCCCGCTGAACGACGTGGTCTTTGATATCGCAGGCGGCATCAAGGATGGGAAATCCTTTAAGGCGGCGCAGATTGGTGGGCCCTCGGGTGGGTGCATTCCTGCCGAATACCTGAAAGTTCCCCTCGATTACGAATCACTCAATGAACTCGGCGCCATCATGGGATCCGGCGGACTCATCGTGATCGATGAGGATGCCTGCATGGTTGATGTGGCGCGGTTTTTCGTCGACTTTGTCCAGGAGGAATCTTGCGGTAAATGTGTTCCCTGTCGTGAGGGAACCCGGCGCATGCTGGAAATTCTGACCCGCATCTGCAAGGGGCAGGGGGAAATGGCCGATCTTGAACGCCTGTCCACGCTGGGCACTGAAATCAAGGCTACCTCCTTGTGCGGACTGGGTCAAACTGCCGCCAATCCGGTTCTGTCGACACTCCGTCATTTTATGGACGAGTACAAGGCTCATATCCTGGATAAAAAATGCCCGGCTGGAAAATGCACCAGTCTGGTGACCTATGATATCGATCCCGAGGCCTGTGTGGGATGTACCGCCTGTGCGCGCCGCTGCCCGGTGGCCTGCATTGCCGGCGTGGCAAAGGGGATCCATGTCATCGACCAGAAAGTCTGCACCCGTTGCGGGACCTGCTACACCGTGTGCAAGTTCAAGGCCGTGCGCCGGAACGGAAAAACAAAATGAAGATTACCATGAATGGACGGACTCTTGAGGTGCAGACAGGCCAGACCCTGCTTCAGGTGGCCCGTCAACACGGCATCCACATTCCCACCCTGTGCTACCATGCCCATACCGGCCCCGCCGGCAAGTGCCGGCTCTGCCTCGTGGAGGTGGACGGCATGCGCGGCCTGCAAACGTCCTGTACGGTTGAAGTGAAGGACGGCCTCGTCGTAAAGACTGATTCCAACGCCATCCGATCCGCCCGGCGTCTGGTCGTTGACCTGCTGCTGGCATCGGGCCGGCACGATTGCCTCGCCTGCGAGAAAAACAGCGATTGCGAACTGCAGAATGCCGCCTATGAACTGGGCATTGAACGACCTTCGTTTACTGTGGATCCTGCCGTAGACATTGACGACAGCGCTGAGTTTGTCTCCCGGGACAACGCGAAATGTATCAAGTGTGGCCGCTGTATTGCCGGCTGCACACAGGTCGTGTGCAATGAGGTGCTCGACTTCGGATTCAGGGGCCACGACACCAAGGTCATCTGCGACGACGATCTTCCCATGGGCAAGTCGAGTTGTGTGCAGTGTGGCGAGTGCGTTCAATTGTGCCCCACCGGTGCCCTGGTTGATAAGAAGACCGTGGGCAAAGGCCGCAACTGGCAGCTCGACAAAGTAAACACTACCTGTCCGTATTGCGGAGTGGGGTGCCAGATCATCCTGCATGTGGACCGCGCCAGTAACCGCGTGGTTCGCGTCACGGGACGGGACGTCGCGCCCAACAACGGTATGCTCTGTGTGAAGGGCCGCTATGGCTACGAGTTCCACGCCAGTCCCAAACGCCTGACGCAGCCGCTGGTCCGGAAGGATGGAAAACTGGTTCCCGTGAGCTGGGACGAGGCGCTTGATTACACCGCGGGGCGCATCAAGGCCATTGTCGGTAAGCACGGTCCTGATGTTTTTTCAGCGCTTGGATCCGGGCGCATCACCAACGAGAACAACTACGCTGTCGCGAAATTCACCCGGGCGGTGATCAAGACCAACAACGTGGACCATTGCGCCCGCACCTGCCACGCCCCCACGGTTGCGGGTCTCGCCGCCGCCTTTGGCAGCGGCGCGGCGACCAACTCCATTGCCGATATCCTGGAAGCCGATGTTCTTTTTGTGATTGGCTCCAACATGACGGAGGCGCATCCGGTCGTCTCGTATTATGTCAAGCGTGCCGCCAAGAAAGGGGCCACCCTGATTGTGGTGGATCCCCGTAAGATCGATCTGGTGCGCTGGGCCTCGCTCTATGCGCAGCAGCATGTGGGCACCGATGTGGCCTTTTTGAATGGCATTATTAACGAGATCTTCAGGAACGGATGGCAGAACGAGGAGTTCATGCGAGCCAACACTGAAAATCCCGATGATATCCGGGAATGGGTCAAGCCGTATCCGGTTGAAAAAGCCTCCGAGATTTGCGGAGTTCCTGTTGACACCATGAAGACTATCGCCCGGATCTTGGGAACGGCGAAGAACGTCAATATTATCTACTGTCTTGGTATCACGGAGCACACCTGCGGCACCGACAACGTGAAGACCATCGCCAACCTGCAGATGGTGCTGGGCCACCTGGGTAAGCGTGGCGGCGGTGTGAACCCGTTGCGCGGCCAGAATAACGTGCAGGGCGCCTGCGATATGGGCGCGTTGCCCAATGTGTATCACACGTATCAGCCGGTGGATGACCCGAAGGTGGCCGCGAAGATGGCCCAGTGCTGGGGCGTGAGCGGGCTTCAGCTCAAGCCCGGGTACAAGATTCCCACCATGATGCACAAGGCGACAACCGGCGAGACCAAGATTCTGTTGTGCGTGGGCGATAACACCGTCCAAACCGAACCTGACATGAATAAAACCATCAAGGAGATCAAGGCGCTTGAATTCTTCGTGGTGGTGGATATCTTCCCGAACCTGACCACTGAGATGGCGGATGTCGTGCTTCCGGACGTGTGTTTCAACGAGGATGACGGCTGTTACTCCAACATGGAGCGCCGTGTGCAACGCCTGCGCAAGGCCGTCAATCCGCCCGGTCAGGCCAAACCCACCTGGTGGATCATGCAGGAACTGGGCAAGCGGCTGGGCGTGGATTTGCGTTTCACCTCGGCTCAGGCGACTTGGGAGGATATGCGCCGGACCGCCACCAGCATGGCCGGGATCACCTATGAACGCATTGAGGAACTCGGGCTTCAGTGGCCTTGCCCGACAACGGATCACCCGGGAACGCCGATCCTTCACTTGCATGGAAAATTCACGCGGGGCAAAGGCTTGTTCTGCCGGACCGATAACCGGCCGCCCGCCGAAGTGCCCGATGCCGAATATCCCTTCATGCTGAGCACGGGGCGACGGTTGTGGCATTATCATACCGGGACGCAGACCCGGAATTCGGTCGGACTTGAAACCATTTTCCCCGAGGAACTACTTGAAATCAGCCCGGTGGATGCGGCGCGGATGGGGATCAAGACCCATGATGTGGTTAAGGCCACGAGCCGTCGCGGAACCATCACTCTCAAGGCGTGGGTGACCGACCGTTCGCCCGAGGGGGTCTGCTGGTGCGCCTTCCATTTCCATGAGGCCCATGCGAATGTGCTGACCAATAGCGCCTACGACAACGTTACCGAGACGCCGGAATACAAGGCGTGTGCGATCAAAGTGGAAAAAGTGTCCGACGGAGTGCCCTTTATTCAAACCGTACAACGACAAGCGAGGCCCTAATGAGCAATAAACACACCCTCGATACCATATTCGACCTGGCGATCAGCCGGGAAACTGCCGCGAACAAACTCTACACAACCCTTGCCGGTCGGGTGAAAAGTCCCACGGTAAAGGAAGTCTTTGAATCGCTGGCCAAAGAGGAATTGAAGCACAAGGCCCTTCTATCAACCCTGAAGACGGGCCCCCTGACGCAGGCCAAGTTCAAGCCGATGGCTGATTACCACGTCGCCGAATCGGAGCCGCTTCCGGAGTTCACGCCCGATATGCCGTTGCGGGATGCCGTCGCCCTGGCCATGAAAAATGAACAGCAGGCCGCGCTGCTCTATCGGACCATGGCCGGATTCACGTCCGATCCTGATATGCTGACCCTTTTTGAAAACCTCATGAACATGGAACTCGGACACAAAAGCACGCTCGAGGACTTGTTCCTTGATATCGGTTACCCCGAGGTGTTCTGATCATGAAAGCAAATCTTCTCAAAAGCGAAGTGTTAAAGGCTGTGGTCATTCGTAACGGAAAACCGATCCTTTCCTGCAAAAAAGCCTTGCAGCTTGCTGAACGGCTCAAGGTGACGCCCAAACGGGTGGGTGCCCTGTGTGACAAGGAAAATATCAAGATAAGGCAGTGCCAATTGGGATGTTTTTAGGATATCATTCGGTGTGATCATGCGCCCGGATATCCTGATGATCGGTTCGGCTGGCCGTAATGCCGGGAAACCCTGCTGGCTTGTGCCC
>Ga0194063_10002620_pt1 | contig 11104 bp, 10 predicted proteins | sample SepL3720m_MetaG_FD_155459 | JGI IMG/M metagenome (GOLD analysis project Ga0194063, IMG submission 155459) | Anoxic zone freshwater microbial communities from boreal shield lake in IISD Experimental Lakes Area, Ontario, Canada - Sep2016-L373-20m | ecosystem: Environmental > Aquatic > Freshwater... | reverse complement strand
CCGGTATGGAGGCGCATTTTTCGGCATGCTCATGGTTGCCACGCTCTATTTACTGGGCCGCCGACACAGTCTGTTGGCAGGACTGCTCGCGGCCTTCTTCGCCTCCGTCTGCCCGTTACTCTACCCCCTCATCAAAACCGGCATGGGGGCGTTTGCCAACCAGCTTGGATTGTACCTCCTGCCGCTCGCGTTGCTGGCGTATCTTAGCAGGGGTAATTATGGCATGCCGTTAATCTTTACTGTACTGCTTCTCGGCCTGACGGTTTCAGTCCCCCTATTTGTTTTCACCCTGACCTTGATCCTCCTCATTCACCGCCTGACATGTTTTCCATTTCCAGAACCCTGCGGGCGCCATACCGCGCCTGGCGTCGCCCCAACAACGCCAGGCGACTGGGCGCGACAAACCCTTCAACTGTTGCTGCCGATTTTTCTGGCTGTGGCACTGTCCTGCTATCATTTCCTGAGTCCTGGCAAACTGCATCTCACCACAACATCCACATTGGTCACTGGGATTGAAACCCCCAAACGCGCCGCGCTGGACGCAGGAATCGCCCAACACCCCATTCTGACCCGACTGAAAACGAACATAGCGGGAAAGTTGATGATTGACCTGCTTACGATTAAACATAAAGGGCTTGGCAATGCCGTCATGAATCTGGTGACCCTGATACTGGCAGGTCTTTTTTCAGCCATGTTACTGGCTGGATTTCGCAGGCATCAGGCCGCCGCAAGCGATGACGGTAACGGTGTGTTCTTGAAGTTGTTGGGAGGATGGGGATTACTCAACACCGTTCAAGTTTCCACCGGACTGTTGGAATTCAGTCTGTATCAACGTAGTGGGTGGCTCCTGTTGGAATCCGCGGCATTGGCGGGAGGAATACTCTCAGCCTATGTATTGTCTCAGCCGCGAGCCGGAAAAGTACTCCGCCCCGTGATGTTCTCGGGAATGGCAATTATGACCGTTTTAGCATTCTGGCTCCCCCCGCGCCATCGTTACATAACCAGCGGCGCTGAAAACGAACTAACCAATGTGCTACGGGAACTGTCCTGCGCACGAATCACCGCCCGGGAGATCAAGGGCCCCCTGTCGTTTGAACGCCACACGCCCAGCGACCTGGTCCTCCGTGCCGCAATGATTTCCAAACTGGTGGTTTTCACCCGGCGTTACACGGGGTTCAATGCGGATCAAGGCAACCTTGCCGATGTGATCCCCGACCCCGCCGCCGACATATTGCAAATCCCAGTGGAGATAACCACCCACCTTGCGCCTCCTGCCGGAAATTTCCTGTGCCTGATTGACCGCTGTTCCGGCTTGCCGGAAATGGGAATTCTCAACCGTATCAGTCCTGAACTTACGCAGTCGTTAAGTCAATTCCAGACCATGCTATACGCACCCAACGACGTCATCCTCTCCTTTCTTAACACATTGTCCCCTGAGTTGTGGCGGATCACACGTGAGGATCGCGGTAATAATCTGTCGCTGATCCTTGCCGAGCGGCTGATCCGTTGATGCCCGATATAGCGTCTTGACGACATCATTCGTGTCATGTATTTTTAATGTTAATAATTTTGTAAACGTCACCAATGCCATGAGCGAGTCGGCGGAAGAGATTAAGAAACGACTGACCGAGGTGGGCGGGCGCACGGCCCAAGACCTCGGGCTGGGGCGCATTGTCGGGCAGATACTCGTGCACCTATACCTTTCCCCCGCAGAACAATCCCTTGAGGATATTGCCAAGGGGCTGGAGCTCAGCAAGCCCGCCATCAGCATCGCGGCGCGCCAATTGGAAAGCCTCGGACTCTTACGCCGTTCATGGAAAGCCGGAGACCGCAAGACCTATTACAGGACGGCTGACGACATTGCGTCGGCCCTGCACCAGGGGTTGCTCATGCTCGTGAGAAACAAGATGAGCCTGCTTGCGGTTGAACTCCAGCAGGCTGAATCAATCTTGAAAGCACCAGGCAGCGGACTGGATGCAGACTTCATGCTGGGAAGAGTGAAACGAGCCAGGAAATTGCGAGACACAGCGATGGGGGTCCTGGAAAATCCCGTAATCAAACTATTCGCAAAAATGAAGTAGAATACGCTTTTCCAGCCAATATTTAACTGGTCATGCAAATTACCCATATCAAGGCGGGGCAACCGTGGTGGATTATCAACTGGCGCGAACTGCTGGATAACCGCGATCTGTTCTGGCTCACGGTTCAGCGGGACCTGACCGCTATCTATAAACAGAGCGTTCTCGGGCCACTCTGGTTTGTCCTTCAGCCCGTGCTGACAACCGTTGTCTTTACGGTTGTGTTCGGTAACTTCGCCAAGACCAGCACCGATGGACTCCCTCCCTTCCTTTTTTACATGAGCGGGCTGGTTCTCTGGAACTATTTCCAGGGAGTGTTAAACGGCGTGGCTTCCTCACTGGTGAGTAATGCCGGCATCCTGCGGAAGGTTTACTTCCCGCGCCTGTTGCCCCCACTGACATCGGTCGTTACCTACCTTGGACATTTCCTTATAAATTTTATCGTATTCATGGGTTTCTTTTTTTACTTCTATTTCAAAGGTAGCGCCATTCACCCCTCTTGGTGGATCCTCTTGATGCCCGGTTTAGTCCTCCATTGCGCCTGCGTCGGGCTTGGTGCAGGGTTGTGGCTGTCGGCCATGACGATCAAGTATCGCGACGTGTCGTTTGCCTTGCCCTTTCTGACCCAGCTTTGGATGTACGCATCTCCCGTCATCCTTCCGGCAAGCGCAGTGTCTGCGAAATGGAAATGGGTCATTGCGGTCAATCCGATGGCAGGGGTCATCGAATTGAACCGGTTTGCATTTCTGGGATCCGGTTCCCCGGACAGAACCATACTGATGGTCAGTTTCCTGGTGGGGATAGGCCTCTTGATCAGCGGGCTGTTCGTATTTAATCGCGCCCAGCGCACCTTTGTCGACACGATCTAGTTATGAGTAATCCAGCCATATCCGTCAGAGGCCTTTCCAAGCGCTATCGCCTCGGGGAAATAAGCCGCCACACTCTGGCGGACGAGCTGACCTATTTATGCCACAAATTCCGGCGGCGGAATGTTGCCGAACACATGGGTAAAGTTGCATTCACGGGCGTGTCCCCCGCTCTGAATCAAGGCCACGGCAACCAGGACTTCTGGGCGTTGCGCGATGTCAGCTTTGATGTCCAGCCCGGTGAAATCATCGGCATTGTCGGCGGCAACGGAGCCGGCAAGTCCACCCTGCTCAAAATACTCAGCCGGATCACCGAACCCTCGGAGGGTGAAGCCTTCATCACCGGGCGTGTCGGATCCCTCCTCGAAGTCGGCACCGGCTTTCATCCGGAACTGACCGGACGGGAGAACATCTTCATGAACGGCACCATCATGGGCATGCGCATAGCCGATATCAGGAGGCGATTCGACGAAATCGTGGCCTTTTCCGAAATTGAACAATTCCTAGACACCCCCGTCAAGCGATACTCTTCTGGAATGTACGTGCGGCTGGCCTTTGCTGTTGCAGCGCACCTGGATCCTGAAGTACTGATCGTGGACGAGGTACTAGCAGTAGGTGATGCCGCATTTCAAAAGAAATGCCTCGGAAAAATGGGCGATGTAGTCAGGCAGGGCCGGACCATCCTGTTTGTCAGCCACAATATGGCGGCTGTCGAGAACCTGTGTACGCACGCCCTCTGGCTCGAACATGGCCGGGTCCGCATGCTGGGAGAAACCTCCGAAATAGTTGAACACTACCTGGGGTCCTCCCAAATCACACAGCAGGCGGATTCAATCCGGAACAGGAAGGACCGCCAAGGAACCGGTCGTGCCAGGATCGTGGACTTCTACGTGACTGACGAGGCGGGAAAACGGCAAAACGTTCTCCGCCCGGGAAATCGTTACCACTTCACCCTGGAGTGCGAATTGAGCGCAAACTCTCTCTCTCTGCAGAATGTTGTTGCGTCCGTCGCCTTGACGGACCTCCGGAATGAAACCGTTTGGCTGGCCCATTCCAAGTTCACGCATGAATACCAGACCCTCATGCCTGGCGTTAACCGGATGACATGCACGGTTAATGATTTTTCCGTTGCGGAAGGAGTCTACAACGCCACGCTCTCACTCGGTCAAGGCGAGGTTGAGACCCTTGACCTGATTACAAATGCCGCGGAAATCAACATTGAAGGCGGCAACTTCTTTGGAACCGGCTCGAAAGGGTCACCGACCCTCTGCAAGACTTTGACACGCGCAACCTGGAGTCTGACAACTTGACGCTTGAATCCTGCAATCCCCCAATGACATCTGATGCACCAGATTCCAACCCGATTCCGATATTATCGGTGGTCATATCCTGCCTCAACGCAGAGAAGAGCGTAGCGACAACCCGTATTCGTGTGCGGCTGAAATCCTATCCGAACAGGTGCTGGCCATGAGTGAAAGCCTCGTCTCCATACTAATCCCCTGCTATAATTACGGGTCATATCTTGATGAAGCCATCGATAGCGCTCTCGCTCAGTCACACCCCCATATAGAAGTCATCGTAATGGATGACGGTTCCACCGACGACACCCCGGTGGTGGCGGCAAGATACGGCCAGCGTATCCGCTTTAACCGCACCCCCAATCAGGGCCTGCCCGCAACTCTCAATGCCGGACTGAGACTGGCTCAAGGAGCCTACTTTGTCCAACTGGATGCCGACAATCGGTTGCACAGGGATTTCGTCACCAAAACTCTTGACGTGATCCAACAGGCTCAGGACCCCCGAGTCGCCTATGTCTATACCCAACAGAGGTTCTTCGGCGAAAGGCATGCCCTGACAAAGAGACCCGCCTATGACGTTAATCTCCTGAAGGAACGAAACTACATTGACGCCTGTTCTCTGGTGCGAAGTGAGATCGGGCGCCGGTTCCAGTTTGACCCCGCTCCACAAGTGCGCAAAGTCCCCGACTATGAATTCTACCTGACGCTGGCCGAGAATGGGTTTGCCGGCATTCTGCTTGATGAACCACTTATGGACTACCGGATTCACAACTCCAGTATGGGACGACAGATCGGCCTGCGGCACGAACAAGTCGACATCATGAAATCCATCCTCCGCAAACATCACGACTTCTATTCCGCCGCTGAACGACGAGCGGCCTTGAGGGCAGCCCGAAACAGACTGGCGCTTTCAATCATTTACGACCGGATTCCCAATCGGCCATTCATCGTTCGCCTTAGGGATTTGGCAACACTGATAACCGTCAACCCCGGACCAGCGCAATTATGGAATCAGGCGCGCTATACCTGCAATCCACGCCTTTTCACCGGGAACGGCCGTGAATGACGTCTTTTACTTTTTCCGGCAGACACCCCTGCGCCGGTCCGTGCTGCAGGGTGAGCTTGATGATGCCGGAGCCGGCTACCTTCTATACGGCATGAATCATCTGAAGCGCCGAGGAGCCTCCGTTGCCCACAATCTCACTTTCCCCAGCCAGATCGTCCCCCATCAGGGCCGCCTGGCCCATTGGCTTGGATATCTCCTTACCCGCTGTGGCGGATTGTCCGGTGATTTCCAGACCGTCTTTAATCACCGCAGGAAAGCCAACCAGTGCCGTGTCATCCTTTCTACCGTAGACACCGTGGGAATTCCACTGACGCTTCTCAATCATTGCGGATTGATCGCGCGGCCTCTGATCTATGTCAGCATCGGTCTGCCAGAAAGAATCGCCAGACTCCGGACCCCTGCCGTCCGGCGCTTCTACCAAACCCAGTACAGCCACATTCAGCAGTTCGTCGCCTATGGGTGGGAAGAAGCCCAGTGGATCCGAGACTGGCTCAAACTGCCCGTCGATAGCCCCCGCGTCGCGTTCATCCCCTTTGGCGTTAACGAGACCTATTTCATCCCCCGCCCTGACATGCCCCCGACCGTTGACGTCCTGAGTATTGGCGCGGATCCCCAACGAAATTTCGCATCCTTGATAGCTATCGCGGCAAGTCACCGCTCAATTTCATTCCGTCTGATTGTGGACACTGACCGAGCCGCAGGGCTGGGGCAGGTTCCACCCAATGTCGAGGTGCTGACCAATGTGCCCTTCCCGGAGATCAGAAATCATCTTGCAACCGCCCGGGTTATGGCGCTCCCGATATTCGAGAACACCTATTCTGCTGGAACGACAACACTTTTGCAGGCCATGTCCATGGCATGCCCGGTCGTCGTAAGCCAGACTGGCGCTATTCGCAACGGATACCATCTCGTCGACAAGCATAATTGCCGTCTGGTCAAGCCCGGTGATGATGCCGGATTTGAGGCGGCACTCATGGAAACACTGGCTCAGCCTGACAAGGCCCGGAGGATGGGTACTGCGGCCCGCGAGAACATTGAACAACATCTTTCCTGGTCCCGGTTTGAAGCAGATATGGCGTCCGTGATCTGGAGGTTCATGACATGAATATCAAACTATATGAGCCCGAACGTCTAAACGAGGGATTCTTCCATGTGATTTACAAGTCACTGATGCGGTGTAAGGGCGCCAAACCCGTTTATGCCCCCCGCCCCCTTCCTCGCCTATTGAAACCGCGGGAACATACCAGCGCATGGGCTGATTTCGACGGACATCCGGTTGTCTTCGACATGAATGATCATGTATTCTTCTATGATCTCCCGGCCTTGGAGCAGTGCGATGTTTACTTCAAATCCAATCTCAACTGGGAGGTCACCGAGAAGGTACTCAGGGAAGCCGGCAAGCCTGAATTGAGGCAAAAGATCTTGCCGTTTTTCTTTTTTTCGCCTGATCCCGCCCGTGACCGCCGCTTCCGCCGCATAAACTGGTTCCGTGGCTTGGGCCATTCCCGCTATGATGTTTGCCATGTCGTGGGTGTGTATAAGAACTATGTCATGGACGGCGAGTCCTCGCCGTTTGAATCCCCGTCGCACACCCCAATTGATCCGGCTCCCTATCATTTCTGGATCCGCTATCACATTCAGAAGGCGTTCAAGGACGCAGGCATTTCCGGATATTACCGGCTTACCAGCCGGGGGAATAAAGCCATTGAGGATAACCTTATCGTTCATCCAAACTTGCATCCATGGGCCTACGCATCCCACCTTGTGGACGGGCGATTGACAATGGTTAATACCCTGCCCCATGCCGTGCTTCCATGGAAAGCCGCGGAAAGTCTGGCGATGGGGCGGCCATTGATATTCGAACGTGCCCCGCTGGTTGAAATGCCGGAACCCTTCGGACTGAAGAAAAACATACATTACCTTGAACTGTTGCCGGAAATAGGATCATTTAATAGTACTGCCCCGTTGGACAGCCCGACCAGCTACCGTGTGTTGAACCGGGTGGATATCAACCAGTTTGCTCGGCAGGCAGAGTGGTTAATACATATTCTTTCTGACCGGGATCGGATCAATACGATGACGGAACAGGCTCTTTACTACGCCGACCACGTTCTGACCGAACCCGTAGTGGCTGATTTCATATGCGACCACGTTGGCAGAAAAATCCACTAGATTAGGCGGGAAGCATGAACTGGATACGAGACCTCTTCAACATCAGTCGTGAAACAGAACCGCAGGAACATGGTATGCTTTCGATTTTTCACGAATACGCCCCCCCCCCAAGCGGCGGAGGGCATCAATTCATGCGGGCCTTGGAAAATGAATTTAATCGACGTGGACTAAGGATTGAAAACAATCAACTGTCCCGCAACACGCCAGTTTGCCTGTTTAACTCCTTTAACTTTGACTTCAAACACCTGAACCGTCAACGCCACCGACAATGCCGCATGGTTCACCGTGTGGATGGTCCGATTGCCGTATACCGGGGAACGGATGATGGGACGGATCATCGTATTGAGGCCATTAACCAGAAACTTGCCGACGCAACGATCTTCCAATCCCACTACAGTCTGGGCAAACATCAGGAACTTGGATTAATTTTCAAAGCCCCCATCGTCATTCCCAATACCGCCGATCCGGAAATCTTTTCTCCCGCCGGGCGCATATCCTTCGAAGAAGACCGCAAGATCAGACTCATTTCTGTAAGCTGGTCTGACAATATCAACAAAGGGGCGCTAGTTTACCAATGGTTGGACGAGCATCTCGACTGGTCGCGTTATGACTATACCTTTATCGGGCGTTCCCCTATCGCTTTCCGGAATATCCGCATGGTGGCGCCACAGGCGTCAGACATAGTGGCACAGGAACTGCGCCGCCATGATATCTACATCACCGCCAGCCGGAACGACCCCTGCTCCAATTCCCTTCTGGAAGCACTGGCCTGCGGGTTGCCGGCCCTCTATCTGAACAGCGGCGGCCATTCCGAGATTACCGGAGGGGCCGGTCTGCCATTCGAGGATACCCCGGACATTCCGGGGCTGCTGGAAATACTGTCAGCCCGCTACTGCCACTATCAGTCTCTCATCCGTATTCCCGCGATCAGCGATGTGGCGACCCAGTACTTGAAAGTGCTGAGACTCCTCCCGGACAGATAACGGGCTTGAAGTGAATTTCGCTGGAATACCGGGCAAGTCAGCCCCCCGCTCGATCAGGTCTTCCTATTTCTTCTTTACTGACTTGATCAAGACCGGTTTCACAGGCACATCGCCCGCTCCGGTCTGGACAGCGGCGATCTTGTCAACAACATCCATTCCAGTTATGACCTTGCCGAAAACCGCATATCCGAAATCCCGAGCTCCATTATTAAGAAAATCGTTATCCACGACATTAATAAAGAACTGAGACGTCGCGCTATCAATCACCGAGGTGCGCGCCATAGCCAGTGTGCCACGATCGTTCTTCAATCCATTCTTGGCCTCATTCTTGATAGGCGCCCTGGTGGACTTCTGTTTCATCGTGGTCTCAAATCCGCCACCCTGAACCATGAAGCTCCGTATGACACGGTGAAAAATCGTGTTTTCGTAGAATCCCGACTCGGCATATGCGAGAAAGTTACTCACTGAGATTGGCGCCTTGTCGGCAAACAATTCAATCTCAACATTACCTTCCGAAGTTTCCATCACCACTTCTGTTATTGCGTTGCTCATTTTCTTCTCCTGCGCTTGAACGATCCCTGCCGCCAGAACGGCGGCCAACAAGGTTAACCCCAATGACTTCATATTTTCCCCTCCCATCAACTTCCGAACTCTATAGAAACGGCAGGCGTTGGTCACGCATTATGATGCCATGACTGCGCGCGGAAGCGCCGTTCTCACGGCTCCATACCTAGTCTTTCTGACAGGAAGGGCAGACATGTGTTCCACGCTGGCCCACCACGGTGCGAACGATCCGGGTACCGCACCGGAAGCAGGACTCGCCCTGACGCCGGAATACTTTCAAATGACCGGCATTCCGCCCTCGTCGTCCGGCTACGCTGTAGAAATTCGTTCTCCCCCTCCCAAGCGTTGTCCCTCCGTTCGAGACGGCTCGACGCAACACCAAACGAATCGCCCGGAAAAGGCGGTGGATTTCATCTTCGCCAAGGGTGTCGGCGCGACGCCGGGGGTGTAGGCCGGCAGCCCAGAGTGATTCATCGACATATATATTTCCCAGTCCTGCAAGGATAGTTTGATCCAGCAATAGGGGTTTGATCATGCGTCGCCGGCCTGACAGCCTCTGCCGAAGTACAGTCGCAGTAAATGACTTGTCCATGGCGTCGGGGCCAAGATGTGCAAGACCATCCACTCCCTTGGGCACGAGTCTGAAACGTCCGAACTTCCGAGTGTCATTAAAAAGAAGTCGCCTGCCATCCCCCAGCGTCAGGGTGACATGATCGTGCGGCCCTGCACTCGTTCCTTTCTGGTCAAACCGGAATTTCCCCGTCATGCGTAAATGGACATGCAGGCATGCCCCATTATCGAGTGTCAAAAGAATGTACTTTCCGCGCCTCGAGACCCCGACGAGAGTCCGTCCAATCAAGGCAGACGCCAAACTGGCGGGTGTCCCATTGGACACCATACGAGGCCAGCGCACCGTGACCGCCCGAATCTCCGAACCAACCAAACGGTGCGCTTTCAGATCCCGGATCACAGTTTCAACTTCAGGAAGTTCAGGCATGACGACTCAGTCCAGGGTAATTCCATATGCGAGGTGATCAAACTGCGCCAAATCCATCAGCACCTGATCCGCCGCGCTAACATCCTGTGGATACCGGAGACGCCTTTGCAACGCAATGCACTGCATCCCCGCCGCTTTGGCTGCCTGGACACCGGCTGTGGAATCCTCAAACACCAAACAGGTGCCAGGCGCCACTCCGAGCCTACGAGCCGCCATGATAAAACAATCGGGATGAGGCTTGCCGCGCGGGTAATCCTCGTTTCCGAAAAAGAATTGAAGCACGCCCCCAACCCCCATCATGGCGACAGCCTCCTTAACCTGTCGGCGTGTGGATCCGGAGACAATCGCAACCAGATACCGCTTTGCCAGACGTTCCATCAACTTGATGGAACTATGGATGCGTATATCTGTTGTCCCACGCAATTGGTCATAGTACCGGGTTGTTTCAAGACCGAGCACCTCATCGTCATCCTTCACTGACGGATAATCCCTTCTCAACCGACCTGCAATATCACGCCACGCTCGTCCGAAAACAAGTTCGCAACTATACGCCTCGGGAATAGGCGTCTTCCGAGCCTGCATCATCTGCCGGATTGCCTGACACCAAAGAATTTCGGAATCAATCAGAGTTCCGTCAAGGTCAAATAAGCAAGCCTTGATCATCGATCGCACACTGTTAGCGCCACTCATGCCTTGGGTACTTCCGTTGTAACTCCTTCTTAATCTTCGGATAGCCATCACGCCAGAACCCTGCCAGATCGGACGTCACCTGCACGGGGCGATGACTCGGGGCTAGAATCTGGATGGTCAGGATCTGCCTGCCCATCGCGATCCGGAAGCCGTCCTCCACCCCGTAAAGATCCTGGATCCGTACCGCCATCGCAGGGGGATTCGTTTCCGAATACAGGATTCTGGCCTTCCTTCCATTCGGCAACTCCACCCTTTCCGGCATGTATTTGTCCAATAACGACTGCTGTAGTCCATTGAGCCATGATTTCACCACGGGAAAGACAGGCCGTTCCTTAACTTCCCTGACACTGAAGGCACCATGGCAAATTTCCTCCAGTATCAGTCTTCGAT
>Ga0194063_10002618_pt1 | contig 11105 bp, 8 predicted proteins | sample SepL3720m_MetaG_FD_155459 | JGI IMG/M metagenome (GOLD analysis project Ga0194063, IMG submission 155459) | Anoxic zone freshwater microbial communities from boreal shield lake in IISD Experimental Lakes Area, Ontario, Canada - Sep2016-L373-20m | ecosystem: Environmental > Aquatic > Freshwater >... | reverse complement strand
GGATGTATTATATAACCGCACCGCAAAACGGACAGATTACCAAAGCTAAAAAAGCAGGCCTTGGTGAAATCATAAAGGAAGGAGAAATGTTGGTAGAAATTGTGCCTGATAAAATTGATTATGCTGTTGAACTTTTTGTAGAGCCGGTTGACCTTCCGCTGGTATCTATCAATCAACCTGTGCGTTTTGTATTCGACGGGTTTCCGGCAATTGTCTTTAGCGGTTGGCCAAAAGCTTCTTACGGCACCTTCTCTGGAAAAGTAGTGGCAATAGAAAATGCGGTTAGCAAAAACGGCAAGTTTAGGGTGCTGGTAAAAGAAGACAATGAAGTAGAAAAAAAATGGCCTAAAGAACTGAAAATCGGAACAGGTACACAGGGCATTGCACTATTGAAAAATGTTCCTGTTGGCTATGAAATCTGGCGAAACATCAATGGCTTTCCCCCCGATTTCTATAGCAAAGAAAATGAAAACACTAAAAAATAATTATGAAACCAATTGTTCTTATACTTTTTAATATTTTAGTATTATCGGCTACTTACGCCAATGATAGTACGAAAATATTATCTTATAAAAGTTTCTTGGAAATTGTAAAACAATATCACCCAATTGCCAAGCAAGCGGGTTTACAAATAGACAAAGCCAATGCCGGCTTGTTAGTAGCAAGGGCAGGCTTTGACCCCACGTTACAAGCGGGCGGTGCTAATAAAACCTTGGATGGTATTAATTATTATCGGAACAATTCAATAGAACTTTCCATCCCTACCTGGTATGGCATATCCTTACAAACGGGCATAGAATACCTGGGAGGCATACGCAACAATCCCGATCAAACCCTGGGACAATCAAGTTTTGCGGGCATACAAATTTCATTGGCAAAAGACCTGCTAATGGATAAAAGAAGGGCGGCTTTGCAGGATGCTAAAATCATGCAACAGGCGGCAGAACAGGAAAAACGAAAAATGATCAATGACTTACTGATGGATGCCACCAATGGTTATTGGAATTGGGTGCAAGCCTATTATATTTTGCAATCGTACAATGAAATAATTGAAGTAAACAGAAAACGATATTCGTTTGTATTGAGTGCCTATCAATTGGGGGAAAGACCCGCCATCGATACTGTTGAAGCTATTGCACAATTACAACAATTCGAATACTTGCAAAGTGAAGCATGGTTAAATGCACAAAATGCAAGTATTGCATTAAGCGGATTTTTATGGACCAATCAGGAAATTCCTTTTGAGTGGGATAACAGCATTGTTCCTGAAAAGAAAATGGAGGAGCTCTTTAATACTATTCAATTTCCCGAAATGAATGGATTATTGGAGGACATCAAAAAAACACATCCTGAACTAAATCTATATGCATTAAAAATTAAAAGCTTGGGTATTGAAAAGAAATTAAAGTTTCAGGATTTACTACCAAAGCTTGATCTTAAATACAATCAACTTGGTAAAAACTACAATATTGCAGCCACCGCAGCGAAAACGCTATTTGATAATAATTATCGCTATGGCATTCAATTTAGCATGCCCCTACGCTTGAGCCAAGGAAGGGGTGCGTACAAAATGGCAAAAATAAAAATTTCAGAAACCATTTGGCAACAAAGGCAAAAAGAATTGGACATTACTAATAAGGTAAAGAATTATTACAATGAATTGGTCAATTATAAAAATCAGGTGGGCATTTTAAAAAGAAACTATGATAATTATATGCGATTACAAAAAGGAGAGGAAATGCGTTTTTTAAATGGTGAGAGTTCCTTGTTTTTGGTGAATAGTCGCGAAAATAAATCGCTCGAAACCTGGATTAAGTTAACGCAACAAACAATCAAATTAAACAAAACCGCTTGGAGCCTAGAATGGATGGCGGGTAGGCTTTGGCGTTATTAATTAAACTTTAGGTCCTTTTAAATGAAAAAAATGATTCAGCACGGGGCAGCAGATTTTTCTGCAGCACTCGTTGTTCTACTGGTAGCTTTACCACTCTGCCTAGGCATTGCACTTGGTTCTGGAGCACCCTTGTTTGCAGGTATTATTGCGGGCATAGTTGGTGGTGTTATAGTGGGCTTGCTCAGTGGCTCCGCACTTAGCGTTAGCGGCCCAGCGGCGGGTCTTACTACCATTGTTGCAGCAGCTATTTTAAAACTAGAGGTATATGAAGCCTTTCTATTGGCCGTTATCATGGCTGGTTGTATTCAATTGATATTGGGATTTATTAAAGCAGGCGTCATTGGCGATTATATTCCCAACGCTGTGATTAAGGGAATGTTGGCAGCCATTGGTTTAATATTAATACTAAAACAGTTTCCCCACCTAATCGGCTATGATGCCGATTTTGCCGGTGATGAAAGTTTTGAACAAACCGACCGTGATAATACATTTACCGGAATTGCTGCAGCCTTCAATTATATCAGCCCCACCGCCAGTATTATTGGCCTTGCATCGCTGTTGGTATTGTTTATTTGGGAACAACCCTGGTTGAAAAAAATGCAATGGCTAGGTTTTATACCCGGCCCCTTGGTGGTTGTGCTCGTGGGCACCGGTATCAATGAATATTTAATAGCTGCTATGCCCACTTCGGCCCTTGATTTAAAACAGCTCGTCAATTTACCCCTTACAAAAAATATACAAGATTTTGCAGGTTTTTTCAGATTTCCTGATTTTGGTCAGTTGAGCAATATCAATGTATGGATCACCGCTTTTACATTAGCCATTGTAGCTAGTTTAGAAACCTTGCTCGGTATTGAAGCAGTAGATAAACTAGATCCACTGAAAAGAGTCTCACCCCCCAATCGAGAATTGAAGGCACAGGGTATTGGCAATATCGTAAGCGGCTTCCTGGGTGGATTACCCATAACATCGGTAGTGGTAAGAAGCTCGGCCAATGTAACCGCGGGCGCAAAATCAAAACTATCCACCATACTACATGGCGTTTATATGTTTTTATGTGTGTTGTTAATTCCTTTCCTGCTGAATAAAATTCCATTGGCAGCCTTGGCCGCGATCCTTATTTTTACAGGGTATAAATTGGCGAAATTTTCCTTATTCAAAAATTTTTATCAGAAAGGTTGGGACCAGTTTGTGCCATTTGTAGTTACCATTACAGCTATCTTGTTAACAGATTTGCTGAAAGGCATCCTGGTAGGTATTGTGGTTGGCTTGTTCTATATGATTAGGAGTAATTTCAGGTCTGCAGTTTTTGTAGTACATGATGAAAATAAATTTTTATTTCGTTTACGCAAAGACGTTTCTTTTTTAAACAAACCCGCCATCAAACAAAAGCTAGAGGCGGTACCCGAAAAAGCATATGTATTAATTGACGCAGCCCGGGCCGATTTTATTGATAAGGACGTAATAGAAGAAATCAATAATTTTATGAAACACGCCTACCTTAAAAATATTTATGTAGAGATTAAAACCAACCCTTTTAAAACAGCACAACAATTATTTGATCAACCAAAAAATATTTTTGAATTATGATAAACACATATAATAAGTTATTACTTCAAAACAAAGCTTGGGCTGCAGAAAAAATAGAAGAAGATCCGGAGTATTTTAGTCGGCTTACACACCTACAAGAACCCGAGTTTTTGTGGATTGGCTGTAGCGATAGTCGGGTGCCGGCCAATGAAATCACAGGCACCAATCCCGGTGAAATTTTTGTGCATCGCAATATTGCCAACATGGTAGTGCATACCGATCTAAACATGTTAAGCGTTTTAGAATATTCGGTGAACGTTTTAAAAGTTAAACATGTAATTGTATGCGGTCACTATGGCTGCGGGGGTGTTAAAGCTGCTATGACACGCCATAGTGTTGGTATTATCAATAAATGGTTGCGCAATATCAAAGACGTGCACCGTTTTCACCGAGAGGAAATTGATAGTATCGCTGACGAGGAATTAAAAACCAATCGACTCGTAGAATTAAATGTACAAGAACAAGTGATGAACCTGGCAAAAACATCGATTGTACAAAAAGCTTGGAAAGAAGACCACCGACCCCATTTGCATGGATGGGTTTATTCACTTCAGGATGGTATTATCAAAAGAGTGATTGAAATGGAGCCAGGTACCGCCTTGGACCCATTGTATGAATTTGATAATTTATAGGTTTTACTAAATGGAAGGGTTAAACGAAAATTATATATATTGTATCAATCCCCAATAAATGGGAATACCAATGGTAATATTAAAAGGAAAGGTAATTCCCAAGGCCATTGGAATATACAAGCCGGGATCGGCTTTAGGCGCTGCCAATCGCATGGCAGCTGGTACAGCAATATAGGACGCGCTTGCAGCTAAGATGGCTAGTAAAAATCGATTGCCGGGTTCAATATGAAAGAAATGTGTTATCAAAATACTAATACATCCATTAATGGGTGGTATTATCAATGCAAACAAGGTTACAAACCAACCATAGTTTTTAAAGGCCTTGAATCTATTTGCTGCCAGTATTCCCATCTCCAATAAAAATACCGCCAAAAATCCTTTAAATATATCTGTAGTAAAAGGACGAATACCTTCTGCTTGTTTAGTATCCGCTACTATTCCAATAACCAGGCTTCCCAATATCATCAAAACAGACCCATTGGTAAATGACTCCTTAAAAATATGTCCTAGTCCGCCTTTATTAGATGCTTCCTTATCGTATCTGCGCATTAACATAACACCAATAATAATAGCGGGCGCCTCCATTAGTGCCATCGCGGCTACCATATGTCCACCAAAGGGAATGCCGGTTACCTCTAAAAAAGCAGATCCGGCAATAAAAGTTACTGCACTCACAGATCCATAAGTAGCTGCAATTGCACCAGCATCCGAAACAGAAAGTTTTCTTTTGAGAATATAAAACGTATAAAAGGGAATAGCGCAAGCAAAAACAACCGCTAATAACAAGGTAATGGCAATCTCGGTATTAATGCCACTATGCGACAATTCTTGTCCTCCTTTAAATCCAATAGAAAATAATAAATAAAGTGATAAAAACTTGGAAGTAGATTCGGGAATACTCAAATCACTCTTTACAGTAGCTGCTAGTACTCCCAATAAAAAAAACAATAAGGTCGGGTTAGTTAGATTACTGATTAATATCTCATGATTCATACTGAAAATTAGTGATTATTTATTTTTAAACTGATGGATAGCGTTTTTGGTAAATTCACTCAACACCAATTTTCCACTAATGGCTGCTCTTTGTTTCAATAGCTCATCCCAGTGTTCGGTACCTTCCCAAAATATTTTTTTCATTGCGGCCATGGCTGCTGGTGAACTATGCATCAAGCGATTGCTCAAACGAAATACCGCCTCATCCACCGCCTCTACCGATTCATGCAATTCTGCAAAAAGCCCTTTGCGCTTGGCCCATTCTGCCGATCGCCAGTTAGTGGCATCTATCGCCAGTGTACTGAAGGCAGCTGTTCCTATTTTTCTTTCAACCGCTGGCCCTACAACAAATGGACCAATGCCTACTGCTAATTCACTCAGCTTTACTTCTGCTGTATGATTGGCAATGGCATAATCTACAGCTGCTGCCAATCCTACACCACCGCCCACACATTTACCCTGAATTCTTCCAATGATAATCTTCGGGCACTTGCGCATGGCATTGATGACATTGGCAAAGCCACTAAAAAATTTTAATCCTTCTTTTTCATTTTTAATGGCAATTAATTCATCGAAACTGGCGCCTGCACAAAATGTTTTATCACCAAAACTTTTTAAGATAATTACCTTGGTTTCATCATGCGTTCCAGCAAAATGAATTTCTCTTGCGAGATTCTCCAATATTTTTCCTGGAAGTGAATTGCTTTGTGGATGAAAAAATTCAATGGTATTGATACCATGTTCAATATGAGATTGTACAAAAGCTTCCATCGTTTTTTTTTCAAAATTACAACGGAGTATTGAGTAATCCATATTCTTTCTAAAGCAATTTATTACTAAGCCGGGCAATAAGAAACGGCCAAGCAAATAATATGCCTTACCAGCCACCAATTGCTACTGGGCAAGGTATAAAAAATCGCTCCTGCATGTCAAATAGCAGGAGCGATTGGCACCCAAGCCACAATAAAATAGTTAAAACTGAAAATAAATAAAGGAACTACTACTTTCTTGGCTCCATATCAATAATAAAACAATAACCGACCAAATAATTCCCAATAGCCACCAAGGTAATTTATTGGCAACAGTGAGCACCCTGGTATTGCGCATCATCCAGTGACATGCTACCAACAAACTTACAATCACAAAAACCTTTATGATACTTAAAGTGGTAAGTAGTGCAGTTGCATTGGGTATAGGAGAAAACATCGTGCGCAATAATTGCCAGGCAGAACTAAAATCTGGTGACCTAAAAAATACCCAAGTAACATTAATGAAAAAGAAAGTAATCATCGCCAGGGTGAAATTTTTAAGATTCTTCGATTTAAACTCATTGGGAATAATACCCAATACACCCAATTCGCCCGATGGTATTTTTCCCAATGAATTTTGATACATTTTATGGTAGTCCTGAATAATTTTTTCGCCCCATAAATAAGCACCGTGCAATGCACCCCAAACTACAAAGGTCCAGTTGGCACCATGCCATAATCCACCCAGCAACATCGTAATCATCAAATTAATATACGTTTTGAATTTGCCATTGCGATTGCCGCCCAAAGGAATGTATAAATAATCTCTTAGCCAGGATGATAAAGTGATATGCCATCGGCGCCAAAAATCAGAAAAACCAATCGATGCATAGGGAAACAAAAAGTTTTCTGGTAATACAAATCCCAAACAGGAAGCAACGCCTATTGCGCAAGTAGAGTAACCCGCAAAATCAAAGAATATCTGTCCCGAAAAAGCCAAGACCCCTGCCCAGGCATCCAGTGTTGTCATTGGACCATGTGCATTAAAAACATCATTGGCAGATTTTGCAAGCATACTATCTGCTAATACCACTTTCATAAACAAACCAAGCGATACCAAGAATAAACCCTGTAACAATTGTTGCTGACTGGCCGAGCGGGGCGTTTCAAATTGAGGTACCAATTGTGGCGGTCTAACAATGGGGCCCGCCACCAAATGAGGAAAGAAGGTTACAAATAAAGAAAAGTCAAGCATCGATTTTACGGGTGCGCTTTTCCGTTTGTACATATCTACTGTATAACATAAAGTAGTGAAAGTATAAAACGAAATACCGGCTGGTAAAATAATATTGGGATGAGCAGGATGAAAATTACCCCCCATTGCATTTACCAAATGAGTGAAATTGTCAAGGAAAAAATTACCATACTTAAAAAAACAAAGCATGCCCAAATTGCCAATCAAACTAATTACCAATAATAATTTACGCTTGTGTTTGTTTTCTTGATTATACAAGGCCTTTCCCACATAAAAATCAATCACGGTCGATAACCACAATAATAAAATAAAGGGCGGATTCCAGGCTGCATAAAAAATATAACTAGCCAGTAATAAATTAATTTTTTTTGTCTTCCAGGAAAAAGGCATGTTATGCAATAGGAGCATAACAATAAAAAAGGCGATAAATGTATAGGAATTAAATACCATATCTGTTAGAATTGAATGTGGTGATTATTGTACTTTGTTTGACTGGGGAAATGACCATCCCTTTTCTTCTTTTAAAATTCGAATCAATTCCTTGGTAAAAAGAATTGCGTCGGGCTGGCTCAAGTGGGAGTTTTCGGGACAAATAAAATGATTGATGGCAGGATAATCATTGAAATGAATGCCCTGGCATTTGGTAGTACTTAAAATCCGATCCCAATATTTTTCTCTGGGAAAGCCCATTTGTTCCCCCATCCAAAATCCACCACTCGATGGTGTTCTTACAAATAAAACTTTTCCGCCACGGGCTTGAATTTTATCTACCGATGTTTTAACGATGTTCAACATCGAATCGAGTTTGGTTCCTGAGGCCGGCGGATCTTTACTCATTTTTACAAAAAACATCCAAATGGCTTTTACTTTGTTGCTCAGGTTGCTGTCGGCTACAAAGGCAGGCGTCATATACTCTTGTCGGTTAAAACGCACCCTGCCAAAATCAGATGGAAATGCTGGAAAATGAAAAACCCCCGGTCGGTCTTTTAATGGAAGGCTCTCTAGCATTCCATTTAATGACAACCAATCCTTGTCTAAAAAAACCAATTTTGATTCGAGAAAATAATTGATATAAAAACTGGCTCTTTGTGCTGGTGTTCTTTCTTTAAAATATTTTAAATTGTCGGTAGGGCGAAAGGCATTGCCGGGTGAACTGGAAAAAAACAAACCCTCGGTTACATCCACAATCAACTTGCCTTTGAATTTTTCATCATTCGCCAGGTTTTGTAATATGGGCAAGGGTGTACTTCCTACACAGGCCAATTGTATAGCATGATCAGCAGTGATGGATTCCCAAGTATTGATGTCTAAATCAAACTTAATTCTGCTGGAACCAATAAAGACCGTTGCTTTGTCCGCTGGCTCATACACCATATCGCGCTTGTCGGTCCATAAGGAAGGATCATCGTTATACGTTGTTTCAAAGCCCTTGCTACGCAAGTGCCACTCCCAACTAATAAGGGTAATTACTACCAACAAGGATGCAAGTATCCCAGCCTTTACCAATGAAGGACTGTTCATTTAATTTAATTTAGGTGATAGGAAAATCAGTGAGCAGACTATTGCCTGCAATGCCATTCAGGGCTGCAAATGATTTTTTGTAGAAGAATTGGAATAAGGTTTATAGATGCAATAAAGATATAGATAGGTATTGAGAAATCATAATAATTAAAAAAATATTTTGAACCCTATTAAAAACTAATTCAATTGCTGAATATGCGTGTACCCATTCAATGCACTAGTGCATTTATTTGTACCCTAAAATAATAATGGCTATTTATATATTACTGCGTTGTACCATTGTTAATATGGTGGCCACTCCAGTTAGTTCATCGGTTTCATCTAAAAACTCCACCAACCATTTTACAATTCCTTTGTCAATATCATCTCCGCGTTTAAAATCTTCTGGCTTTTCAACCACTCGTTTATCGTTGGGTAATTTTTCCTTGCAAGTAAAACGAATATATACTTCAGCACCCGGATAGACAGGCTTGGTAAAACGCAATTCATCTATACCATAATTAAGCAAGACGGGATTCTTTTCATAACTATCAACAAACAATCCGGCTGCAATGCTCATGATTAAATAACCATGCGCCACTTGTTGTTCAAACATAGTGCCCGTAAAATCGGTCGTTTTAATATGCGCATAAAAATGATCGCCACTTAAATCAGCAAATCGATCTATATCTGCTGCCGTGATGGTTCTTTTTTCGGTAATCAATTGATCGCCTATCTCTAATTCTTCAAAGTATTTTTTAAATGGATGCTTACCCGGGTTTTTCCCTTTGGCATTGGGTTGATAAATATTTGTAATGGCTGTAAGCATGGTAGGTGACCCTTGCAAAGCCGTGCGCTGTAAATAATGTTTCACTCCCCGAATGCCTCCCATCTCTTCGCCGCCACCAGCTCTACCCGGACCACCATGCACCAATAAGGGCAATGGTGAACCATGTCCCGTACTTTCCTTGGCACATTCACTATTCAATACCAAAATCCTTCCATGGTGCGAAGCTGCTCCAACAACATATTGACGAGCTGTTTTTGCATTAGCACTTACAATGGTAGAAACCAAACTACCTTTTCCTAATTTACTCAATGCAATGGCTTCGTCGAGGTCTTGGTAAGGCATTATAGTACTAACCGGACCAAAAGCTTCTACTTCATGTGCTTCTTTGCAATCAAATGGCTTTTCGTTCATCAATAAAATGGGAGATATAAAAGCACCTTTTGTAGCATCGGCATCTATTAGCTGTACATGGTCTAATGAACCGTAAACGATTTGGGAACTAGTCATTAATTTTTCTACCTGTGCGCGCACCTCCCTTCTTTGCGATTCACCCGCTAGCGATCCCATTCTTACTTTTTCATTCAAGGGATTCCCAATCACAGTTTGATCCAATGCAGTTGCAATGGATTTCCACATTGCTTCCATCCGATTTGCTGGAACAAATATTCTTCGAATACCCGTGCATCTTTGCCCGGCTTTTAAAGTCATTTCTTTTCTCACTTCTTTTACAAATACTTCCCAATCCGCTGAACCAGGTGCAACATCTTCGCCCAACACAATACAGTTCAAACTATCTGCTTCCATATTAAAAGGCACATTTTCCTGCAATAGGCGAGGCGTAGATTTTAATAATAAACCGGTAGCAGCACTACCCGTAAAGCTGACCACATCCTGTGATTGTACATGATTTAATATATCACCAGCACTACCACAAATCAATTGAAGCGCCCCTTCTGGTAAAATTTTTGAAGCAATAATTTCTCTTACCACCGCTTCGGTTAAATAACTGGTTACGGTGGCCGGTTTTACAACACAGGGCATGCCTGCTAATAAATTAACCGCTATTTTCTCTAGCATTCCCCATACAGGAAAATTAAAAGCATTGATATGCACTACAACTCCTTCTTTGGGCACCAAAATATGCGTGCCCATAAAACTATTTTGCTTACTTAAATTATGGCTTTCACCATCCACACAAAAAACTTCATCAGGGAATTTTTTTCTTAAGGAGGCGTTGGCAAACAAATTACCGATACCGCCCTCTATATCTACCCAACTATCGGCCCTGGTGGCGCCTGTTTTATAGGAGATGGCATAAAAACGATCGAGCTGGTTTCTTAAATGAAGGGCCAGGGCTTTCAGCATATTGCCCCGGGCATGAAAGGTCATTTTGCGCAAGGCAGGACTACCTACTTTTCTTCCATAGTCTAATATCCCCGCAAAATCAAGTCCTGCCGTACTTGCAGCAGCAATGGTTTCGCCGGTAACCGCATTGTATAATAACTGACCATCGCCATCCCCCTCTACCCATCGGCCATTGATATAATTTCCTAATTTCATATAAAGCAATTTAAGGTAAAGTTATTTTAAAATCATTATCACAAAAAAAGCAATCCTTAACTACATTTGTATACAATATATTTTCATGTCCACACTCTCCATCACTACCATACAAACCAATCTTATCTGGGAAGAGCCAGCT
>Ga0194063_10002617_pt1 | contig 11112 bp, 3 predicted proteins | sample SepL3720m_MetaG_FD_155459 | JGI IMG/M metagenome (GOLD analysis project Ga0194063, IMG submission 155459) | Anoxic zone freshwater microbial communities from boreal shield lake in IISD Experimental Lakes Area, Ontario, Canada - Sep2016-L373-20m | ecosystem: Environmental > Aquatic > Freshwater >... | reverse complement strand
GCTAACAGTAACTATAGCAAATGGAACGTTCTATTCATTTGGATCATGGTTTAAATATATTTCAGCTTCAGGAATCAATGTAATGACACAGTGGGCAAGTGACCGATTACCATTTCAAAATACTACTTCAACCTTTAGTTATTTACTTTCATCATCACCCGGATATGTTTCCAAATTTGCAGTCGCGAGAAGTACTGGAACATCCAACACCATTACAATTAATGGGTGGGGTGGTTCTACGGTTGGTTCAGTTGACGATGTATACCTAACTGCATTAACCCCAGTTACCCTAACTGTCACACCAGCTACTTTAGCGAACTCAACTGAATCATCAGGACTAAGAGTAGATGGGGTAGATACACTTACTCAACCAATAACAAATTTAACTGCAACAACAGGAGTTATTAAATTCAAATATACTCCAAGACATAATGCTGCTGATATGCTTAAGTTTGGAGTTTCCACACCATACATAATAGATCTCTATGGGGATGCTACTAATTACATAAGAGCCTATTGGAATGCTGCTAATAAAATTACACTTGAGGTGCGAACTCCAACTTTAGGAACAACGAGAGAATGGGATGCTACAGGATCAATTTTAGCAGGTGTAACATATAATATTGAAATAAGTTACAGCAACACAAATATTTCTTTAAAAGTTGATGGCGTAGAAAAAATTAGAAATAATACTCTAAATCTTCCTACTAGTTGGTGGAATTCCGGTGGAGCAACCGGCATAGTTGCAGCTTACCAAGCAGTAAAGGCATCCAGTTTTGCTTCTAGTAAAGTAAATTTAGCAAATCCAGGCAGTCATGATGCAACTGATGGTACTGTTCCCTCTTGGGATTCAATAAATGGTTGGATTTTTGATGGATCAGGCCAATACTTATCAACAGATATTATTCCTGCACCATTAAATCCTAGTAAATCATGGAGTATGATTGCACAATTTTCAGGCGGGAGTGGGACAGGAGGGCAAGCAATTGCTGGAAGTTCTGATGGCCCATCTGGAATTCTTCTTGCTCCATACTGGTATTCTGACAATACATATATTTGTAATGGTCAATGTACTTCAACATCCCCTGGATTTAGATCAGGAAACATGAGTATTGCTGGAGGCAAAGTATATATCAATGGAAGTTGGGTAGTTGATACATCAGGGTCTCAATACAACTATACTAATGCAAGTATTTTAATTGGCAACTCACGACTTGGTGTTGGCGGACCAGGAAGACCAATGATAGGAAAACTTCAGTCATTAGCAATATATAATTCTGTACTTACTGCTGCACAAATATTTGCAATTACTGAATCTATGCAATTACCTGTAAATTTTACGGTAGTTCCAACTACAGCCTACTTTGGCTCTAAGCAAGATGGAACTATGCAATCAGATTCTACATATTCAAATTTTATCTCACTAACACCAACTCAAAATTCAACATCACCTTACTATAAATTTGGAAGTAATAGTGCAAAGATTGTTAATGGAGGAACTTTAGGAGATGAATATACAACTAGTATTAATGTAGGTAATACTGTAACTAATACATTAAGTGCATATGTATATGATGGAACAACTGGAAATATTGGTGGAATAGTAGGAAATACAATTGCAGAACTGTATTTCAATAACCAAACCATTACTACAACTTACACAGATACAGGAGGAGGATGGTGGAGACTTAATGGATCATTAGTTGGAGTTAATGCAAATGCATTGTATGGAGTACAAGTAAAAGCTGGAAAGACAATATATATAGATGGAACTCAATTAGAGAATAAGGCATATGCAACAACATATGCAGATGGTTCACTTGGAACTGGATATTCATGGAGTGGAACAGCAAGTAATAGTTCAAGTGTTAGAGCTTCTGAAAACATTCTCTTTCCTTCAGGAATTGTAAGTCAGGCTGGAGGAACAATAAGTATGTGGGTAAAGGCATTAGTAAGAAATGGCAATCAGGCATACTATTTAGTTGGCGGAAGTGGAAGTCCATACTTTGGAGGTATTACTTCATCTGCATATCAAACAAGTTTTAGTATAGAGAACGGTAATTCGATGTCGACTATTGGGACAGGAGGAATATTTGGTCAATGGCAACATATTGTTGCAACATGGAATGGTACAAACGCGACTCTTTATTTAAATAACATAGCAGGAAGTACAGGATCACAAAGCTGGAATCCGACAACGCTAAATATTGGAAGTCGTCATTCAAGTTTTGTTGCACATGCAGATTCAGTCATTTCAGATTTTAGAGTATATAACCAACCATTAACTACTAACCAAATTAGTGATTTATACTACCAAGGTCTAGGATTACATTCACAAGGGGCATCTAATGTGCAAAAATATTCAGCAACTGGTACATGGGAATCTCCTGTAATTAATCTTAATTCAAATGCAATGTGGGGAATATCACCTAACTTTGTAACAAGTGAAACTCTTAATGGAAATACAGTTAGTTATGATTTTAGAACATCAGCTGATGCAAACACATGGACTTCATATACTGCAAATACAGGTACTTCACCTAACTATAATATTAACGCATTAGCTCAAAAATATATTCAAGTGAAAGCTACATTAAATAGTACAAATCAAACTACAACACCAAGTGTATCTAGTATGAGTATTCACTATGTTCAAGATACAACACCTCCAACTACAAATGCTTTGAATACAACAATGAAGAGTAATTCAACTGGAAGAGACATAACTGAAACAACAGGATGGACTAATGATTTGTCTCCATATTTCAGATGGGATTTAGGAGTAGATAATATAGGTGGATCAGGAATTAAAGGATATTGTCTATCTTTAAGTCAGACGTTAAGTGATAACCCTTCTATTCAAAAAGGACTTCTTGGAACATCTCCAATTAGTACAGTTGGATCTAACTGTCAATTCATTGTAGGAAGTAATGAAATAGATTTTAGTGATGTGGCTTTGAGAGGTAATACTTGGCTTTCAACTTCTAATAACTTGTATTACTTAAATATTAAAGCAATTGATAACACTGGAAATATTTATTCAGATAGTGAAACTTTTGAATTCTTGTATGATGATATACCTCCAACTAATGTAACATCATTTTCAGCACCTCAAAACTCATTTGCAAATGTTGATGACATATATTTTAACTGGCCAGTATCTGGTAATGGAATTGCTTCGGATTCTAACTCTCAGTTACTTGGTTATCAATACTCATTAAACAATGAGACCAATTGGACTGGAAGTGATACAAGTAGTGTTCTTGGGTTAGATTACATACCTGTTAATCATACTCAGCCATTCTTTTTAACAGTTGCTCATGATTCAACTCATATTCAAATGGGTAACAATACAATATATTTTAGAGCATTAGATAATTCTGGTAATTTGTCTACTATTAGTCGATCTTCATTAATCTCATATGGAGGAGATGCTCCTAAATTTGCTGATGGATCTAGTATTACTATTACACCAGAAGTATCTACGAGTAATAACTTTAGTGTAAGTTGGCCTGCTGCCGAAGCTTCTACTAATAGGACAGTAAAGAAATACTATTACATGATTAACACAACACCTCCTGCAACACTTAGCACAATATTAAATAGTTCAAGTATATATATTCCAACAGATAGTTTAAGTATTCCTTCTTCTGCTCTAGGTGGAGTAGTTAAAGGAACGAATACAATACATGTAGTAGCAATTGATGATCTTAATAACTATTCTGGTAGTAATGGACTATCTAAAACATTTGAACTTGATACAACTCTTCCTGATCCTGTATTAAATCTTTCTGTTTCAGATGCATCAGTTAAAAGTGCAAGCTTATGGAGAGTATCTCTAGCCTGGGAAGCACCATCATACAAAGGAACTGGTCTCTTAACATATTCGATTCAAAGATCTGAAGATAATATTACTTGGATTGATATTTCAGAAACAAATGGTAATGCTTATGTAGATACTGTACCTACATCAAAGAAATATTACTGGAGAGTTGGAACAAGTGATAATACAGATGCTTCAAAAAATACTCCAAGTTATTCATTATCAGTAAGTCTTTTACCTAAAGGATCATATACGCTTCCAGCTGAATTAGTAACTTCAATTGTAACTTCTAATGTAACTACAAGAAGAGCGACCATAAGCTGGGTAACTGCAAGAACTTCAGATAGTAGAATTGCATATGGAATTGAGACTGGGAAATATTTAGACACTGAAGTCGCTATTTCAAATCAAACAACAAAACATGTAATCCCACTTACAAATCTATTACCATCTACAACTTACTATTACAAAGCTAAGTGGATTGATGAGGATGGGAATATTGGGGAATCTGTAGAACAAACATTTGTGACTGAAGCTGCTCCAACTGTTAAAGGAGTAATAGTTAAGTATATAAATACAAATTCTGCGCAAATTCAATTCACATCAGTAGGTGCTTCAAATATTAAAGTATATTATGGTAAAACAACTAAATTTGGTGGATTACAGGAATTATCTACATCAACTAATGAATCAAAATATACCGTTATTCTTGAAGGATTAGAAGATGGCTCTCTTTATTACTACAGACTTAATCCAAATGATATTGAGGATACTGAGTATGAGGGGACTGTACTAGATTTCAAAACACTTCCTAAACCAAAAGTTAGTGATATTAAATTACAACAAGTTAAAAATACATCTGAGACAAGTCTTGTAGTTAATTGGACATCTAATACTGAGGTTAGTTCAATAATTAGCTATTACCCTGAGATTAAACCTAGTGAAACTCATGATAGTGTTAATTTAAGTTTAATAGCAGGTTCCCATAAGATGGTGTTAAGTGGATTAAAACCAGATATGCAATACAATATGGTTGTAAAAGGATTAGATAAAATTGGCAATGAAGCTAAATCCGATATTATTAAATTTACAACAGCATCTGATACAAGAGCTCCAATAATTAGTGAAATTATTGTTGAACCTATTCCTACAGAAATTTCAACTTCAGATAAATTGAAATCTCAAATATCTGTTTCATGGAATACTGATGAACCAGCAACATCAAGTGTTGAATATGGAGAAGGATCAAATGAGAATTACCAGTATAAATCGACAATTGATTACAATCTGACATACAATCATATAGTAGTGATATCAACACTTGACCCACAAAAGGTATTCCATATTAGAGCAGTTTCTAAGGATAAGGCGGACAATACTGCTTATTCAAGTAATATGGTTACAATTACAGCAAAAGCTTCAAGTGATGCTACAAATTTGATAATTAACAGCATTCGAAATCTCTTTAACTTTTAATTAATTAGGTAATTTTTTTGATATATTATTATTGATGAAAATTTTATTTCAAAACTATATCTCAGGTTTCATAGTATGGTGGTATCTTGTAAATCTTGTAGAGATTACAAAGCTACTGTATTTTTTCTGGTGGGGAATTTTAGAATCACTAAAACTTCCTGAAATGTTAACAAATCTCTTTATTCCTCTTTATCAAGATGAAACAACTCTTGGGAAAGTAATCTCTTTCTTTATTCGTCTTATCTGGATTACGATGGCATCAGTTGTAACTGTGGTAGTTTCAGTTTTTATATTTATAGTCTTTGTAATATATCTAATACTTCCTTTTCTACCTATATTTATACTGATATATAATGCTTAAAAAAATTGGATTAGTAAAAAATACAGAAATAGTAATTGATGAGTCATTTGTAAAAGAAGTGTCAGGTAAAGAAATGGGGTTTGAGTTTCTTGATAAAATATTAGGTTTTCTAGTTTGTGTATTAGGCTACATTGTACTGTTTGTAATGATTGATGGGTTTTTATCACACAGCATTTCAAAATCAAGCTTAAACATTTTTCTTAGTGTTGCAATTGTTCTTTTCATATATTCTGTCTATCTTTTTAGATCACATGACTCATTTAGCTTTGGAATGATAAGGAAAAATCTAAATAATGTCTCAATTCTGATTTCTAATTCAACTTTAAAACAATTAAATATATCGCCATATATCTCAAATGGTCTTTTAAATGAACTCGGAAGATCATCTGATATATTTGAACTATTTACTCATTTAACAAATCACTTTGATATTCGAGAGATACTACTAAGACTTAATCTTGATAAGAATGAGATTAAAGATATTAAAGACAGTAGTTTGGAAATTAAAATGTCACTAGATGAGATACTTCTAAAAGCTTTGGAGATATCAATATATATGGAAAGAGATCATATAGACAGTGTGTCTGTATATATTGCACTTTTGGAAAATGTATTTAATAGTCCGCTTGAGAAATATGGACTTAATCAAAAATATATTAATGCTTTAAAACTTTGGCTTCAAAATACTGGAAGATTACAAAGATACAGAGAGATATATTTAAGAAAGAGATCATTCAAACCAACTACTACGATTAATAGGGCATTAACATCAAGGTATTCACCTAATTTAATAAACTATTCAACTGACTTAACAGTTACAGCAATCAAAGGAAATGTAATGTTCTCACTTGCAAGAGATAAAGAAATTAATGCAGTAATTGAAAATCTTTCTAGATCAAATAAAACTGCTGTTCTACTTCTAGGGGAACCTGGTATTGGAAAGTCTACATTAATCAAAAGTATTGGTATTAGGATGGTAATAGAGCAAGTTCCAAAGGAAATAAGGGATATGAGACTTGTGTCATTTAATTTTTCAAAAGCATTTGCATTATCGAAAGGTCTAGATGACTATAAATCAATTATTCAAAACTCTCTAGAAGAAGCTGGCAAAGCTAAAAACATTATTCTAGTAATTGATGATTTTGATCAGTTCATTAATGTTCGAGCTGATTTTGTTTCTGAGATTGTCGGCTTGTTTGTTAAGGCATATGAAGAATTTAACTTAAAAGTAATAGCTACTTCAAATAGGGAAGGTTTTTCAAGATATATCTCATCTCAAAAAGCACTTGCTTCTATGTTTTCTGTTGTTGAGTTAACTGAGCCATCTGAAGAAGTATCTATTCAAGTACTTCTTGATAAGACTTTAAGTTTAGAAAAGAAATATTCACTTCAAATTTCATTTGATGCATTAGTATCTGCTGTAAAGTTTGGCTCAAGAGTAATGTATGAGAGAACAATGCCAGAAAAAGGCATTTTTATTCTTGAAAAAGCATGTTTAAAAGCTAATGCAGAAAAACATAAGGAATTAACTTCTGAGTTTGTAGAAAAAGTCATTAGTGAACAAATTGGTGTAAGAGTTGGAAAATTATCTGTCGAAGAATCAAAAGAATTAGATGATTTAGAAGCTACAATCTCCGCAAAAATTCTAGGTCAAAAAGAAGCTGTAATGGGAGTTGTTAATGCAATCAAGAGATCAAGAGCTGAGTTAACATCAAACAAAAAACCATTAGCATCTTTTCTATTCTACGGTCCTACTGGAGTTGGTAAAACAGAACTTGCTAAAACTATTGCTGATGTATTCTTTTCTGATTCTAAAAGGCTTATTAAAATCGATTTAGGTGAATATCAAGAGGATGATAATCTAGCAAGGTTAATAGGGAAAGGTGATAGTTCTAACTTTGTAGGAGGAGAACTTACAGAATTTGTTAGAAAGAATCCTTTTTCTGTTGTAATTCTTGATGAAATTGAAAAAGCAAAGCCTAGAGTATTAGATCTCTTTTTACAACTCCTTGATGAAGGATATCTTACAGATGGTGCTGGTAGAAAAGTTGTATTTACAAATACTATTATAGTAGCTACAAGTAATGTGGGTTCAAAGATAATTGCTGATTCTATTGCAAGTGGAGAAACGTATAAACAGACGGCAAAAAGAGTTGAAGCAGAGCTTCCCAATGTATTTAAAGTTGAGTTTTTAAATAGGTTTGATAAGTTAGTTATGTTTAAACCACTACTTAGAATTGATATAGAGGAGATTGCAAATCTAATCTTGAAAGAACAAATTAAAAACCTTAAAGATAAGGGAATTGATTTAATATATTCAAAGCAGTTTTTATCAGAAATTTCAGATCTTGGATACGACCCAGTTTATGGTGCAAGATCAATGAGAAGGGCAGTACAAGATAATGTTGAATCAAAAATAGCTGAGCTTATTGTAAGTGGAAAATTAAAAGCAGGTGGAAGTGTTGAGTTTAAGAGTTTAAAAGATGTTACCCTTACTTAATCAACTAATATCTATTCTTCTCCATGCACTAGTGCCTTTAGAATAATATTGATATTCATTGTTGCAACGCCAGTAACCTTATCTGCTCCACCATAGTAAATATATATGTCGTCTCCTCTAACTGTTGCGCCACAAGGAAATACTACATTGTTTACTATCCCATTTCTTTCGTAATCTTCTTCAGGTTCAAAAATTGGATCAGTTGATCTAGCTAACACTATTGTAGGATCATGAAGATCTAGAAGTACCGCCCCCACCCTATATGTCTTGTGATTTTTAGATACTCCGTGATATAGCAGTAGCCAACCTTTTTCTGTTTGAATTGGAGGTGCTGTGATACCAACTTTTGCACTATCCCATCCACCAATTCTTGGACCTAATATCTTAATACTTCTATCAATAATTTGTCCTTCAAATTCAAGTGAGTTAGCATAATCTCCACAAATATCATTACCAATTCTATGAAGTATCATATATTTCCCATTAAATGGAACTGGAAGAATACATGTATCTTTATCATCAACTCCTTGAGGTGTAATTAAAATTGGTTTTTTCCAATTAAACTTTTTTGCTAAAAAATCTTTTTCTGATATTGAAGTTACTGCAACTCTAGGTGGTCCAAGTGTATCGAATGCAGTGTAATACATATATATTGTATCTTTAATTTTGATTACTCTAGGATCTTCACAACCTGAATTTCCATCAACTATTTTTTTCATTTCAAAATCTTCTCTTGGAACATATATTGGATCTGCAAGTCTTTCATCAATTGTAAATCCATTTTTACTAGTTGCATATCCAATTGAAGAAGTATTGTCTTTTGACATTGCCCTATAGAAGATATGTGTTGTGCCTTTTATGTTAATAGCTGCAGGATTAAAAGTGGCTTTTGATTCCCATTCATGACTTCCCATAGGAGAAATTATTGGATTGCCTTTAAATCTTTTGAAATAGTAATCTTCTTTTGTTTCTGGTGATATTGAATTAATTAAATCATTTACTTTAAGTGTTGCCATACATGTGCTTGTATCAGCTGCTCCATAATATATTGATAGTGTATTCTTATCAATAATTGCTCCAGTTGGAAATACAACATTTGGAACAAAACCAGCAAGTTCATATGGTTCAGTTGGGAATAGTACTGCACCTTTAGTTCTCCCTATTATTCTAAATGGATCTTCAAGTCCTAATAATACTGCCTCTATTCCGAATACTTTATCAAAATTTTGAGGTGTAGGGTAATAGTTTTGAATGTGTGAATATATAAATAGCCAACCTTTTGATGTTTTTACAGGTACTGCTCCAACTTCAATATGATCAAACATATTTCTTTTTAGGTCTATTACATGAGTATCAATTTCGGCATACCACTTCTTCCAGAATCGTAAACTCCAAAACTCATCAATTGAGTCTGCTTGTACAACACATATTTTCACAGGAGGTCTATCTGTATGAACTGTGACTAACGCTGTAACTTTTCCCCCTATTCTTTCAGGAAAAAGTACCATAGCTTTTGCATTAAATGGTGTAACTAAATATCTCTTTGTAACTTTTTTAAAATCTTTTGATAGAGCAACTGCTACTTTTATTCCATCTGCATTGAATGGGTATTGTGATAGGGCAGTGTAGAATGTGTAATATGTTCCTTCAAAATATGTGGTTCTAGGATCTTCACAACCATATTTTTCCCAGTCTTCTTTGGGAGTAATAAATGGAGCTCTATTTTCAAAATGAATTCCATCTGAACTATTTGCATAACCAATTGTTGATATTTGAGAAGGTTTAGTAAGGGAATCTACTGAAGAAATAGCTCTGTATAGTCCATGAGTTATTTTTCCAACTTTAACTACAGACATATTGAATGCTGCAAATGCTTCCCAATAGTTCTTACTATTTGGCATAAGAACTGGGTTATGCAGATATCTTTTAACAGAGTACATTTTGATTATTATCTTAAGTTATTTTTCTTCTTTCTTTTTACAAGCTTAGGTTTATCACCATTCATTAATTTTTGCAAAAAAGTATTAAGGTTTGCTGTAGCTACACAAGTTACCATGTCCGCTCCACCATAGTAAATGAAAAGATCATCATTTTTAACTACTGCACCACAAGAATACACAACTCCAGATTTATATCCTTCATTTTCGTATTTTTCATCTGGTTCAAGAATTGGTTGAACAGATCTGTATAGAACCTTAGATGGATTTTTAAGATCAAGAAGCATTGCTCCAATTTTATATCTATTAGGATCTTTCATATCCATTGCATGATAAAGAAGTAACCAACCATAAATTGTTTTAATAGGAGATGGTCCTACACCTCTCATCTTGTTATCCCATGAATTTTTTCTTCCACCAAATGGAGGTGTGCTGTCAATAAATCTTGTACCATCTAGTTCATCTAAATTCTCAATGTATTCTATTTGTATATCAGGCGAAATGCTATGAATAACTGCATACATTCCTCCAATCTTACTTGGAAATAGTACCCAATTTTTGTTTATTTCTCCTGGTTTTGAAATATATACAGGTTTAGACCAATTCCATTTGTTTTCAACAAAGTCATGAAGAGAAATATGAGTAAGTGCAATTCTAATAGATCCCCATCCGTCAAATGCTGTATATATCATATATACTTTCCCATCAATTTCAGTAAGTCTTGGATCTTCACAACCTCCATATCCACCACCACCTGAAGAATATTCTATTTTATCAAGATCATAATCTGGTAGCACTTCTCCCTTGGTAAAGTAGCATAATTGTTTTAAGTTCTCATAAAAGCTATACCCATCATTACTCCTTGCGTATCCTAGTCTTGAAACATCATCACTTCCAACCGCCCTATATATTACATGGAACATACCTTCAGTATATATTGCTGTTGGATTAAATGTTGCTTTTGTTTCCCATGAGCTATTTATACTTGGTTCAATTATTGGGTTTCTTACATGTC
>Ga0194063_10002616_pt1 | contig 11113 bp, 13 predicted proteins | sample SepL3720m_MetaG_FD_155459 | JGI IMG/M metagenome (GOLD analysis project Ga0194063, IMG submission 155459) | Anoxic zone freshwater microbial communities from boreal shield lake in IISD Experimental Lakes Area, Ontario, Canada - Sep2016-L373-20m | ecosystem: Environmental > Aquatic > Freshwater... | reverse complement strand
ACACGATCATCAGGGGAGCACAATAACGAAACATTCTTTTTACTCTTTTAAAATTCACGGCACATTCTCCTTTTCCACAACAAGTTTTTTAGATATTTCTTTCGCAATTAACTGATTGGCTTCGGCGCTGTAGTGATAGTTATCAACATAAGCATGTTTTTTAAAATTGTCTAGTGCGTTTGTGATAAAAATCGCTCCTGAATCAGCCCAAACTGTTTCAAGCAACGTGAGCTGCTCTTTCATGGTGGCGCGCTCACGTGCTTTAAGAGCTTCTTGGTCAGAATGTACCCCATGGACACCGGCAAAGGGTTGCACATATGTGACACATTTTACTGCATATTGGGCACAGATGAATTGTCGCTCCAAAAGATTCTGCTGAAGAACTTTTGTCAGTGGCTGGTCAACACCAAAGGGTGAGCACGAAAAATCATGAATGTCATGTGGAGCGGTATCAGCGCCCCTCTGCGAGAATTTAACATCAAGCTTCGTCATAACCTTGTCAGTTAATAGCACAACCGGAGCGACCGCGTCCGTAAGATTCCACGAATAATTGGAGGCTTTATTAAAGATAGCCCTCATTTGATCTTGATACACCCCGATGTCGCATCGTTCGTTTATGCCATCTAAAAACAGAGCCGACCGTGGGCGGTAACCGGCTTTGAGATACTGACGAAAAAGCTGGTTTTCCTGGGCACTGTAGAAATATCCCCGCCCGAAATTATAAACTCTGGTTTTTAAGAGCATTTCCAATTGTGCGGGAATTGTCTCCTGGTCGGTAACTCCATAGCCGAAGGTCGTACTCCCACCAAAGAACCATACCGAATCATTCAGCTCGTTAACGATAACAGGTTTAATCGAATTCTGCCGCATTCCGTACTCATTGACATTGACATATCTGGTCTTTCGCGGCGCTTCTTTGAAGCCGACCCATTCGTCATAGTTGTAACCGCCTATTGCCGGACTCCATGTCGAATTCAACAGATCATTGATTTCTGAATCAGACATGTGGCTATAGGCTACCCGTTCCTCCATGCTCAACTTGCCTGCATAGTTGTGAACTGTTGAAGAACTCACCCGCGAAAGAATCAGGTGAGCGCACCCGACCACAATTACCAGAACTATTAACGTATTGGCGATAATGTAGTAGCTATTGCGGAGAACGCTCTTAATTCTCTCAGTCGAGATCATATGAATTTCTATAATCCTTGCTCAATGTTTTGTCCTGATCCTCTTTATTCAGAATGCAGTTACCGATTGCCAACAGCTCGATTTCCGTACCCATAAAACAGTGAAAGGCATCTTCGGGCGTGCAGACAATCGGCTCTCCTCTGACGTTGAATGAGGTGTTCACCAGCACCGGACAACCTGTCCGGGCAAAGAATTCCGTGATAAGGCGGTGATATTTCGGATTCGTTTCCCGGTGCACGGTCTGAATGCGTGCCGAGTAATCGATATGGGTAATGGCTGGTATGTGCGAGCGTGGTATATTCAGTTTATCGATACCAAAAAGCTTCTTCTGATCTTCAGTCATAGGCAGCTGCTTCTCTTGTGCAACGTCTGCAACCATCAGCATGTACGGACTGTCAATGTCAATTTCGAACCACTCTTTTACGTTCTCGCAGAGGACACTGGGCGCGAATGGCCGGAAAGATTCCCGATACTTCACCTTGAGATTCAGCTGTTTCTGAACGGTTGCAGAGCGTGCATCCGCTATGATTGAGCGATTCCCGAGAGCTCTCGGTCCAAACTCCATTCTCCCTTGATGCCAGCCAACAGCCTTCCCTTCTACCAACGCGTTGACGGTCAGCGCATACAGTTCATCATCAGAAACTGTCGAGAATTTCGCACCGGCAGTGAAGAGGCGGTTCTCCACATCCTGCTGGCTGAATTCCGGTCCGAGATACGCACCTTTCATGCTATCAGGCTGACTGATAAATCTCGGCTTGTTTAGCATCAGGTAATACACTCCCAAAGCTGCGCCGATAGCTCCGCCAGCGTCGCCGGAAGCGGGCTGAACCCACAGATTGTCGAAGATTTTTTCTCGAAGCAGTTTGCCGTTGGCGACACAGTTCAAAGCGACCCCACCGGCAAGGCAGAGGTTTTTCAGGCCCGACTCTTTCCGAATGCCCCTGGCAAGTTTGATTATTACCTCTTCCGCCACCGCCTGCACTGAAGCGGCAAGGTCCATCTCCCGCTGGGTCAGCAGACCTTCGGATGTCCGGGCAGGACCGCCAAAGAGCCGGTCGAACCGCTCGTTGGTCATGGTAAGGCCGGTGCAGTAGTCGAAATAGCTCATATCCAAATGAAACGAGCCGTCATCCTTGATATCGATCAGATGTTCCTTGATCAAAGCGGCGTATTTAGGCTCACCATAGGGCGCCAGACCCATAACCTTGTACTCGCCGGAATTAACCTTGAACCCGGTGTAATAGGTAAACGATGAATACAGAAGACCGAGGGAGTGCGGAAAATGAATTTCCTTGAGGGTCTGAAGCTGATTGTCTCTGCCTATGGCCAGGGATGTCGTCGCCCACTCGCCGACACCATCCATCGTCAGAACTGCGGCGTCTCGGAACGGTGAGGGGAAGAAGGCGCTCGCGGCATGGCTTACATGATGTTCAGAAAACAGTAACCGCTCTGACCAATCAACAGTTCTGCCGAAATTTTCCGTAAGCGCGGTGGTTATAACTCTTTTCTGGAACAGCTTGTCTTTCAGCCAGACCGGCAGTGATGTCAGAAAACTCTTAAAGCCGCGCGGCGCAAAGGCCAGATAGGTTTCGAATATGCGCTCGAATTTGAGGAAAGGCTTGTCGTAAAAGACAACGTAATCAACTTCAGCAGGTTCGATGCCCGCCTCATGCAAACAATAGCGGATCGCCTGAACCGGAAAGCCGCAGTCATGCTTGGTGCGGCTGAAGCGCTCCTCCTGTGCTGCAGCGATAATCTCGCCATCCACCACCAGACAGGCGGCTGAATCATGGTAATATGCGGAAATACCGAGAATCTTCATTGATCAGAACAGGGTATAAATGAAGGGGGCAATGACAGAGCCTTGCGCCAGGATCAGCAAGGTTCCCAGAATGACCATGACGATGATGATCGGGGCAAGCCACAGTTTTTTTCGGACACGCAAAAAAGCCCACAGCTCTTTGATTACGGATACCATTTTGAACCTCAGTAAATAGTCCCCTCCCCCCTCGCGGGTGATGGTTAGGGAGGGAGGAAGGTTTATCAGTATTGATGCCTCAAGGATTCCAACGTTGTAGGTGCCGGGCTACGGTCAATCCAATACGTAGTACCAGGCTGATGTTTTAATCGCAGTTCATCGCGTCCCCGGATACGAGCGATAAAAGCGATCGGAGTGAGCAGCCCGAAAAAAATAATCCCGAGAAAAACGGGACTGACGATTTTACCCAAAGATTGACCAAGCAGGAACCAGGCTTTATTAAACGGTGCAAGCAGCCGGGGGCTCACCAGAGTAACCAGGAACACAATAATGCCAACCGCAAACCAGGAAATCCAAACAATCTGAACCTGGCCTTTTACAACGCTGTAGACTCCCAACCCGGCAAAGAGCGCCGCAAATAGCAGACCGAAACTGCGTTCAGACGGAGGAGTTGCCGAATTACCTGAAATCATCATCCCTCATCCCTCATCCCTCATCATTGCCTCTGCCCCCATATACCATATAAAAAGCGGGCGCCGTTTGCTGCTCTTAAGCAGCTAGCCTTCGTGGAACTTCACTATAAATTTTTTCATGCAACTTGGCCTCGGTCACCTTAAGATCAAAACTGCTCTGCAGGTTGAGCCATGAAAGGGCATCGCCGCCAAAATAGCGAGCCAGACGCATGGCAGTATCCGGAGTGACAGCCCTGCGTTCACGTACTATATCGTTGATTCTTGGAGCAGGAACTCGCAATGCCACAGCAAGCGCATTGGCGCTCATGCCAAGTGGAATCAGAAAATCTTCGCGTAGTATTTCCCCAGGGTGTATCGGTCTCATTTTATTATGAACTGGCATGCTATTTTCTCCTTCAGTGATAATCCACAATCTCGACATTTTTTGCCCCTTGATCTGTCCATTGAAAACAGAGCCGGTACTGGTCATTGATACGTATACTGTACTGACCGTGGCGGTCTCCGCGCAATGATTCAAGGCGGTTGCCTGGTGGTGAGCGTAAAAACTCAAGTGTAACTGCGCAGTCAAGTTGCTGAAGCTTACGTGTTGCCACGTTCTCGATCTGAATAAAGCGAGGTACTCGTTTCCCCTCATACAGTGCCTGGCTTGATATACATGAAAAATTGAGGATCATGGCTAAAATCTATAACGCGTGGCGTTAAATGTAAAGTTAAAATTGCGTGCTTCAGCCGGAACTTTCAAAAAAACCGGCGCATTTGAGGGCGCCGGTCGGATTGCATGGTATGTGTAGAGGGGGTCGAATGTCACTTTAAACCCCTAATTGAGGTCATGCGTGCGAAAGTCTTGACATGGATGGAAGAAATGACCTGATCTCATGCTCTACCTTATTGCCGATAGCCAACTTGGCAACTTTCAGATCGTACGCGGTTTGAAGATTTAGCCAGAATTCCGGTGTGGTGCCGAAAAACTGGGAAATGCGGAGTGCAGTATCGGCGGTGATCGAGCGGCTACCGTTCAAGATTGCCGTGATACGGTTAGCCGGAACATGAAGTGCCTGCGCAAAGGCATTGGCAGACATACCGATTTCTGCAAGCTCATCCTTTAAAACTTCTCCTGGGTGAATCGGACGCATGGTGTTCATGGCGTATTTCCTTTCAATGATAATCGACCATCTCTACGTTGTGTGGCCCATCCTCTCGCCACACAAAACAAACACGCCACTGCTGATTAACTCGGATACTATGTTGCCCTTGCCGATTGCCGCTCAGGGCCTCGAAACGGTTACTGGGAAGGTTCATCAAGTCTTCAATGCAGGTGGCGCTCTCAAGAATCTGTAAACGCTTCTCAGCCTGCTGGGCAAAAGCCTGAAAACGCGGAACCCGCTCACCGCGATATAACTTCTCAGTATGCTTGCAGGAGAATGAACGGATCATGACTATTAGCCTATGTACTTTTACGCTTTACGTCAAGCATAATATTATTGACTGTAAAGACACATAAATGATCTCACCGTGAATATGGGGATGTCTCTAATTACCCCCAAAACTAAAAAAGCCATGAAGCTCTGTAGTATCGGGGTTCATGGCATTTATGTTTTTGTGGTTTTGTGAAATATGTAGACGCGACACCCAACGGAACTTTATGTCAATTTGAACAATAGTAAAATAACAAACAACGTCCCGCTAGGTTCCGCTAGGTTCTCCCTTTTTCAAAGAGAGACAGGCTTTCCGCGTAAATACAGCGTATCTGGTGAGAGGTCGATCTCATCATTCCATGTAACTGCTCCGTAAACTACAGACGCACGCATGAATAAGCCGTTCTCTTTGAGAGCAGAAAACGCCGGAAAAGCAAGAAATGGCTTCATGTCGAACCAGCGAAGCTCCCCTGTATCGAATTCTGCCTCTAAGCAATAATCCGGCAATGTTTTTACTTTAATCACATCCGGTGCCATATAAACCTCTTAACGTAAAGGATCAATCTTGAATGGTGTCTGACCGTTGGTAGCCAGAAACCAGTCTGCCATAAGTTCATCTTGATGTAGTTCCAGCCAAGCTTGCACTAATTTCATCTGTCGGGATGGAATACTTCCCTCCAAGACGGCACCATTTGGGATCTCAACTACTACTTTAAATTCGTTGTAACGAATGTGGATGTGAGGCAGATGGTGCTTCTCCGCATCAAATACATACATAGACACCAAAATCCCATAAAACATACTGATTGTCGGCACTTGCAAACTCCTTCTAAAAACAGATCACCGCTGAACATATCGACAAAATACCTCATATCGTCATTTATGTCAATTTGGACAATAGCAAAATAACAAACAACGTCCCTCTAGGTTTTCAAACCTCCGAGGTTTTAAAATCTCGGAGGTTTTTTGTGTCCTAGAATACGCAAAAATGGAGCAAGCTTCGCTCTGGCTGCCATGTTCTTTTCGGAATTACTGAAATTTTACTTTGTATTTGGTTACCAGGTCATACTGGGCATTCTGAATTGGCGATCCGCGTACAATCTTGTTCCAGGACGTATTGAATGCTGTCCCCGTATCCTTATCCGTACAGAGTACTTCATTATCTTTATTATAGTATCTCTTGGCCGCTCCTCTGAATTTCTTGTCCTCAATCTGATAATCCAACTGGTAGTGGGTAACGGCACCTTTTTTGGTAATGTTCTGTTTGCATACCGGGTGCTTTGAAGCCTCTGATGTCGTAAACTTACTCCCGTCGCTCGTTAAGATGTACTTCTCTGTCCAACTGACAAGCTTACCTTTCACTTTAATGCTGTCCACGTCATAATAACCCGCAGAAATAGTCACGTCGCCATACTCGTTTTTGTCCCATTTTTCAGCATGGCACACCAGCGGCCCAAACATCAGAACGGACCCTATAACACCCAACAGAATAACGTCTTTTTTCATTTTCAGCTCCTTTATTGATTTTCTGCAAAATAAATGCAGGGTCACTTCTAACGTACTAAAAATCCTGATCGACGATAGCATAATTATCTTTTCAAAAAAAGCTCCATTATGCGAAAACACCTTCACCCATGGCGATTTCCATTGGGTCGAGCGATTGAAAAATGCAATCTAAATTGCCGGATCCAACTATACTCCGCTCTTCCTTTTAAAGACGGTCACAAAATATTGTGAAACCGGAGTATACCCACGGGCACTCTCACCCCATAGATAGCGAGTCGTTTCGGTGTCGATTATATCTATCACCCCCACCGGGTCATACAGATCTTTGACGAAACGGTCTCCCCACTTGAAAACTGACTTTATTGAAGATTTGCGTATCACCCATGACGTATCCACATTGACAACTACAAAGTACTTTGGACGCGCCGCCTCAATTTCACGAATCATCTGCGTCTGCATACGCTCTGCGAAGGGCTGGTCTTCCATCAACCCGTACATGTAAATATATCCGGTTGCCGAAAGCCTGTCGGCATAGAAAAGAATTTCCGGTTCGGAGCCTAAGACAGCAATTTTGTCATTTTGGGCAGTGTTATTCTTTATATAGTCGGCAATCTGCAGCGCCTCCGGAAAGGGGTCTCCTCCATATGTCGCACGACTCACCCCCACCGGGGTGAATACGAAGAAATTGTCTCGTTCAAGGTAGAAACTTCCGGTGATGGCCACTAAAAACAGCACGGCGGGAATAAAAGCTGAAAACCGTGCTGAACTTGTTGAGGAGAAAAAATGCCCGGCTGAATGTATGCCCGCGCCAGTCACTATCGATACTGCCGGCAGAAACAGAATGAAATAATGACCCCGGAAATACCATCCCGGACAAACCGAAAGAAACGAAAAAAGCAGAAGTCCCACTACGAAAAACCAGTCCGCGCATCGGCTCTTCTTTATGCAAAGAAAGATACCTGCAAACCCGGCCAGAAGCCACAAGGGAAATTGCACTTTCATGATTTCAATAAAAGAGTAGGTGAAGTTGTGCCAGCCTGATGCAAGTGTCGAAGTTGCCGTGTACGCACGGGCATACTGCACGGTCCAGAACCAGAAATCTGTGAAACTCCCGGCCTTGGCCATCCAGAGGATAATCATGGCATAGGGAATAATCGTGCCGAGTAGAAAGAGGGCTCCACCCGCCAGGAACTGTTTTTTGTCGGAGTCGGGATTTCTCCAGAAACGCCAGATAAAATACAGGATCGCGAAAAACAAGAGCACAACTGCATGCTGCTTCATGGTGACGGCCAGGCCGAAGCAGAGTCCGCTGATAAACAGAAGTAAATTTCTGCTGTGCTCAATTGAACGAAGCACCAGCAGGAAACCTGTCAGGGCAAACAGCACAACAAAATGGGTCGCATGGGCAAAAACAGCATACAGTGAGCAGCTAAGTGATAATACTGCATAAATGGCGCAGGAATACAACGCAGCGTTACTGTCAAACAGCCGTTTTGTGAGCAGATATACCAGACAGACGCATATTCCGTTTACGATCAGCAAACCCGTATGGATAGCGGTCGGGGTCTGGCCGAACAGCAACATGAAGAAGGCATACATTATGCTGACACCGGGGAGTTTCATGGTGTAGGCATGATTGAACGGAGGAATGCCTTTCAGCAGAAGTTGCCCCATATAGGCAAACTCGCCTTCGTCACGCTCAAGCGGTATGGTCAGTAGCCGGATGCGAACATAAACGACAACGGCCAGAATCAGGGCTGCAATAATGTACGGCAGGTATTTGGACACATAGTTTATTTTACTCATTGTGTCCATCTTGAGAATCCAGGCCAAACATCCGAATCACTGCTTCGTCCAGAGTTCGCCAGCATTGTCAGTTATTCCTTTATCGTCAATGTTACTAATACTGCCAGATCCGTCAGGCAGTGCGAGAAGAAGACGATTGCCTTGAATGTTGTATTTCCCGGTAAGATTGATTTTTCCTTCCACATAAAGGAACGACCCATCGCTTTTTAACTCTGTGAAGTCTTTGGGATATTTTTTATTCAGGTACTTTCCGACGAACTTCTGAGCAACCGGAGCTTTCTGAACTGCCGGAGCTGCCGGAGCTGCTGGAGCTGTTGGAGCAGATGGAGCAGATGGAACCATAGGGGGGCTCGGGACTGTCTGCGCCTTTTGAGTTTTCGGACCACGATCACAGCCGGAAAGAGATAATGCACATACCAGTAAGGTAACGGAAGTCGAAATACGACAGACTCTTTTGACTTTGTTAAAATGCATGACGGTTCCTTTGATTGGATTGAAGGTGTTTTTACTTGCACCGGCAAGGAGGTTTTGTCAAGCTGAAAAGCTGGGAGGAGGAGCCGGAGACATTCATTAATTCATCGTTTCTTTTCGGCTAGAGCACGTTCCAGATTTTTCAGAGCAAACGAGTCATTGGGACTGATCCTGAGCACCTCACGGAACTCCCGAATTGCCGCGTCCAGATCCCCTTTTTTTGCATGAACGACACCTAAATTGCAAAGAGCATCTATGTCATCAGGACTTAACCGAAGTACATTCTGAAATTCCCGAATCGCTACCTCCAAATCCCCTTTACTGACAAGAGCAATACCCAGATCGTTATGCGCCTCTTTGTAATTGGGGTCTATACGAAGTGTGATCTGAAATTCACGTATTGCAGCATCCAGGTTATCTTTTTTTACATAAGCACGGCCCAGGTTGTAACGCGTTTTCGTATCGTTTGGGGCTATCTGAAGTGCCGCCTGGTATTCCAGAATCGCTGCGTCCAGTTCCCCTTTACTAACAAGGGCAACCCCCAGATTGTTATGAGCCTTTGAGTTGCTGGGATTTATCCGGATTGCTTCACGGTATTCGTAAATTGCTGCTTCAAGGTTCCCTCTTTTGTCAAGTGCAAACCCCAGGTTGTAATGCCATTTAGTGTTATTGGGGCTCAGTTGAAGTGCCACCTGGCATTCCCGCACCGCTGCATCCAGTTCCCCTCTTTCAGCGAGAACAAGCCCAAGGTTGCCATGTGAGTCCGGGTCACCGGGATTTAACCGAATTGCCTCGCGGTACTCGTTGATTGCAGCTTCAAGGTTTCCTTCCTTCGCAAAATTAAGTCCAAGGTTGTTATGAACTAAAAAACTTCCGGGGGCGACTTGATGTGAGTGTCGGTAAAGGGAAATGTTTGATTGCCAGTAACTGAGCTGCCGCCATGTCAATACGATAGATGCAACGATAACAACAGTGGCAAGCAGGGCAAGAATCTTTTCCCGGTATTGCATACCCTTCATAAGGTCCGGAACGCCCCACGCTGCCATGATAAAGAGACCTGTCACGGGGATGTAAGAGTAGCGGTCAGCCATTGACTGGCTCCCCACCTGGATTATGCCGATAACCGGCAGCAGCGTAATTATGAACCAGAACCACCCCACCGGAAGATAGGGGAATCGACCCCTGATTCGTACAACCAGAATCGATACGAGGAGCAGAAATGACAGTGAACAGATGACCTGCCAGAACGGGAATGACAAAGGCATTGGGTACAGGATGGCAAGGTCTTGGGGCCAGAGTGTTTTGCCGATGTATTTCAGATAGGCAACATTTGCGTTTTCAATGCGGGCACTAAAGGAATTTATTTTAAAGCTGGCTACCGCACCCCCCTTATGCTGGGCATATATGGTGATGATACCTGAAATGAGCGAACAGACAAAGAAAGGGATTTTTTCTTTTATAAGAGCCAGTGCCCTGGCCGTAAGTTGACTTACCCCTTGCCCCAGTTCCTCTCCCCGATAGCGATCCAAAGGCCAGAAATCGAACAGGAGCATGACCAGGGGCAGTGTCACCAGCATCGGTTTGGACATAAGGCCCAGAACAAAGGAGACAAGGGTAAGAAGGTAGAGAACAGATGAGGGCTGAAGACTGAAGGCTGAAGGCTGAAGGCTGAAAGAGGAGTAAGACCCTGCCCCCGTTTTTTTAGCGTATTCGGAGTAAAAAAGAAGCGCGAGAAACCCGAAAAACGCGCTGAGGACATCCTTCCGTTCAGATATCCAGGCCACCGACTCGACATGTAAAGGATGGAGTGCAAACAGAGCAGCGACAAACGCACTTTTCCAGAGTGAACCGGTAAAACGGACCAGGAGCAACAAAAGGAGCAGCGTGGAGATGGAATGAATAATTACGTTTGTTATGTGATGCCCACGAGGGTTCAATCCGTAAATCTGGACATCCGCCATGTGTGAAAGCCAGGTGATCGGGTGCCAGTTGGCAGCCTCAACGGAAGAAAACGCCCAGGCAATGTTTGTGCCGGATATTCCGGATGAAACGTGGAGGTTCTCTGTGACGTAGGCAGGATCGTCCAGATTCAGGAACGGGTGACTTCCAACTTGCCAATAGATGGCAAAAGTTATGACAAGAAGCGCTGCGCAAAGCAATAGAATATTGCGTAAGCTACCGCCTGTTTTTATAACTGTAGAAAAAAACTCAGGTGGCACTTTTCATCCTCATCCTCATCCTCATCCTCATCCTCATCCTCATCCTCACTCTTCACT